>Ga0137360_10000106_pt1 | contig 47171 bp, 44 predicted proteins | sample Mad1_60_16metaG_FD_104924 | JGI IMG/M metagenome (GOLD analysis project Ga0137360, IMG submission 104924) | Vadose zone soil microbial communities from Angelo Coast Range Reserve, California, USA - Mad1_60_16 metaG | ecosystem: Environmental > Terrestrial > Soil > Vadose zone | place: USA... | reverse complement strand
GAACGAGAGCCTGCTGTTGCCAGTTCTGCTGCACGCATCACTCAATGCTTCGTCCTATGCGATGCTGATTCTTATCCCTCAGGTGGCAACGTCACCCACGTTCCAACCAGCCAATGATTGGGTCCTTGCCGGCATATGGGTCACGCTTGCTATCCTCGTCATAGCTAGATCAGGAGCCCAGCTCGGCAGGAATGTTGCACCAAGTCGCGAAGATGCGCGCGCATAACAATGCGCTCGCACGTAATCATTAACGGCGTTTTGAACTCTCATGAAAACCGCAATCACCTTGTCCATGGCTGTCGCGGGATTGATTATGCTGGGCTTAGACCGAATCTTACCTAAAGAGAAAGTTCTAGCGTTAGATAGAAATCTGACTCACTTTACTCAGCGTTTTCGACCCTTGGACTGGAAGAAACTTATCCTCATATTTCTTTTCCTCGTCACCACATATCAGTTTTATGTGTTGGTCCGAACGGCTCCGTCCAATATTCATATTGCGCTTCTCATAGGTTCCACAAGTGTCATAGTTGTTATCGCCTTAATCGCTTGGATTCTTTTTGGCGGCTTAATTGCGTATAACGAGTGGCAAAATCCAAGCGCTCGCCAATCGAAATTGTCTTCTTGTTTGCGAACGAATCTGGACGCCGCGCCACTGCCATGCCGACTGGGTAAGTGACGCCCAACAGATTCGTTGGACCAGCGCGGGGGAGCGTGTTTCGCAACTCGATTGATAGATTCTAAGGTTGGATGTAATCGCCGCGCCTGGTGAACTCCACCGTTCGGCGCTAGATAGTTTTATTCGGGGATGATTAATGCTGAACCATAATGACGCTTTGTCAGACGAGCGTCGTGTTGTAGTCGTCACAGGGGCCGGCGGTACTGGCTGTGGCCGGGCGATTGCTGCACACTTTGCCAAGGCTGGCACCCTAGTCGTCGTCTCGGACATCAACGAGGCCGGCGGCCACGAAACTGTCCGGTTGATTGAGAGCGGCGGAGGTCGCGCGGCGTTCTGTCGGACTGATGTGCGCATGGAATCGCAGGTGCGTGATCTCATTTCGTTCGCGGAAACAACATTTGGAGGCGTCAATGTGTTGGTTAACAACGCGTCGGCGCCGCACGGTGGCGAAGGTATCGAGGATTGGATGGAAGCCGTAGAGACGGATCTTCTTGGAGCGATCTATGCCACGCGCTGGGCAATCGAGGCCATGCGGCGCGGGGGCGGTGGTGCCATCGTGAACATCGCATCGATCTCGGCGCTGTGGCACGGACGAAACACACCAGGAGGCTTTCCCGGGTATGACGTTGCCAAGGTAGGCATGATCCGGATGACAACGAGACTGGCCTCCCTGGCAGAGGAGGAAGACATTCGCGTGAATTGTCTCGCGCCGGGTTGGATCGCGACAGACGGCGTGCGGCAGTATTGGGAGTCGCTGACTCCTGCCGAGCGTATCGAACGCGGAGTGCCATCCCGACCGCTAAGCGTCGATGAGATCTCGGAGGCGGTGATGCGGCTCGCCGCCGACCGCTCCCTAATGGGACGCGTTCTCGTATGGTGGTCCGAGGATGAGCCGCGCCTTATTCGGTGGGGCGATAGAGGCTATCGCGAGTCCGTGGACTTCTGACGGCTACGCATCGCGGGCCCCCCACGCCGCCGGAACAAATCGTTGGACGCGAGCGGCGGGAGCGCCTCTCGCAACTAGCCTGGTGCGGCGCAGGGTATTTTGATTCGCGCCTCCGCGTCAACTCAACCGTTAGCCGCCTCGTGGTAAATCTATGATTTCGATTCGCAAAGGAAGAATACAAGATGCGGCAAACGTCAGCAGTTTGTTGCTTGAATTATCCGAAGAATTTATTGCGGGCGAATTTTCCGAAACCGGCAAGCAAAACTTTCTTTGTGAATTTACCGTTGAAAAGATTACTGAAAAAATGTCAGCCGACAATATCCGTTTTCATTTGGCGGAAGATGACGGCGACTTAATCGGTGTTGTTGCCGTGCGAGACAACACGCATCTTTTCTATTTGTTTGTCGCAAAATCGCATCAGAAACGAGGAATATCAAGAGTTTTGTGGGAACGGGCAAAATCAGAAAGTTTGCTTTTCAATAATTCTGGAGTTTTCACCGTCAACGCTTCAAATTACGCAGTAAAGGCTTACGAAAGACTTGGGTTTGTGTTGAAAGGAGTAGCTCAGGAAACAAACGGTGTTCTATACAACCCAATGGAAACAAACGGCGGCGGCTAACAATTCATTGGACGCGAGCGGCGGGAGCGCCTCTCGCAACTAACTTAGTGCGACACAGGGTGCTTTGGTTCGCGCCGCCGCGTCAACTCAACCGTTAGCTGTTTCTCTTGGATAGGAGTGTGTGGAATGAAATATACAAGGCGACTGCTGATTGCATTCTTGACTTTCATTATCGTGATCCTTGGTGCTGCTATATGGTCGGCTCATCTTGGCAAGCGCGTTTGATCTCCGCGTGTGTTCGCTTGGCGTAATCCTCTTAGGCAACCGCCAAAAATTGATTGCACCCTGATTCTCCCTTGGTCGTCAGTAACCCTCGCTATTATTCGTTCATGTCGATCGGTTCGGGCGTCGGCGGGGTGTTGCGTTTTGAAGTCACGAATAGGAGCAACAAGGTTATTCATTCGTATGACTGCCGCTATTACTCTCCGGTTCCAGTCGGCAACGGCTCCTATGGCAGCAACCCTGAAGAGGGTCTGTTGCCTGGGCAATCGCGAACCGACTCGATAAGCGCGCATGAGTATGCGCCCCTGACGCTGACGATTGACTTCGTTCAGTTCGGGGATGGTACTACGTGGTTCTCCAACTCGCCTCAGTCAACGGTTAAACCCGATGGGTTGAGGGCGGGCGCGAAGGCTGCGGCTAGCTACCTGTTGACGGTTATGAGTCGAGATGGAACTCAAACCGTCATGGACACGCTGCCGCGAATACACGCCGACATGAGAGAGCCTGACGGCCGAGCCACTAACCCTGACTTTGGCACCTTCGGCTTCTACTGTGGGGTAGCGAACATAGCCGTTCGCATAGAGCATGAGTTCAAGGATGGTGGAACCCAAGGGGTAGAGACATTCTTGCGCTCTTATCCAGAATAACGACGCCACATAACAAATCATGATCGACAATTTGAATAAAGTGCGGATTCATCTTATCGGATAAGGATATTCTTTTTTTGGTCGGGTTAAGTTGACAATACCGGGCAATGTGTTAGCAAATAGAGCTTTGGTAACGCATCTAACGGTTGAGTTCAGGTGGCCGCTCGAGTCGCGACAACCGGAGAGAATAAAGACTTGATGAGGGACACACAATGACGGCTCACGTACAACGGCTGCGTTCTTTCGGAACTGGCAACTATCTTTCCCATTTTGATAGCTTCCGTGGCCCGCTCAAGTGGCGCATCATGTCCGCCCAAAAGCCCCGCACGAGAGCGTTGAACCGCAATGTCAGGAATAACGCCGCGTCCTTCAAGCACGGTGCCATTAGGTGACTGAAAATTTGAAACGACGTACACGAGCACTCCACCCGTAGGTAAGATTTGCACGAGCGAGGGAAGTACGGCTCCAGCTGTGGTTGTGCCAACCACGGTGGCCCGCTTCTTCTCTTGCAAACCTCCGGCAAAGACTTCCGATGTACTCCCGGATAGTTCATCTACAAGCAACACCACGAGACCTTTGTATGCTTCAGCTCCGCTACCCTTGTAAGCAAATGATCTCGATTCGTACCGGAATTTCGAAGTCCCGAGAGAACCCCCATCTTTGGATAGCACGTTTGCGATCGCCGGGGCCATCTCACCAGCGCCCCCGGGATTTCCTCGTAAATCGATGATCAGCCCTCTTGTCTCTCGCAATTCTCGAATGGCCGCCTGGAATTTTTCGAGCACGTCGCCGAAGAAGGCATTAAATCTAATGTATCCGATATTCTGCTCTAGTCTCCTGGACTCAAAACTAGCGACTAATGGGTGTGCCTTTCGCTCTAGCTCGAATTTGACAATTTCGTTTCGGTCATTAAGAACATTCAAGGTAATGGTGGTATTCGGACTCCCGCTCAATTCTGAATCAATTGATCTCACGCGTGAGATTTCTTCTCTCAAGGCGAATCCGGGATTCTTCTTGAGGTACTCCGCATAGAGCGCCTCCGGTGTTTTACCGTTCACGGTCGAGACGACAAACCCGCGGCCGATTCCCGCAGCTTGTCCCGAGGAATCAGGTTCCACATCGACGATGACAACTTGATTGTTAATCCAGCGAAGGTCCAGCCCTACCCCGGCGTTTCTTAAGTCTGAAGCACGAGACGCCAAACCCATGACCGCTCCTGGCGGCATGATTCTAACGTGAGAGACGTGAAGTTCCCCGACCATTTGATTAAGCAAACTATGGAATTCGTCCCCTCTCGCCGCAACTTTAACCAGCGGAAGATACTTGTCATGGATCGCCTTCCAATTTACCCCATTGAACGACCGGTCCCAGTAAGTGTCATTGATCTTTCCCCAAACAAGCTCAAATGTCTCGGTGCGAGTTACTTCCGGGAGCAATTGGGCCGCGCGGTTTTCTGGCGGGACAAACGGAACTCGTGCGTCCTCTTGGTTCGCCAATGGTCTTTCATTCTCTTTTGGTGAGTCTTCATGAAACTCAAATTTCGCAGGATCGATGGCGACATCGTATTTAATACTTTTCACTTTTATCTTGATTGTAGCTTGCGGGGTTTCGGTGATTCTCGTGAAAGCCACCATAATCCCGTCGACTTTCTGATAATCGTCATAGATTGTCTTTTGCGTAACCGCGCTGCCCCTCACTGTTTGCTTAAGTAGAAAGGTCGTCGGATCAAAATAATACTTGATTGGCACTTGCTGCCCTGAGACTACATCCGTTGTGGTGCTCTCGATAACGGAGTAGTCCTTACCTTCTATCTTTTCGTTTGGCAAACGTGCGAATCTTTTTCCGCTCTCTTTATATTCAATCAACGAGGCTTCTTTGGATGTCGCCCGCCTGGCAGCAGGATCCGTTTCTGATAAGTAGCCCCTGAAGCTGGGTGTCCTCTGCCAAACCCGTTTGCCATCGAACCCCATCTCCACTGATCCGTTGGGGCTCTCCGTTCTTTGGTAAAAACGTCCGGTGACTCTGTCTTCGAGGCGCATAGCTTTGTTAACCATTCCAAAAACTTCCGCTTCCGTCAGCAACTCTGAAGTCTTAACCGCCTTGTTAACATCTCTCCCACCTATAGCCCCGATGTGTTTCTCGAGCACTTCGACAGCAGCCGCGTCGATGGTTGTTGTACTACCCTGGGAAGACGCAGACTGCGATTGGGCTACGCTTGATAATGGGCCCACAAAGAACAGCCCGACGAACAGAAACGCGAGCGTTGCCAGCGGTAGAGAGACTCCCTCGGAGCCTACTTTCTTAAGAAGCATTGTTCATTCTCCGCGTGCGCAGGTCCGATTGGCGAAGAGCTATGTCGGCAAAAACCTTGGCCTCTCAATCCACGCGGAAGTGAGACAAAAGTTCCAAGATTTTGAACACGCAACTCTGACATCCCTGGTCTGGGTGTAAAGCCGAATGATCGCGAGTTGAGCGGCACCCCCGGTGACTGGCGAAAGCGCTTTTCAGCTTTCGCGGAGCCGTGGGGCGCAGCCGCGCAGCGGTGTCCGCTCCAACTCGTTGTTCGGCAGCGCGTTCCTACTTTTTCAGGAGTTCTTTAGACTGCCTTCTAAGGTACTCGGCTAAGGATTGTAGCCCGAGCTCGGCTCGCGCTTATCAACATTCGCTTCGTCTTCGATGGGTTTCGGGACCATCAACATCGTCCCGTACAGTTGCTTCTTACCCTCGTTAATGAGAACCCGATCAGTCACGCTATATGTGAGTTTTCGACTTCACACGCTGGCAACTTCCTTATCAATTCCAAGCATTGCCTCTGAAAAGCCACGTCTCTGTCAGAATGCTGCACGAGCAACCAGGCAGCTCGCGGCCTCAGTACCAACTAGGCTCTTTCCGGGCCAACCGTACGTCGCGACGATCTCCTTCATGCGAAGGGTATTATCTGCATCACGCTTCTGCATCCGAATTGCGACCGCGGAAATGCGGTCGTACTGCCATCAGGATTGTTCGTTCTCGTCGTCGTTGTGTTTCCTTGGCCCGCATTCGTATATGACCCTTCCGAGGCAGGCCCGCTAACGAATGCCAGGCTTGCGCAAAGGAGAGCCGCGATGAGAAGCGCTATTGCGATTTTCGGTTTTTCGCAGGTTGTGTTTCATTTGAGCGCTAATCTCGAGATGCGATTTGATCCCTTGATGCCTAGACGAATGGTGCGAACGATCTCTCGCTGTACGCCGATGCCTTTGGTCGCAACTCATCCTTGAATTAAAGACTTCGTATAGCCTTGCAAAGCCGGACTTTACTTACAAAACTCTTTAAGCGTTGCGCTCGAAAATGTCTGTTGCCTTCCGCGCGCTTAGGCACACCTAACTCCAAAAGAACTCAATGGGCTACATCGTGCTTCGAACGGTTATGAATCCCTAGATCGAATTCAATTCTCCTCCTGCTACAATCGCCTCCATCTGGAAACGAAGATGGGGCTAAGATGGTGGCGGGACGTGTTGATACGTAGCCAGACGAAGCGATACCTTGACGACCGCTAGGCCCGTAAATACTGGTTCGTATCGTTTGGTAAGACTAGGTGATGCCGTCTCCAACGGACTTAAAATCCGTTGACCGTAAGGTCGTGTGGGTTCGACTCCCACCCTCGGCACCAATTCAGAATCAAATAGTTACGGGCGGCCAGTCGATGTTAACTGACTGCCCGTTTCTTTGTTTTGTGTGCCTATGGTGTGCCAATGAAACTAGAACCAAGTCTTTTGCAACGTCTCATTTGACAGCGACGTTAGGCGAATCAGCTGTCAGGGCAATCGCGAGGGTTCTCAACGCAAAGCTGCAGTGAGGTCGAGAGGAAGTTTTGCCAACTGGTAGTTCCTCGTTTCTCTTATTTGTTCAGCGGTCAAACACGTCGCGCCTGTCAAGTCGGCACCTTCAATGTCAGCGCCCTTTAAGAACGTTCCCCTCAGACAACTAGAACTACCAAAAGCAGCATTCTTAAGGTTAGCTCCAGAGAGGTTAGCGTTTGTCAGATCACAACCCAGAAAGATTGTTTCCTGAAGATTCGCGTTTTGAAGGTTCGAGTCTCTCAGATCGAAGCCTACGATCTTAGACCTGCTTAGGTTGGCGCGATCTAAATGCGCCTTTGTTAGAAGCCACCCATCACAATATGTCCCGATAAGCAGTACTTCCCGAAGATCAGTGCTGCGCAAGTCTATCGAAATTCCCTGCCAGCTCTGGGCTGTCGGTAGTAGTTTGGGTATGTCTATATATTCGTTGTGTTCCCCTAAGAATCTAATCACGGCTTGGACATCCTTGCCGAGTTCCCTTGATTCTTCTGACTGTAAATTGCGCTCAGTCCAAGGAGCACGGCTCCTTACAAACGAAGGAAGGATCTCCATCGCTAGACGGTAATTCTCGTACGACTCGGGAGCAACGCTCTCAATGGTATAAATCGCAGTTAATCTCGCTTCTAAGTTGTCGTCTTTGAGCCGGGAAGTCGCTCGTTCGATGCGCTCTGACGCATCTCGTCTCAGGGAGAGAGTCACGTTCTGCTGAGAAACCGAGAGACTTTGCGCAGTGAAATATAATCCCGCTAACAGCAAGATTCCTCCCGTGGCCTGGAGGAGTAAGGTTCGATAGTTATTTTCAAGTGATACGAGATCCTTCAGTTCAAGGCTCGCTTTGTATTTCCGCGCGAGTATCTGAGGTAATCTCCAGATGCATTCAACAACGCCGATGACGAGCGCGACATAAACAGAGGCGGGTGCCGTGAACCAATGTTCCGGGCTGTCAAAGAGCAGCAGACAAGCTGCGAAGAAGCCAACAAGGGATAGAATTAGTGAGAGCCAAAGTACCGATCTGATTAATGACGATCGATGACGCGAATCAACCTTCGGCTCCGCGGATAGTGCTAGCAACTTATAGGACATAAACCCAAGCAGAATAAGCGGGGCCAAAACTAAGTTACGAGAATCGATTCGCTCCAGGATCTTGTTACCTTTCAGACTTAGCCACCAGACTACCGTAAAATCGAGCTGCCTCCAGAAAAGCCAACCGACTAAACCCAGACCAAAGACGAAAGCCAAAACCCATAGGTAGCTGCCATAGGACCGCGCCGATCCTGTGAAAAGACTCAGTTGCTTTGGATTCTCAGACTTGCGAAACCAATGTCCTACCATGAGTTTTGCCTCGCCGACCTGAGGTAACCGTACGCTTAACAACCTGTTGTCTCTTCATGATTTTAGTTACGAATTCGCGATTCCCCACGACCATTTAGCTAACCGATAGACGCCTTCTCTACAACATCTTAACTTTGTGAAATAGCACACTCTCGATTCGCCTCGCGGCTTCCTCTTGCATGTCTGGTAGCACGTGAGAATACGTGTCCAACGTCAGCACGATCGTTGAATGGCCCAAACGCTCTGATGCTACTTTTGGATTCTCGCCATTCGAAAGCAGCAGCGTCGCGTGAGTGTGCCTCAAGTCGTAAAGGCGAAACACTGGTAACTCCGCTTTCACTAACGATGGCTTAAACCATTGCTTCGTGAGGGTCGGGATGTCGATCGGGTTTCCGAACTTCGTCGTAAAAACGAGGCGGTGATCTTGCCATTCAGAGCCTACACGTAGCCGTTCCTCGCCTTGCCTCCGTCTGTGCTCAATCAAAGCCTTCACGGTTGACGCAGGAAGCGGAATAGTTCGACGCGAGCGCGAAGTCTTGGGTTCGTCAAAGTGCCAGCCGACGCCTTTCTTCTGGCTCCAGACTATCGCCCGGCGAACTGTGGCCGTCCCCTTGTTGAGATCAATGTCTGACCACTTGAGCGCAAGATATTCCTGCGGGCGCATGCCTGTCGTCAGAGCGAAGATGAACAGCGCCGACATTCGAGTGTCTTTGACGGCATCGAGGAACTTCGAGGCTTCATCGAGCGTCATCGCTCGCATTTCCTTTCGCGCTTGTCTCGGCAGATCGACCACAGCCGCCGGGTTTCGGAATATCATTTCCCACTTGACCGCTTGCTTGAGCGCGGATGATAGAACGGCGTGCGTATAGCGAATAACGCGCGGCGAAAGGCCATCGTCCTGCATTGAGCGATACAAGCGTTGGATATCTACTGGCCGAAGGTCTGAGAGCCTGATAGCGCCCAAAGGATCGCGCACGTAACGCTTAAGCAGGCTCGTGTAGTCGTCGAATGTCCTCGTTCGCAAGCGCGGCTTCGCAGCGGTATCCAACCACTTGTCGAGGTACTTGTTTAGAGACTCGGCGGCTGGCTCGATGTTGATGCCAAGGTCTTTGTCGCGAAGCTTAGATGTCAGATAACTTTCGGCATTCTTCTTCGTGCCTCGAATCGTCTTGTTTACGTATCGACGTTTGCCGTTCTCGTCTCGGCCTTGAAAGATGCGCACCAGCCATCTCTTGTCGCCGCGTTTAATTATCTGTCCTGCCATAGCTCACCTCTTCTTGCCTGAGCATCCTTGCGCGAAATGTACCATAGCCATATCCGAGTGCGAGCGATTTTTTTGTCCCGCTCAATCGAGGTTGACGTGTTGTCTTTTACATACGCTGTTGTGTTCTACATACACGGTCGTTCGGCCACTCATTGACCGGCAATGCCGCACCCATAGTTGCCGTGTGCTTATGGCTTCCTCCTTGAGAGTAAGTTGGCCGCTATAATGTCCGAACTCTGATCGGCGTCAGCCGTGATCTTCTTCCAGTGGTCTTCCGTCACTGGCTCTGACCCAAACAGCAACCTAAAGCCATTTCCAGCCAGGTATCGAACTCGCGCTAATTCCTCATAGATCAGTCGTTGGGCTTTGGTCATTCCTCGCCCTGCGTTTGCTTGCGAGAGCACCACGTTTCGGACCCAGTTGTTCGTATCGTCGCCAGCCGCCTTAGCCGCGCTCTCCGCCAGCGCGTACTCCTCGTCCGTCAGGCGAAAGGCAATGGTCTTGATCTTCTTCGTATCCTTTGGTTCGCTCATCGTTCTCTCCAATCCGTCGTTCACAATGTTAACGTCGCGTCTACAAAGTCAACGGGCTTGTTAACAAAGTTAACGCGACAACGCTAAGTTCCTCTGACCGCATGCGTTAACAAAACGCATGCCGCGTTAACGAACTAAACGCCACAACCCCAAATTCAGGGGGTGACGTGTCAAATACATCTCAGGTGCGCAGCACCTCCTTTCGATTCGCTCAACCCGAGGATTTAACGCTGCGCCGTCTCAACATCGAGAGTTGGAACCTTGTCCAAGGAGGCGCTGGATCGCTTCCACTGTAGCCAAGATGTCTCTGGTCTTCGTCAGACATTCGTTTGCTCCGGCTTGGCGCGCGAGGTCTCCCAAACGTGAGATTACTTCGTCTCCTCCGACTATTATGATTGGCGTGAGGCGTCGATGAGGTAACGAGCGAACTAGCCGGACCCACTCCAGACCTGTTTTGTCTAGCAGATCCAAATCAAAGCAAAAGAGGTCATAGCGAATATCGCTCTTCAAGAAGTCTCCGACGCTGCCACCTCCCACAATAAACCAGGCGATTCGCAGGCAGCCCGAGGGCACCTTTTAGTCGGCGGAACCAATCCACGTCCTGCCCAACGTAGAGGAACCGATATTCTGATTTCTCGCGGTCGCTTGGTTGTTCATCTTTAGGCGTTGGCATCACGTGAGAGACCTTCGCAAGGGGATTATCAAAGCTGGCCCGGTCTGGTATGCTGTGGGCGCTCTAGTCTTTGATAATCAGCAACGGCCAAATGCGTAGCTCACCCTCTCGTGTGTTCGAGTAATGAGCATCGCCGTTGAGCATGGAAGGTTCCAACTCACGGCGAATCGAATACGGAAGAGCAGTCTATCCCTATATAGGGACAGAGGCAAGGACCGTTGCGCAGCTTTTCTATCGGGAGGTAACTCCTGATGGGACGAAAGGCGCGCATGAAGCCGGAACGCTTGTCTGAAAAGCTCTTGCAGATTCGAAATGGCCTTGGCCTGTCGCAGCCTCAGATACTTCGACACTTGGGTTTTGAAGATTTGATCGACTACCGGCGAATCTCGGAGTTTGAGTTAGGTGATGCCGAGCCTCCTCTTCCGGTCTTGCTCCAATATGCGCACATAGCGGGAGTACACATGGAAGACCTCGTTGATGACGAACTAGACCTGCCAGCGAGACTCCCAGGCAAAGTGAGATACCAGAGCGTCAAGCGCCAGCCTGCGTCTCGAAAAACGAAGCGATAAAACGTGGCCTACCAGAGCATCCGGAAACACTCCAACCCAATACGCACTCAACGCTAAGATAACAATGCCGCGTGCGTGCCTCTTAATCGTCGTTCTTCCTTCCTTTGGTTCAATGCTTTTGAAAGGTGTTTCCCCTCATAGCGAAAATTTGAAACGACTGGGTGCCCACTCCGCACACCGAAGGGCGAAACGCAGTGGAGCACTCGGAGCGCAGCGCAGAGTTGTGCGGATGGGCTGTCGTGGAAAATCAGACCGAAGCGGGGAAACGGACTTGAATTAGCTATCAATGGATTCAAAACGGATTCAAAAACGGATTCAAAAAGGAATTGACTGTGACGTAAATCTCACATATTGTCTGAGCCGCTCAAAACTACAGGCTTGGGCCCAAAGCCAGCACAACACTTCAGATTTCTAGAATCGGTTACAAGGAGAACAGCAATGGCATACACAGCTGAAGTTAGCAGATCGAATCCCTCCTGTTTCGTCTTTCTGATAGACCAATCAGCCTCAATGGACGATCCATTTGGCGGAGGTGAGTCCACGAGGAAAAAGGCGGACGCAGTTGCGGATGCGATAAACAAGCTGCTCCAAAATCTTGTGCTCAAGTGTGCAAAATCAGAAGGTGTGCGCGACTATTTCAACGTGACCGTCATCGGTTACGGAGGCAGCGTTGGGCCAGCATTTGGAGGCGCGCTGTCTGGAAGGGACATTGTTCCAATCAGCGATATCGCGAATTTGCCGGCTCGAATCGACGAGCGCACGAAGAAGGTTGATGACGGTGCCGGAGGCCTTGTCGATCAAACCGTCAAGTTTCCGATTTGGTTTGATCCTATTGCAAACAACGGTACGCCGATGTGTGCAGCGTTGGCGAGGGCGCAGACCATCCTTTCAGCTTGGCTTGCTCAACATCCCGACTGCTTTCCTCCAATTGTAATAAACCTAACCGATGGCGAGTCCACGGATGGTGATCCCACTAGCGCGGCAAGTAGCATCCGGAATCTGTCGAGTAGCGATGGAAACGTCCTGCTCTTTAATTGTCATTTGTCTTCGGCTCCGGCACCTGCTGTCGAGTTCCCCGATAGCGACGGAGGATTAGCCGACCAATATGCGAAATTGCTTTTCGCTATGTCGAGTCCACTTACTGACTACATGCGAAGCCTGGCTCTTCAAGAGGGACTCCCCGTTACTGACGGTGCTCGGGGTTTTGTCTTCAATGCTGGAATCGTATCGGTAATTCAATTCCTCGACATCGGAACGCGACCCGGCAATCTTAGATGATCAAGGTGAGAATTCACGATGCGAATCCGGTCCGAAGTATTTCATGTTCCGAAGATGGGGAACACGGAACAAGAATATGAGGACGCGTTCTGGCCGTTGGTTGACTTAGATCAGAAACTTCAAACGCTCATGTTTGCAATTGCCGACGGAGCAACTGAAACATCTTTCGCTTCTGTCTGGGCACAACTCCTCGTTAAAGCGTATTGCGCGGGCAAAATCAATCAGCGCCTGCAACCGGCCGCCTTGGCGGAACTGCAACAGGAATGGTCAGCAGCAGTTCCGTCCGACTCATTGCCCTGGTACGCTGAGGAAAAACTTCGGTCGGGTGCATTCTCTTCTTTACTCGGGGTGACCCTTTATCAGCGCCGAAACGGCTCAATCGGGTGGCGCGCAATCGCGATCGGCGACAGCTGCCTTTTCCATATTCGGAACAACCAAGTAGCGGCGGCGTTCCCGCTCGATCGATCTGAGGCCTTTAATAGCCGGCCCTTTTTGCTCTCAAGCGTACGTACCCGCGACGAACAAGGCCCGCAGAATGTCCTTACGTTACGCGGAGAACTTCAAGTTGAGGACGACCTGTATCTTATGACAGACGCATTAGCGTGCTGGTTTCTAAGGTTGACGGAAGAGGGCAAAGAACCTTGGAAACTTAGACCGACTGGTCACTTCAAACGATGGATCAAGTCTCTGCGCGAAAAAAAGAAGCTCAAAAACGACGACGTAACTTTGATTCGGATTGAGTGTCTTTCTGACGAGCAGGACAGTTAGGAGTTGTCGGTATTGGCTTGGCCTACACCCCAAGACTATAACGAAGCCATTCAGTCACCCAAACTTAGCTTTGATGACGCTGAGTTGAAGGGTGGAGTAGTGGAAACTACATCCCTTGGATTGCCTAGGGCTATTTGCGGAGGCTTTGCAAGCGTCTACCGCGTCAAATGCAAAGCCCGCGACGTAGCCGTTCGATGTTTCTTGAAGGAATTTGCAGATCAGCAAATTCGATATGACGCGATTGCAAAGCATCTAGCTACAGCAAAACTGCCCTACACGGTTGGATTTGAATTCCTTTCCAGAGGAATAAGGGTTAGAGGGAAGTGGTACCCAATTCTAAAAATGGAGTGGATTCAAGGTGAGCTTCTAAATGCGTACATAACAAAACATATAAACGAACCAGGTGTTTTTCAGAGCTTGGCAGAAAAATGGACAGCAATGATGTCTGCATTACGACTCGCAGGCATCTCTCATGGCGATCTCCAGCATGGAAATATCGTCATAGTTAATGATGAGCTTCGCTTGATCGATTACGATGGAATGTTCGTGCCGGCGCTGAAAGCTAAATTCAGTAACGAGGTTGGACATCGAAATTATCAGCACCCTCAGCGGACAGAATTCAACTTCGGACCAGGCATCGATAACTTTTCGGCATGGGTCATTTATGTGTCACTGATTGCTTTAAGCATCGATCCGAAAATGTGGAATGACCTGAAGGCTGGCGATGAGTCTCTTCTATTTCATCGTGAAGACTTTGAAGAACCGTTTACGTCAGAAGCGTTCACGAAGCTATTGCAGCATCCTGATCAACGCCTCGGAACATTGGCCACATTGTTTCAGTCCGTTCTATTTAGAAGCCCAGATCAAGTACCGGCATTAGATAACCGCTTGGCTATGGATTTGGCCGCTCCGCCAAGGGACACAACTCAAGGCCAGACTGCAGGCGTCGCGCGCCCATCTTGGTTATATGGAGAGGACGAGCTTGCCGAGCAGTCGGTGTCAGAACCAAGCGTCGATCGGGAAGTCGGTGACCCGACGTGGGTGCTCGAATGGATTTCTCCCTCTACGGCTGAATCACCAAAGGAGTTCAGCATCGAGACATATCCTGGGCGACGGGTGGTTCTTGCTGCTGCGATCATTTGCATCACTATCGCGGCCGTTAACGTCATTATTTTATGGATCGGTACGGTTTCATTAGGAATCGCGCTCGTTAGTGTCGTTGTGTTCGTGGCTGCTGTATCAAGTGCCCGGGTGATGCTTGGACATCTTTATTCTCGCGATCCTGTTGTGGGCGAGATGCAAGAACTTCAGCGGAGGATCAAGGATGAACGACGGGATGTGGACAGCCATCAGAGACAGTTGAAAGAGAACGAAAAGCAAAAGGCAAACGTTCTTTCATTAGAGTCTCGTAGACGAGAAGAATTCAACGCAAACCAAACTAGACTTCGACAGCAAGAGCAGCGGGAAAAGGTTGATATTACGGCAAAACTAAATGTCGCGTTGAGTTCGATCAATAAAAGCCGGGCAGTCGTAAACCAACAGCAAGCTGCAGCTTTGAACCTAGTCAAGAACCGAATTGGATTAGAACTCGCGAAGCTTAAGCAATCGATAACTCAGTTGGAGCAGAAAGAATCGCAAGAGATTGAGCAAACGTTGGCTCGTCAACAGAACTCGGCGCTGTGGGATTACTTGAGTCGGTACAGAATGGACACTGCAGATATTCCTGGCGTTGGGGAGAAGCTAAAAATGCGGTTGCGTTATGCCGGAATCCGCACAGCGAACGAAGTTGAATACTGGACAGTTCGGCAAGTAGACGGGATCGGAGACGCCAAGGCCAGGTCGTTATTGGGCTGGCGTCAACTACTTGCTTCTCGCGCGCCGATTCCGAAGTCGTTAACATCGCAAGAAATCACGAGTATTCAAGGGAAATATGTCACGGCTAGACGAGACTTGGAAAATCAACGGAATGATTCACAGAAACGCTTAGATATAGAAGTGAGTACTGTACGATCTGACCACGACAAGAAGCGCGAATCATTGAACGAGCAGCAAGCTTTAGTTCAATCTAAAGCAACCGAACAAATAAATGAAACCTCAAATCGTTATGGAGTGAAATATCAAGCTCTCGCGGAAAAGCGAGGTCGCGACAGCTTGGAATCTACCGAACGATGCCGACTCGTGGACGATGAGCGCGCAAGTCTACGTAGGACTTTGGGAGAGCACCAGTGGCACCTTGCAAAAACGCAACGCGAACTAATCAGTTACGCGGATGTTTCTTTCAAAGGCTACGTCAAGCGATTAATAAGTGTTAGGATGTGAGCACATCATGCCGTGGAGATTTCGAAGATTTTTTGGTCTTGGGCCTTTTCGATGGAGCTTGAACAAGACTGGCATAGGCTGGAGTATTGGCATACCAGGGATCCGATACGGTATCTCTCCAGCCGGTCAGCGACACATCTCAATCGGCATTCCCGGTACAGGTTTGTATTGGGTAAAGTATTTCACTGCCGCTCGCTTCTCTAGTCAGGCACAACAACAACTTAACCCGCCTACACCGTCGTTGCCCGGCAATAGCAGCGGGCCGACTACCGGCAGATTTCCGTGGTGGAAACAAAAAGGATTGGGTGACTGACGACGGACTGAAAAGCTGCGGGAGTGAAAACTAATCGCCCTATATCGAGGATTTCGCCCTAAAATATTCGGGGCGTGGAGACCTCGAACCTTAATAGTTAGTCCATTTTTTCATTCATTAGGAAATCACGCGGGTTGAAGATATTTATGCCTTCGTGCTGCTTGAGCACGAGCAGGTCTTTGTCGCCGGTGATGATGCAATCGCACTTACCGCTGATTGCGGCAGCCAGGATATTGTCGTCGTCTGGATCGCGGCAGATGGGATTCTCAAGCTTTGAAGCTGACACGACTGTCATTCGCGATCGCAGAACGCTAACAGCTTCAGCTGCCAACTCTGAGGAGTAACCGAACTTTTCGATCAGCTTCTCCTGAGTCTCATCGAGAATGAAACCTGAGGTGAAGAGGGTGTGCCGGAGAGCGCAATGCTCAAGAAGCTGATGAGAGAAGCCGCGTGCAATGAGGGCGGCGATTAAGACATTCGTATCCAGGACGATCTTCACGAGACGAGATCAAAGACATTCTGATCGGTGAGGTCCTTGCCTTGTGACATCAACCGCTCGCGGAGATTACGAAATCGCCGAATGAAGAGATAATCCGAAAGCGCCTTCTCGACCAGCGCGTTCTCGGACAAGCCTTCTTCATTAGCTGCGTCGTCGAGAGCTGTTCTGGTCTCGTCGGGCAAGTTAATGGTAATCATTTGGCTCATCGTAACTGGTCCTTATGTCTATTAAGAGTACCACACAGATCCGAATTGCGCGGCAACTTTTCGTCGAAGAGAACCCTCACGCGGGCGGTTTCTTTTCGTGCGCCAACTCACGCAACGTGCCCTGCACGGCGTCCTCGGTCAAAGTTGGATAAGCATGGACGATCCCCGCGACGCTCATTCCACTGGCCAGGCGCTCGCGGTTCTGATACTAACTGCGCGTTTCTTTGTTTTGTGTTCCTATAGTGTGCCGATATCAGTTAGGCAGGTGTCAAGGTAGCATTCCTAAGTGACGCAGAATCCTCGCCGTGTCGTATCCATCGATGATCGCATACCGGCGGTTTTGTGAATATTGCGACAAGGCAAAGGCTTCCATCGTTTTTCGGACGGCTGGACTCACTCTATGGCAATGTTGCAGCACGCAGATATCGGCACCTGTGTTGTAGAGTCGATAGATCTGATCTCCATTCTTACCGCAGTCCGCGAGGGTCATCTCATGAAACCTCGCGGGTCCCTTCAGTAGGAATGCAGCTGTATGCCTTTCTCCGTCGATGGAAAGATTACTTGTGAAAATATCGCACTCCTCTCCTCCCCAATCGTTCGGAGGTTCGAACTCCGACAGTAGACTACAAAAAACTTCCTTGACTGTCCTTTCTGAGATACTTTTGAGTTGTTGGAACTGTTGCGAGGATGGTGTCCACATAAAGTCAATGTTCTTGAACTGATCGATACTCTGGATGGACAACCGTAACCCAAGGTCACTCGTTCCGTCGACCTCGTTGACCGTAACTTTCAAGGCAGTTAACTCTTGAATATGCTCTCGGTTGTTATCAGTAATCGAGCCCGATGGCATTGTATTCGGTGCCGTCAGGTCTTCGAAAACCCTAGGCTCGCTCCAAAAGGCAGCCATAAGCACCGGATTCTTCGTGACTACCCTCACCGGCGATTGCGTTACAGAATCGACAAGGATCCAGTTCTCGTAATCATCAATGATATCGTACGTGAGCGTACCGCACAGCAGCCCGCTGACGACCGTTGCGGTATCGTGGACAGTTCGGGTGACGATCACACCGCGAGCAACCCCATCCATGGGCGACGCCTGCAGTGCCAGCGAATGGACATCCCTAAACGTCAGCGCCCGTCTCTCCAATTTGACGATGATGTCCAACGTAAACTCCGAAACGTCGTGATCGGGAGGGGCGTATCCCTGTCTGATCAATTCCATCTCCACATGGTCACTGCCGATTTTCCTTAGTAGCTGCGGGACGCATGCTCGCAAAGCCATTTCGATCGCATCTGCCTTCGACTTTTCGGGCTCGATGAGCAATGCAACCTGCTTCTTGGTGAGAAGCCCCCGGTTGATCAAGAAAACAACGAAATCATCACGGTGGATTGCTCTCGCTGCTTCGTCAAAGATCGCATACAAAGACTTCATTTCGGGTTGACCGTCAAACAATCTGCTCACGAAAACGACAACTGGTTTCCCCTGTGCCAGTGCAACACCCGGCTCGGAGTCCTTCCCAAATGCATCGGGCTCCTGAGGGCAATACACCATTAATCGGGTTCGCTTGATCATCAAACGCTCAAGAAAGCCCATTTGAATACGGCTCGGCAGATAAGTTTGAGTTGGGTTGAAGTAACGCAGATTCCATGAACTTAGCTGTCCGGAATGGAACAATGTGTTGACGAAGGCCCAGTTCGTCATAAAGTGAAGCGGCGCTGTCATTGAGGTGGCGACATAAACGTCGAGGTCAGGCATTGCCATGTAGGTATTGGCGTTCTGTATGCCATCCGCTAGAATCCGATTGATACTGTCGTTATCGATTCGGCTGCAACTCGTTTGAAGCTCAGTGAGAACTCGCTCATACGTTCGCTCGTTTGCGATCTGGAGATCGACGAGCTCCTCTACACGTGGTAATCCCGCCTTGGCGACAAGGGATGTCAACTTCGAAATTTTTCTAGCCACCCCCACTTTCTTAAGACCCTCGAAATCGTCAACACCATTTTTCAGGGCCTCAGTAAATATTCGCCGGAGTGTCTCACGGGCTACGTTAATACTCTCCAGTTGCTGGTTCTCAAGGTTGCCTAAAGCAAATAGCTCAAAGGGTTCAATTGGGATTAAGCCTTCCGGGGCAGGACGGCACTGAAACTTGCTCTTCCGCTCGGCAGCTTCCTCCATTGAAGGAAAATATGATGCCCATTTCTGCTTGAGAAGAACATCATCCCGACGTAAATGCTTGTATCCAAACCGAAAGTTACCGTACTCGAGCATGCAGAGAATACGGAACGCGTTTACTCTCTGTAGAATCGCTTCGTCGTCCGAAAAATCAATGTCGTCGAATACAATGTCGAAGAACGACCCTGAAACAGTCTTGATACTTAGACTCAAAAGCAATCGGTTGAACAGATCACAACGCGCGTCGGCTGGAGTACCGTTTTTTGTAGCACTTCGCAACTTCTGACAGATAGCATGGATATTCGGAAGCTGGTAATGGTCCACAAGAGGAGTCCTGGCCAGCCGATCTTCGCGCCCAGTCATCAGCAGCAGGTGGGCCAGCAAACTGAGTTCATCGCTTAGAAGTTCCATCTGAGGGAATCTGATTGATGTTCATATGAGGTTAACGTGTGGAATCATCACACAACTCCAGAGCAAAACTGTGGCCTGAAAGCTGTAAAGGACGGCACGTCTTTAGCTAAAGCTGCCTCACAAGGTCAAACTTTTTCGGAATTGCTATTCGTGAGTCGAGGCTCGCGATTGTCGATCTCGCTAACAGAGAATTGTCTTCAGGACAATGCTGTGTGCCAACTGTGTGCCAACCCAACCAAATCAAGCTATACTCACGGGCACCCAGGCATTATAGACTACGCGAGAACGCTAATAAACATGCACGGATCAGAACTGAGGCATACGAGCGGTAACAAGCGATTTGAGACTTAAAATCCGTTGACCGTAAGGTCGTGTGGGTTCGACTCCCACCCTCGGCACCAAATATGACAGTCCAATTGCTGTAATTGGTACGGTTGCTGGCGGGAGCGAACATGGCCTGTCACAACTAAGTCACAAAGTTTTGGCGTTTTGGACGGCGTCAGCTTGAGCTGATGCGAAAAGTACTTGCGTGCACTACCGAGCACCAAGAACCCATTTCCAGTTTGAACGCCCGCCTTGTTGGAAACAGTCCGATTATAAATCACATGACGGACAATCGGTGCTACGGGGGGGAAGAAATCCAAGACTTCTGCCGAGGATATAGGTTGGGCTGAGTTGGACCGGGCAATGGCTAAGGAACTAGAAACGGCGCCCCGACTTTCAGCCACCGGATCTCCGCTTTCGCGCAGCCCTCAGCATCGCAGTCGGCAAAACCAGCTCGTCATCGATTAGCATATCCGTAGAGACTCCCACTAATCGCGCATATCTTAACAGTACCGGTAACGTGGGTTCTCGCGTTCCCAACTCATAGCCCGAGATAGCGCTTGCAAACACCTTCTTGTCTAGTTTCAAAGTGACGAGCATCTGCGCTTGGGTCAGGCTCAGCGTCTGTCTGATTTGCAGCAACTTAGCTCCTAGTCGGCGTGGTCGCTCGCGGGCTGTACGTCCCATCAGTGCACACCTCCTGATTGGACTAAACCCGGCAGCTTGCCGAGGTACGTATTTACGTAGATACTCTGCTGGGGTGAAACTGGCGCTCGGAAGTCCTGGATGGGCTTCCCAGCAATCCTCATTACCCGTTACGTAGGAGAACGTCAGTCATGAAGATCAAGAACGTAGGCAGACCATAATACTCGCTTTCGTTTGCTTGGCGGTAGTTGTGCCATCCGGTGCTTACGCTCAGAAGCGTCCGCCGGAGGAAGCCTAAAATGAGGCGGGGAGCGAGCAAGCGTCTAGGCCAGCAGAATCGGACGAAATGATTACGACGCGACCGGGACAGCAACTCGCGCATTGACGAACGATCAGCACTACAAGGATGAGATGTCCACAAAAGATCACAACGAAACACTTGTCGGCATTCACTTGGCGATTGGTGTGTTTTTGGCACTTGGCCTTGTCGTCTCGCCGTGGGTCATTGGGCACCGGGAACGAATGCAGGCGATGGCCATAATCTCTGCGGTCTTGTTACCTGTGGAGCTGTTAATGTTTTCCACGGCGTTCGCCCTGCACCGAAAAAAGCCTCTGGGCAGAAAATTAGCGTTGTGGTCCGTTTCGGTGCTGTTCATGGTGTTCTGGCCGGCTGCAATTTATAGTTGGTGGTTCTTGCATAGTGATGGCGCCAAGCAGATGTATGGCATCAAGGACGAATAGGTATGACAGCGGTCATGAAGTGGCATCGTCGTGCAAAGTAACCGAACCAAAATCCTTCCAGCAGCTTTTTTTCTTCAAAGAATGCTCTGTTCCGCGAGTTGTTGATCTCTCAGCGACCATCCTTATCCGGTACTTGACAGGGACCAAGTGCTTATTTCTGACCGCCGCGTAGACACTGTAAAATCAGAACCTCGCAAGAAACGCAAGAAGGTGGTGTTGGTGCCGAAGCGGGGAGACTTTTTCACGCCCCGCCAAGCCGTTTTGCCAATGGAGTTGCGAATATGTAAAGAAACCGAGTCACCCAACTGAGTCACAAAGTTCTTTCAAGCCATATCGGATACCCACTCCCAAAGTCTCCTCAAAGCCCGTGGGGTTGAATCCTGTGTCCGCCGCTGCATACAATGCCTTCCAAATAATAAGCCAGCATTTTTCGCGGAAAAGCAGTCGTTTGAGCAGAACATAACGAACCTTACCGCATTTAGCGCACGGAAGATTACAGCAAGTTTACAACAAACAATTTGAGCCCTTCAGCACCTCGGGCTTTCGATGCTTCAAGAGTATTACTGCAATTTCCTTACTGAGCGTAGCTGGATCGACCAGCCAACGCCGTCAACGCGCTCGTTCAGCTTCCTCATGAATTGCTTGTAGTTCAGCATTGGTTGGCGCTTCGGTTTGCGACCCGTGCCGTACAAAGATTTGACCTTCAATTATCCGTTTTTTCTCTCCTAACGATTTCGCTACTCGGTAGGGTAGCTTCTTCGCTTCGCGTAGTACTTCGAGCCTGCCAACTTGTCCTCCCTTGTAGGCGATCGCTTCATAGCGCACATCTAAGTTGGGTGCTGCGTTCTGTGCCAGAATTGTCTCAATACGGTTCTGTGTTACGGACGGATCGGGGGGACCGTGATAGGCGCGGGTCTTGTCGTCGAAACCGACGATAAGCCAACGCCGGCCGCTCGCCTGTGTGTTCGCTAGGCCGATCACATCTTTAGTGAACTCAGCCTTTTGGTCCCCTGTGCCAAGCTTAACTTCGCGCTTAAACTCAACGCTTGTGGTCTCCCATTCGGCAACAAGGTTATCGATAAATCTCGCTCCGATAACCTGAGTACGACGAGTCTCCCAAATCAGTCCTCGATAGTTCGATCTGATTTCGTCAGGCTCTTTGCCGCCGTCCCAGTAGATAAGCCCTCGGTCCTTTAACTCTCCAAGCACTTCCCAAACATCCTCTTGAGTCATACCACCGTCGTCCAGTTCGCAATGGATGATGTTCGTGGAGACGAGCCCAACGCGCGCGAAATGCCGATGCGGTAAGTGGCTATGGCTGTTAACGATCTTGAGTGCCTTCTCCATCACAGGCTCTATCTTTATGAAACATGCGTTCTCCCAAACGGGAAATGTATCTTTGGCAGCGTTGCGTCCTTCGCGCGACAGCTTAATGAGTGTCGCGTTGGCATCATCTACTAGGAGTGTCCTGTACAGATCAAAAACAGCATCGTAAATAGTGTCAGCGCCTTCTTGATTTTGCAGGTGCTCAACCATCTGGGCATAGTGCTCGCCCCAAACTCGTTTAGCCAAAGAATCCGCGTCAATGCCGTAGTTCCTGATCTCGGCGGATTCGTCGCCAGCATCACTAATTGTGCGCAGCACCAACTCACACCAGTCTACATAATCCATCTTCAATAATACCTTCAAGAGAACTCAGTAGCAGGCATGAACTGTCCAACGCCTGGTGACCCAGGCCTACGCTTCAAGAGCACAGCCAATACTCCCGCGCCTGCCGCCTGTGGGAGGCCTCTGAAATGAAAGCCGTATGCCGTCTATTTAGCGCAGTTCTTGCTCTCTGAAAGACTAAAAGAAGCATAGTGAGCGGATCGAGATGTCATCAGGGTTTGAATACTTTGCGTTTTTGTTCTTCACGTCTTTCTTTCTCATCGTTTTCTTTTCGAAGTTTCTCCAATCCCCGAGCGTCCGCTGTTGTATCTTCCAAACGTAGCACTGGCAGGAGCGCAGATTCATTCGGTTGGCCACAGAAGGGCGGCGTCGTGCAGCTAGACTCGAAGCTGACCGTAACCCTAAAGCCATCGCACTCCAGAAATCGTCGGCCACGAGAAGAAACGTCGGCCCGCCAGTCACCTGGAAGACCTAATGCTTCAGATATTTTATTTGCAAATTCCTCAGTGGTATTCCATTTGGTCGAGCCATCGTATTTGACCTCTATGCGAGCTATGTCTCCGCCAGAGAATCGCAAGTCAAGACCAAATATCTGCTCGAAGCCTGCAAACTTTGAACGGTTAAAAAAAGCTAAAGAATCGCGTCCCGATTGACTCACCACGCGAGACTTTCCCTCCACGAACAGAAGCTCGACTTCGCGTGCTTGGGCCGCTTCTTTTAGAAGGCCTGGAAAGCGAGCGACCACTTGCTCCCATCTAGTGCCAAGCCGAAACCCGCGTATTTCTGGCGCTTGTGCCACGCCCAGGCTACATCTGGTAGCGCTTGCGCCCTGGTTATTCGCCTGAGCTACCGTCCCAGATACCGTGGCAAGTGCGAATAGAGTGTACACAAGCACTCGTTTCATTTTCTGATCCCTTTCAAGAGAAGCCGTCCAGTGATTTGTAGGCGTCACGCGCAAGGGCCCCCAAGGGCAAGGCCTTGCTCGTGTTAGACCAAACGCTTTGGAACAATACGACCTTGCGCAAATGTATGATCGCGGTAGACGCTGAAGGTTCCCTCCAATAGTTGATGGAGCAATTGTACAGCCATCAAAGCATCCCGTTTGAGGGTTATCATGCTTATCGTGCGCCTTGGATGGAGATGCCGGTTACGAACTCTGTTTAGCCTGCTCAGCAAGGCCTCCTGGTCCTTTGTAATTACTTTTTCAGCTCTAAGCTTTGGGATTTTGTTACCTAGTGTTTGCTCAAGCATCCACTTTTGAAGTGACAGCGACAGATCATAACGCCGAGACAGACGATTGCACATTCGGTCAGCAGTTGTTGCGGCCGAAGCTATGCATGAAAAGAAATGCCCATCAATATAAGTCCGCCTTGTTTCATATAGCAGCGGCAAAAATTCATCATCCCTATGAACTAGAAGCGTTGGCAATCTAAGATGGCGCTTAACACGAGCTGTCGCGGTTTTCTTAACATCTTCGACCAAAGCTTCACCTAGCCGAATTACCTCCTGACGTTTCAATGCGGGGGTGGACAAATAGTCGTAGTGATTACGAATCACATCAAGATAAACTTGAACTTCATCTTCATCGGAACCGATTTTCACGCCTTCGGTTGCTAAAGACTTCTTTAAGACCTCGAACTCTCGGGTGTGAATCACTCGTAACATTGCTTTCGATAAGATGTAGAAGAGTCCCTCGTTTGCTTGTATTAGGAATATGAATGGATAGGTTCGTCGGCTACTAATCAGCTTGATTTGTTTTAGGCTCTTAATCAACGCCGGATTAACAGGTTGTCCCGCCGGTGTTGGTTTTGTAGTAGTTACTTGCAATTCATCGATGCTGGCATCTGCCTCATCATTGAGTAGAATTTGGGGGGTCCTGGGCTTCTCCCAAATTATCAATGCTGCTGTCAAATTAAAAGGTAGGTTAACTAAGTTCTGATTCGCTCGCTCTTCGATTTCAGGGATTATCCAAGTAGTCATAATCCTATCAAAGAGCGTCTGTGCTGCGGATTTGTTCATTCTCCCACTCCGTTAACTCTTCTCAGAAACAATGGTTATACCGATCAAAAATCGTGTGCATGCTGTCAGAGTTCAGTGCAGCGCGATCTCGTTCGTCGAAGGCGCTTCAATTTAACAAGAAAGTTAGAGCGCGCGCTGTCGAGAATTAGATATGATTGACGAATGCGTTTCCTCGATTACATCATAAACAACGGCTGTTTTATCGTCTGCTCGCTCCTCTCTACTGATTGGTTCATCAAATACTGCGACGAACGAGGAATCAAAACATCTAGAAAGCAGCTAGAGCAATTAGAACAGCTTGGACTATTTCGCCCGATGGCGCGAGTTCGCCATCATCAGACTTCGTTTTGGTTCCGAGACGATGATGCCAAGATTCTCCTCGAAGAGGGTCTGCTCTGGGATCCTTCTCTACATCCCTTTCAGCCATGGGAAACTTTCAGAGACCAAAATGAGAAAGAGCGCATCGAAAACTTCTATTCTGTCTTTCAATTCTATCACCTATATAAGTTGCTCAATGCGACAAGACTCACACAGTTGAGGGCAGAACGTTGGGCTCTTTACACTAAAGAACAAATCGATCAAATCTTGGAGCGGATCTCAGCCACAACTAAAGAGGTGATTGAGCAAAATCAGGCCGACAATCGAACCGGACCAGGACTCGCTGCAGTGATATGCCAGATCATTTCGAATCGATACTTTCCTCTTACTCAGTCAGATCGCAGAACGATCCAAATCTCGTCTGGGAATACAATAAACCCATGGGATTGGTATGAGTACTCCCGCGGTTGGAATCCCAAATCAGTCTTCGGTGAGCTGAGCATTGACATCAACGTATTGAAGCGGCTTTGCGAAACCGTCAAAGTCGATGCGAGCAGAATCGATCCGTTGGACATGTGGAGCGAGCTTGTAGCCTTTGTTGCGCTTGAGAAGAAGGAACAACTTAAGGGCGATGCGCGGCTCGGTCTGACGCTGCGATCCATGGGAGACATGCTCAGCACGTTTCACAGGGACTTAACTGGCGACGAAGTGCATCTGTTTGATGAATCACCGACAGATTTAGATTTGCGTTATGGCGGTGAGGGTGTTACCCAAGACAACTTAGAGTATCTAGAGTACCTGGCAAATGAGTATCATCTGAACCCGAGGCCTAAGTTGATACTCGTCGTTGAGGGTGACGGAGAGCGAGACCAATTTCCGCGCGTTGCGGACGAGATTTTCGGTTTGCCCTTTTCACACGTGGAGATCGAAGTTAGAAACTTGGAGGGTATCGGAGGCTTTACGGGCGACAAGAGGAGGGATAAGTACGGCGCACTAGAAAAGTTTATCGACTTCAATCACCATCGCCAGTCCATTGTCTTCGTGGTGTTAGACAACGAAGGTCGGGCGGCTACCGTCAAGAACAGCTTGGTTAAGAAACAGTCCGAGCACTTTCCGAAGCGAAAAGTAACGAGGGACGAGTACGTTGTAGTTTGGAACGCCTGCATTGAGTTTGAGAACTTCACTGATGACGAGATCGCCCTGGCATTAACCGAACTGTGCAATCGAGAATACCCGTTCACAGCCACTGAAATCGCAACGTGCCGCGCTTCAGGTAAGGGAAACCCGTTGAAAGACTTCTTTAACTCCAAGACCGAAGGAAAATATGAGTTGAAAAAGCGTGAACTGTTAAAGAAATTGTTCGATGGCATACTGTCGCTTTCAGGCCCAGAGTTCGAAGCAAAGAAAATGGAGGAAAGGCCAGTTTTGAAGCTAATTAGAAGATTACTCAACTTGGCGGCAATGAATTACCAAGCTCAGTCACGCGAGGCCTGGGAGGCAAATCAACAGTCAGGGCTCTATGGGCACACCTCGGGAGAAGAAGAAAAGGGCACCATAGAAACGTTGAATCAAATATGAGACGTGTCCGAATGAGGGCCTAGAAGGCAATTCTTGAATCGAAGAAATGAAGCGAATCCCGAGATTGCTATTGCTCAGTTTTCTTGGTGGTGTTGTTAGCGGACAGATGTGGCAACGCCGCAAGCTTCGTGACCTTGCGCGTTGGATTGAATCCGAACGTCGACTACTGCATGCAGCAATTCGCGTCACTCACCAGATACGAGGCTCAGTCGATGTCAATCAAATCTCGCAAATCGCCGTCGGTGAAATCGCTCGTGCGCTGGACGTAGAACATTGCGTTCTAAGCCTTCAGAGTAAGAACACCGATTCGACGTTGGTCAAATGCTCTTGTGGCGAGAACGATCACGAGCGAGACGTGGCGATCGCAGAAACTGTTGTCGCGGTTGATCGCACTCTTGCAGACGGACGCTTAGATCGTTACTTGATTAACGGGGATCGACTCCAAAACAATTCTCAATTCAAACAGGAAACAGTTCCAGTTCTTGGTGTGCCGATCATTCAGGAAGACGATCGTCTTGCTGGAACCCTCTTGGTGCTCTCATCTGTGCCGACTCGCGTATGGCTTGAAAGTGAAGTCCAGCTATTGTTCGCAGTGGCTCATCAAGTGTTGTTAGCCGTCATCCATGCGCGGCTCTTCACGCTAAAACAACACGAGGCGATCACGGATCAATTAGCGGGATGTGTGAACCGACGCGAGTTTGATGCGAAGCTCGAAGCCTGTTTGCTAACAGCAAACGAGAAGGGCGAATCCCTGTCTCTTATTCTCGTTGACGTAGATCGCTTCAAAGACATCAATGACGCGTGCGGGCATCAGGCCGGCGACAAAGTACTTCGAAGAGTAGGCGAAATATTGCGTGATCAAGAAAGTGATGGAGCGATTGCTGCGCGGCTTGGCGGTGACGAGTTCGGTCTAATATTACCTGGGCACCCGACCGAAGACGCTGTCTCTGTTTCGGAACGAATTCGCGAAGAACTGACACACAGCACAGTAACAATGGTGAATCAAATCCTAACCGTATCATTTGGCGTTGCGGCTTTTCCGGCTAATGCTGCATCATCCAATCAACTGTACGAAATGGCTGATAAGGCGCTATACGCAGCTAAGGAGTCAGGAAGAAACTGCACCCGCACCGCTTGAGCCTAGTGACTTTGAAAGGGCTTCTGATCATCACGAAGCCGCCCGCGAGTTGGCTTCTGAAGCAAAGGCCGACCGTGAGCCACAGTTTACCGATAAGGAAAAGATCAGCTTGGAGATTTACGCGGAACGACAAAACGACGAAACCACGAGGGAAAGATATCTGGAAATGGCGCATGGCGAATCTTATTCTCAGGAGCGTGAAGTCGCCTCATTTAGAGATCACTGAGATCGGCCGTTCAGCCGGATCGAGGAGATTCGTTAGAAATCTTAGGGTAGCCAGAAAAAAACAGTATGCTATGGAGATAGAAAGGCATGCGTCTCTTCTTCCGACTAAACAATTTCCAATCTCTGAACCCTGCTCACGAACAAGCTTCACAGTGGCTAGAGATTGACAATCCTCTTCAAGCGGCTAAAATTAGCACTCTTTGCCAATCCCATTGCTTGTTGGGTTTTACTCGATCATTCAGGCAGAGACGTTAAGTTGCAAAAGCTAACAATTATGATCAATCGGGGGCCGGCTTCGAACAGTCTCAAGCGGTACCGCCGGCACTCTCGAACTTATCGGCGTGGATACCGAGCCATCTAGGCATCGACTCAGAAGCAGAGAATCTAGTAAACGAAGGGAGGTCCAATACAGATGGGTCTATTGGATGATGAAACGAAGAAAGACAAGACTTCGGCGATAGAAGTATTGGAGCCTGTTCTTAGCGTAGCGATACCCATTCTTGCGGCTGCCGTCGGAGCGTTCCTAGGTTGGCACATTACCGAACAGAAGATACACGAGCTGGACGGGAGAGACATCAGCGTATTCTCGGAGTTCGTGCGATACAGCCTAACCGTATCATTTGCCTTAGTGTTTGCATTTTTTGGGGCTGTTTCTGTCGAATATTTCAAAGTGCTACGACGACGAAAACGCGATATGGCCACTTTTCTTAATAACATTGATAATGCTATCGAAAATAGAATGAGCAAGGTAGTCGAACACACGGCATTCTTTACGGAGAGCGGGAGGCTGGAAGGCATAATTCAACTGCTGAAGAACATGCCCGGAAAGAAAAAGTGGATAGTCGCAAAATTTATATCGAGACAGTTGTCCGATAGTTTTCTTGCAAATTTTCGGATTGAGATAGACACCCACAGCTATTCGGGATTCGCCGAGAGTCTCTATCAAGAGTGCGAAGAGGCGATCTTCCTCACGAGCCCTTTCACGCCAGAGGAATGGTTCAGGCAGCTGATTCCAGATGAGAAAGTCCAGAGAATTCAGCGAGGGGTAAGAGATGCGTCCAAGGAATACGAAACACCCGCACATGTAAGAGCATTATCGGCTTCGCCTGCGGTCGTGAAACGGAGACTTGTCATCCTACCAAACGACAAATGGCTACAGATGGAAGACAGCACAAAGGTCAACTTGTTGAAGGAGTTTCTCAAAGTGAATAAGGAAGTTGATACCCGATTCATAACCCAAGAGGACCTACAGGATAAGCTTGGCGTGGATTATGCAGGAACCTTTGATTATGCGATATTTGACAGAAGGCTTTTTCTGCAATGGGAGCGACCTGCAAATGGCAGGGACACGAAGCCGCTGTGCATGTACACTGATGTGCCGGACTCGCACAGACGGCTAGTTGACCTTTTTGACTATAAGCGGCACGGAGCGTTCTATAAAACTGGCGCAGAACTTTTGAATGACATCAAGAGCCGTCCAAATGGAACCTGAGGGGTCTGAGAGATATGAATCGCCTATTCGCCTCTAGCCGGTTACTAGCGCGGTTCTTGGGATCGGCTGCGTTCGACCGGAAAGAAAATCGAGCAGCCAGATTCATTTACTACCATGGCCAACGTTACGTCCGCCTTACTGACAAGGAGACATAGATATGTCCAGACGAACTCTAATATTGGTTGTCGTCGCTGTGCTCGTCGTCGTAGTTGGCGTGTGTTTTGCACTTCGGCGGAAACATCGCACAGAAGAAAGCAGTGTGCGAGTGGGAGTCGCGCTTCCGTTAACCGGCGATGCCGCAGTCTATGGCAAGGCTCTGCGGAATGGTATCGAGCTTGCTCTCAGCGAAGAAAACGGAAAAGAACCGAAGCTGTCTTTGACTTATGAAGATGATCAGGGCCAAGGTGCCCAAGCAGTGTCGGCGGCGCGAAAGCTTATTGACGTTGAAAAAGTACCAGTGATTATCGGAGGCGCGATGAGTGCAACCGCTGAGGCGATAATTCCGATCTGCGATTCCTCCAAGACTGTGCTTTTGTCTCCTACCGCCACGAAGCCCTCTCTTCCGCATAAAGATGGTTACTTCCTACGACTTTGGCCCTCAGACAACTACGACGGAAAGATTATGGCGGAAACGGCTTACAAGAAGTTGGGCCTTCGTCGCATAAGTATTCTTTACGTCAATGTGGCTTACGGCGTCGGCATTACGGATGTTTTTGAACGCGAGTTCCAGAACCTCGGCGGGACCATTGTTAGCAAAGAGGGCTATGCCCAAGGAGCTACAGATTTCAGAACCTCGCTAACGAAGATTAAGGCCTCGAACCCTGAAGCGATTTACTTGCCAGGTTATGTAGCGGAGGTCACGCAAATCTTGAAACAGGCAAAAGAGCTTGGACTTAAGACGAGGTTCCTCGGCGTAAACAGCCTTTACGATCCGAAGCTTATGGAAATCGCCGGTGCTGCGGCTGAGGGAGCCGTGTTTACCTACCCGACGTTTGACACAAAAGCCGATGATCAAGTTGTTCAGCGATTTGTGTCCGCTTACAAAGCCAAGTACGGATCTGAACCAGATGCGTTTGCCGCTCAAGGCTATGATAGCCTGCGAGTACTAAGAGCCGCGTTGGATAAGTCTCATCTTAGTCCCGTAACCGGTTCCTCTATACTTCAGGCGTTGCATTCCTTGGGGCAATTTGAAGGTCCAAGTGGCAAGTTCGCTTTTGATGAGCAAGGAGACGTTGAAAAACCCCTTAGGCTTCTCACTGTTCGAGATGGAAAATTTGTACCATTCGATTAACGAGGCATAAATTCCTCCATGCCGACAATAGCCCCCAAACCCGCGCCGCCTCGAAACTTTGATTTTGTATTGCTGGCACCCACACCTACCGAAGCAAGATTAGCCAAACAAGTGCTCGGTTTGGCCCACAACGAAGTTTACGATGGCCTTCGTTACAGTTGGGCGTACATACAGCAGGCCAACAATTTCGTAGCTGTTGCGGTTGTTTCATTGCACGACATACAGGGGGAGACTCAGTCAGCTCACAAGACGTACGCAGTAATCGAAAAGCTAGATCCAGATTACATTTTAGTTCTCGGGATTGCAGGAGGGATCAGCACCGCGAGCCACCGCTTAAAAACGGGCAGTGTGGTCGTCGGTTACTATCTCCATTACGGCACCGTCAAGAAAGGCGAAAGAAATCCTTTGCGAGCACTGCGGTGCCTGCCTCCGAGCGAGGAATTATTTGAAACTGCCGCTCAGGTCGCAGATAAACCGATCTATGTTGAGATGTCACGAAAAAGACGAAAAGTGGATATCGTTCTCGACAGAGAAGTACTTTCCGGAGCTTCGCTAGAACAGAAGATCGATGACAGCACTCTCGTATCATTAGTGAAATCCTATCCGCGCCTAGCTGCGCTTGAGATGGAGGCCGGCGGCATGGCGAATACTCTTTGGGTCAAGCGCGGCAGATCTTTTCGGCCTGGCTACTTGATCGTAAAAGGGATATCAGACGTTCACGACTATAGTGCAAAGACAAACAAAAAGGGACACACACGGATTGAGAAGAACGCAAAGCAACGTTCTGACTGGAGAAGATATGCAGCAAGGGCGTCGGCGAGGTTCGCGAAAGAGTTGATTCTCGAAGTTTGCCGAACCCGGACCGACCGCCGACCGACCCCGATCAAACGTTTACTTCCTGATGGTCTTTCGCCTTTGACAAATGTGGACTTGTCAGGAGTTATTCACAAGATAGAACCGGAAGATTATTCCAAGATAACCTGGTTTAATGTAGATCGGATTCTGGAAGAGCCTGGCGAAACAAAGAGGATCTTTACGGTTTGTGCATACGAACCAAAAGAACTATGGGACATTGTTCAGCGTTCTTATCAGTCAAAACATAATAACAAAGAGGCAGATCTGGACGAGTTGGTCCGGTGGTCCCATGAAGAGTTCCCTCATTTTGCAGAGTTCTCGAATTACGCAAAGCTGCATCCTCGCTCATGTGTCCGCGTATTGGTCTTGCGCGATGAGCATTGGCATACCTACGAGCGGCTTTATCCTCAACATTGGAAATTCTTCCGTCGGCTAAATGGAAAGGTTCCGTGCTGGGGGGTCTTGCGCACAGACATACAACATAGAGTTACGTTTTTGACTGATCATTGCGTTATTGGCAACAAGTTTGTTCTCGACTACTACCAGGATTCACACACATTGCTAATCAGCGAGATTCGGCATTCGGGCCTCAAGGATGAACTATTGAGTATTAAGTCGGCGTTTGATGGAAGAAACAAACGGAAGACTAGCCCCTTCATCTCGCCAACACGACTCACAGTGACGGCAGCTCGTTCAATAGATCAAGGCTTGCGCAAAAAGGGCAAGCGTTCAATGAAGCGCTAATGAGTGAGTCGCATCTTTTCCGTGGTTTCCGGTTTGCGGGGCGTCTCCCTTCAATAGAGGCGCAGCGTAACATCCAATCCAGCCTTATCTCCGAACTAATACGGGACTACCAAATCGGGCTCTTTCTCTCAATCGGCTGCGCATTCGGTAACGAACTCAATGAATTCTACGCCTCATGTGAACACTTCCGCAGTCTAGACGTTGTGGCGATTGATTTGGCAGATGTTAACCGTGAACTGCATAGCCAGGCTTTTGCTCGTGCGCTGGGTCAACGCCTAGAATGGGAACAGCTTGATCTGCTTGATATTCGATCCTTGCCACGATACGGCATGTTTGACATCGTTCAGTGCGGCTTCGTTCTTCATGACATCTGCCCTCCTGACAAAGAGCAGGCGTATCAAGTTTTAGCTGATTCTGTGAGATTAGGCGGGTGGCTTATTCTGTCAGATATGTTCCCATTGTTCTCAGACTCGCCGAGTGGTATTGCTAAGGAATACGTTTCAGAGGTGAAGAAACTGTACGAATCGTTCATAGCGGAGGCAAACAGCGCCCGCGAACGGGGCATCTTAAGTGCGGACGAGTGGAATGCCCTCGTTGGCGATGGACATAGTCCGGGACTTAAAAGCAATCTCCACGAGGCTTTGACTGGATCGCGGGATTTTTTTGAGACTCAGTCGCAGACGGAGCGGCGCTTGGTTCAGGCCGGTCTCGTTATCGAGAGGGTTATCCAGAATCCTATCAACTCTCGACTAGCCGTCATTCTGGCTAGCCCTGCACGAACTCTCCCTCTATAATGCTCTCCCATTATCGGCGGAATAGAGGAGTCGGCAATGTTCTCCACAAAATATCACGAAGTCAGAGACACAATCATGGGCGAATTTGTGTCTCTGTCTGAAGAGGAAGCCCTACGCTACGCGACGGCAGCGGCTTCTTATGATCCCCAAATCGCCAGACTATTCTGGGCAGAGGGCCTTGGGACAGATGGCGCTTTGGACAATCTCATCATCGAAACTTCGCGGAGGATCAAAGAAAAGACGTTTCACGGTTCCTTGTTTGCAGTAGTTCCTCTGTATGCGACTAGCATATGTGCTGAGCAATGCACCTACTGCAACTATCGCGCGGGCAATAAGGGAATCGGAATAGAACGGATTCGTCTTTCCGATGCCGAGCTTGTTGCGGAAGCGCGTTTTCTTATCGAAGAGAAGGGGCTGAGGACGCTCGAACTCGTTTACGCAACAGATCCGCTGATGAGAGCTGATTCAATGTGTCGACATGTTGAATTGATCCAGCGACTGCTGGAAAGATCTGGCGGCGGATCTGTTGGAATCAATGCAGAGGCTTTGGACGAGTCAGAGTATCGTAGCTTGAAGAATGCCGGCCTATCCTTCGCAGTTTTGTGGCAAGAAACGTACGACCGCGACCGCTACCGCGAAGTTCACCCTGGCAGCACAAAGAAGACGAATTTTGAATACAGATTGAATGCGTATGAGCGGATGATCGCTGGTGGAATTCGAAACATCGGAATGGGTGTATTGTCAGGAATAGCAGATTGGAAGAACGATTGGGCCATGCTGATGAGTCACGAAAACTACCTGAGACAAGAATACGGGATCGACATCGCTATCTTAGGAATTCCCAGATTGAAACCCGCAGCCGGCGCCGCTCTGCAATACAGCGAGTTTACCCCGACCGATCAGGAGTTCCTTGTAGCACTTGCCCTTCATAATATCTACTCACCAAATGCGAGAGCTTTCGTAAATACGAGAGAGGATTGGGAACTGTGTGTTAGATTAGCGCAGGGTGGCGGGTGTTTGTTTACCTTCAACTGCTCTACTGTTCCTGGAGGTTACTCCTTAGGCAAGCGCGGCTGTCAGTTTCCGACGCATTCTTATGATGCCCCTGCATTCTCAGAGGGACTCCGCGAACGTGGTCTGCACGCTGTCTTTCAATGGGCGTTCGATCAGCCGTCTGCGAATCCGCAAGGAGCGCTAGGCTCTTCACCCATATGTACGGACAACTCTTTGTCAATGGCCTTATCGTAGGTTTCGGCTATGCTCTAGTGGCAGTCTCTTTTGGTCTGATCTACAGCACAGCCGGATTCTTTCACTTTGCTCATGGGGCCGTTTATTCCTTTGCCGCTTATCTGCTGTACACACTCACTGCCACACTTAATATTCCACCGGTGGTGGGTATAGCTCTCTCAATTACTGGGGCGGCGGCATTAGGAGCTGCTATCCAAATCTTCATCTATCGACCTTTGGTTCGCAGAGGGAGCAATCGAGCTGTCCTACTCCTTTCGTCGCTCGGGGTCATGGTAGTGGTCCAAAACCTCATCTCGATGACCTTCGGGGATATCACGTTAGCAGTGCGCAGCTCTGATATCTCGGAAGGAATGGCCGTCTTAGGTGCGCGCATTACAAAAGTTCAAATCGTTACCATTGTCCTCGGGTTGGTTCTGTCGCTGGCTATATGGCTTTGGTTGCGTTTGTCAAAAACAGGAAGAATGACCAGAGCTGTAGCTAACGAAAGGGAGTTGAGCACGATCGTCGGGATAGACAGCGAGAGAATAATTACTCTGACTTTCATAATCGGCTCCGGGACCGCAGCGGTCGCCGCAATCCTAAGCGCCTATGATACGGACTTAACTCCAATGATGGGCTTCAGGGCAGTGCTATTCGGTGCCGTCGCGGCCATTGTTGGCGGCATCGGCAGCGTACCAGGAGCCTTGTGTGGGGGTCTCTTAATCGGCTTTTCGCAGATCCTTGGCGGGTGGCTGCTTCCCACACAATGGCAAGACACGGTCGTTTTTCTGATTCTCATATTGTTTCTGATCCTTAAGCCACATGGTTTTCTTGGTATTCCTCGAACCAGTAGAGCGGCTGCGTCGTGAGCGGTGTTCCGTCAAACGGAAATGTACCGACTATGCATGAGCATAAGATGACTGATCCGAAACTTGCCATTTCCATTCCCGTATTCTTTGGCCTTAGCCTAAAGTTGCGAGAGATCGAGATTCCTGTCTCCCGGATCATTACCGCGCTGAGGCCAATAGAAGAATTCTCGAAGCCGGATGCTTGGGTGAAGACTATCCATTTCGCTTTGCAATACATCCTTGATGATATGCATTCGGAAGGTGAGTGTCGTGGCGGCTGGGGTAAGAGTTACGCTGAACGCTATATTCGGCGCACATACCCGGCAGGAATACCCTCCGATGCTTCTCGACAACCCGACAGCCCGTCTGGTACCTCAATGGTTGTTGAAGGACTTAACGATCTCCGCGAGTGCACCGGCCTCACTAACGTTCACCTGCGAAAACTGATTCAAACGTGCTTGGAGGAGACCGCCCGGTATTTCGTCAGTCGGTGCGATCCGGGAAGCGGTGCGGTCGGAGTTAAGACTCAGTTAGCAGGTGGCGATGTAGCCACTGCTTACAACTTGCGACATAGTGCAATGGCAATCAAGGCGTGGCGCTCTGTACCAGGGCAGCATGAGCGACTCGGCCGTTGTTGCGAATATTTGATTCGATCCGCCGAAGAAGTAGATCTCGAATCGGAGCGCCCGCTCACAATAGCGGCAGTCCTTTCCGGATTGGATTGGATCGAACAAACAGATCACATTCGGCGTAGCATACCGGGTACGAACAGAGTCCCATTTCTTACGAAGAAGGCTGAAATTGCATTGTTCGAGACATGGAGCGAGACCTGTGGGGGTTGGTTCGACGGTAAAGACCGTATCGCTACCTCGTTTTGGTATTCGGCTTTCGTTCTCAAGGAACTGTGCGGGGTGAAGGTGAAGTTAGATGTTGGGTTGGTCGAACGTATGGATGCGGCCCTCGATATGCTCCTCGGAGCTTTGCATGAACTACCCGAGGGGCAGCTTGGTATGCCTTACAGACCTAACGGTAGTCCTGATCTCGGAATGAGTTGCCTTTTGGCCGAAATACTAGCCCGACCTTTGCCTCATTGGGAGCGGGGAAATGAACTACGAGGACTCTGTCGGTTTATCAATTCATGCTGCGACGAACAGAACTCTTTTCACAGCGTTTATCTTGAAGATACATATCCTTGGACGCTGGCATCAGTATTTACGGTTATGCGAATTCTTCTGACGAAAAAACAGCGTAGCGAGTTGCGAACCACGGCTGGATCCTGACCGAGCATCACGCCCGCAGACGTAGAATGGATTATCTGTTCCACATTCTGATATTTTTTTGCATTACTCTCGTCCTGACCACCTCGCTGGATCTTTTAGTGGGAGAGACGGGACTCCTGTCCTTAGGTCATGCAGCGTTCTACGGTCTGGGCGCTTATGCGTCGGCGCTGTTGACTGTACGGATGGGCGCCCCCTTTGTGGTTGGCATCTTCGTTGGCATGGCCGGTTCGGCGTTGATTTCGTTTGTCGTCTCGTTGCCATCACTGCGCCTGCATGACGACTACTTCGTGATTGCAACCTTTGCGTTCCAGATGATTTTCTTTGGCATCTTCAATAACTGGGTGGGTCTGACGGGTGGACCACTTGGCGTTCCGGGGATTCCACCACCTAATATCGTAGGTTGGACGATTCGATCTAACATTGGCTTTGTCGTGCTTGGTGTGGCTTTTGCCGCATTCGCATACTCTATCGTCCGCATGCTCGCTTCAAGTCCATTTGGTCGCGTACTTCGTGGAATTCGTGAAGATGAAATCTTCACTAAGTCGCTCGGCAAAAACACGTTGAAATACAAAGTTACCGCATTCGCAGTTAGCGCAGCGCTAGCAGCCTCTGCTGGGAGTCTTTACGCCCACTACATCACGTACGTTGATCCAACTACCTTCACGGTAATGGAGTCCATACTTGTTATCTCGATAGTAATCGTTGGCGGAGCCGGAAGTCGGTGGGGAGCTTTGGTTGGAGCGGCAGTCCTCGTTACTTTGCCAGAGGTGCTTCGCTTTATTGGCCTGCCAAGCTCCGTAGCAGCGAACCTCCGTCAGATCGTGTATGGCGTACTGCTTATAGTTATGATGATGTTTAGACCTCGTGGACTTGTGGGAAAGTACGGCTTCGGACGCTAATCATTAATGGAAACGTTTCGCTCCATCGGATTGTCAAAGTCATTTGACGGCGTGCGGGCTTTGTCGCAATTGGACTTTGAATTCCCTTCCAAGGGAATAACCTCCATTATCGGCCCAAACGGTGCGGGCAAAACTACTCTCATTAACGTTCTCACCGGATTCATTCGACCCGATGCGGGTCAGTGCTTCCTTGGAAAACGTGAGATAACTCATTTACCTCCCCACCGAATTGCGATGCTCGGCGTCGCCCGCACCTTTCAGGACTTACGACTAGTTCTCCAGGTCCCTGTTCTAGACAATGTAATGCTGGCACGGCCAAACCAGCGAGGCGAAACGTTGCTTGGAGCACTTATTCGGATCGGTGTCGCCAGCGAAGAAGCTGAAAACCGCGACGAAGCAGACCGCCTCTTACGGTTCGTTGGCCTCGAAGCAAAAACGAATGATTTGGCTGGAGAGTTATCGTATGGACAACAGAAGTTGCTCACGCTTGCGTGCTGTCTAGCGACACAAGCGCGGGTTGTGCTCCTCGATGAGCCGGTCGCCGGCGTTCATCCCGACATGGCCGAACAGATTCTCGATCTCTTGCGAAAACTTCGCGACGACGGCAAAGTGATTGTCTTCATCGAACATGACATCTCAGCAGTTCGCGAAGTCGCTGATCATGTAATTGTGATGGACCACGGGAGAATCCGTGCGCAAGGTGAACCTAAAGATGTTCTAGAACGGCCTGAAATCATGGAGGCCTACCTTGCCTGACGCATCACCTTGTCTCCTTGATATTAATGATCTCGTCACCGGCTACGGGAAGAAGGAGGTAGTCAAAGGCGTGTGCGTCGATGTCCCGTTAGGCGAGATCGTTGCCTTGATTGGACACAACGGTGCCGGGAAGACGACCTTTCTCAAAGCTATCTTCGGTTTGATTCCAATCTGGAGCGGAGAACTGATTCTCGATGGGGATACCTTACGATCACCGAATCCACGCGAGCTGCTTGCGCGAGGCGTTGCTTACGTCTCGCAGGGCAACCGTGTCTTCACGGACTTGACAGTACGGGAAAATCTTGAAATGGGTGGTGTGACGCTTCAAAGCAAAGCGACATTGAAGGAAGGCATTGAGCGCGCGGTAGATTTGTTTCCAGCTTTGAAAGCCAGGCTTCGCCAAAGGGCTGGTACGCTGTCAGGCGGCGAGAAGCAGATGTTGGCGCTAAGTAATGCACTTGTCTTGTCGCCACGGTTGCTTCTGTTGGATGAACCATCGCTCGGTCTCGCGCCACAGCTTGTATCTCAAACCCTTCAACGCATTAATGAAATCAGCACCGCCTCTAAAACAGCCGTGCTCATTGTTGAGCAGAAGGTGCGAGAGGTTCTCAAGATTGCGGATTGCGTTTACGTCTTGCGCAATGGACGAGTCTCGTTCTCTGGGCGGGCTGAGGATCTGCAAGACGAGACAAAGTTGCGCGAGGCTTACCTGTAGTCTTTCTTTCATAAAAGAACCTAGCCATTTGATGCCGAAAAAGCGAACGATCCACTCATGTCCTCACCCCATGCGTGGGCTTTCTGGCGACAAGGAACGCCTTCAGCACTCGATTTATCATTAGAAGATCCCAAGGAGAAAACGGTTATGAAGGAACGAATGCTAACAATTCTTGATATTCTGAAAGCCAAAGGGCTTGAGGGACTCACGGGAAGTATCGTCGATTTTCGGCCGCTCGGTGCCCACTCGTTTGTACTTCAAACCAACCTTTCCAGACACAAGACTTTGCTGAGATATGAAACAACCGGAGATGATGAGGTTCTTCGAATCGAGATCATGCACGGTTTTGGTCACTTGGATCTTAGTCGTACTGATAATCCCACGCAGTTCCTGCTTGAACTACTACAGGAGAATGTCCCATCCTTTAGGAGTTCCGGCGCATACATAGGGTTGAAGAAAGAATCGACCAAACTAATTGTGTGCCTGACTTCAACTCATCAATTCATCGCAACAATGAGCGATACGGATATCGCCGAAGTGCTCAGCATAGCCATATTCGATCTCAAAATGGGGGTGTCACTAACGTTTCCGGATCCAGTAATAACGTGGGACTAGCGTGTCTGCTCGGTAAAGCCATTTCTGTATCAATCGACTTGATTGCTGTCAGCATTCACGATCCACCATTTACTCTCGATGAAACACCCACATTGCGACTGAAAAAAGCGCCGATGTCGCCCAGAGCGCGGGAAGTAGTACGAAACCGCCAACGATAATTTTGCCAACCCATCCCTTTTGACGTGACCAAAGCGATGCCCCACACCGGTATAGGACGAATACTGAAATGCCAAGCACGATGGCACTACGAAAGATCAGATTCATAGGCTGACGCACGAATGTCGGCGTTTCACTAATCAGGCCCAAGAGACCAGCAATCAAGAATGGTAAAACTGTGATTCCCGCTATGCTGGCGGCATTGCGTGGAGCCAAAAGGTTAAGAGCGGACAGATAACCCGCAAGCAAGAAGGAAAGAAACACAAGACCGAAACCCTAGATCGACACTCCTGGTCCATAAGTCATAAGCATACTCAAAAGCACGGCCCCGCAGGGATTGCGTCTTCTATCGGCAAATGCAATTACAACCTTCCTCCTCGAAAGGCGTTAAGTATTAGCAGCAGGTAACAGGTCAATCAGATGCTTTGTTACTTCGCTTCGAACTGCCTCGATAATATTCGCCATCGTGAACGGACTAAAATATAGGTAGACTTTGGTGTCTGGTCGCTTTGCGTTGGGATTTACGAGCCCGAGTCTGGTTTCATGCGAACCTATGCTGCTATTGGGATTTGGGGGCGCTTTGACCTCTATTTGTGATAGCGGCTCACTCATGAGCATTTTGGAGACGGTAAACTCTCCAGAATTCCGCAAAAAATCAATCGTGTTTGAATAGTTTCCAAAACCAACGTATTGCATGTTGAGCGGATTCAAACCCCAGAATACTTCAATGAACCTGTATGTCGGCCGATAGTTAGAGCTGTCAGCCGTGTCTACAGCATTCCATCCTCTAAGTTCTTTTAGACAGATATGCTCTAGCGTTCCATGCTTCAATCTTCTCGCCAAAGCCAACGCCTCCGCAACGCACTGAGAGAGCGCGATGGATTTGGATTGCACTTTTGACAACAAATCAGAAATCTCCTTCGCCATATCATCGGTGGCATTCAGGCGTTCTTTCTCGCGCTTCATAGCGACCATTTCCTCAAATGACGCAACCGCTACTTCGCCTCCGTGCCTGATAAGAACGGAGCCCTTGCGCCACCCCCCCTTCGGGGTGTCCAAGTCCCTTGTCAGACTGTGCATGTAGGGAGATGGCGGGATGCTGAGTACTCCATAGAAGGTGCCATCAACCTCGATTTCATCGTACCGTACGTCGGGGATCGGCGGGTTGCATCTAGCATTAGCTATCGTCAAAAAGTATCTCCCTTCATAGCTATGCTGCCGGACATCTTCACGGTCCCTTGTTCCGTCGGATTTGAGCTTGTCGCCGGCACCAATAACCAAGTAACCATATTCGCCCGCCTTTCGTCCCGCCGTGTTCGCGAGAGCGATTATATCCTTCGCTACTTCGTCGAGCGATTTGCTCTTGCCTTGAGCGCAAAAGACGTACCTCAACTTGAACTCTACTGTTGGCATTTCCTCTCTCAAGGTCAAGAGTTCTTTCAGTTTGGTGTGGTTGAGCATTTATGATTGCGCTCCTAAGAAGCCATTGTTATTTCCGGTGGGCTCCAGTTCACGAGCCAAGTCAACGGACTCGCTCGTACGCGACTTCGTAATCAGATTCTGAAACCCATTCGGGAATCGTAATCCATACTTCATCAATAAGCGGCGGTAATATCCCTTCGCTCACGATCTGCCGCGCATCACCCTCATCAAGTAGCCACCAGTCGCAATAGAACTCCAAGACAACCGCCTTTCGGTGGTCCAAATAAGTCTCGAATTTTGGCGCCGCTTCAGCAAGGCGGAGGTCAACAAGCTCCTTATATTTCGCGCGGGTCTCTTCGATGAGGCTAAGGCTGTATCTACTGAATACGTTTCTTGTCTTGATGTGTACGCCCATACCGGTGTCAGGCATCGATTCGTCACGATCGATGGCGTGCACCCTTCCAAACTGCCACGGGAAAGGCTCCTCTCCTGCGATCTCGTGTCCTTGAACAACTAAGCCAAGCCTGGCCAAGACATAGTCGGCGATCTGTAGAACCTCAGCCTGGACTCTGTGCTTCGTTTTATCGCGCAGATCGCAGTCGTCAATCTCAAGAGCGTAAAGATCTCCATTCAGGTGAGGCAGTAAGACCTCCGGAATAGTTTCGTAGATCAAGTGCTGATTTGCGTATGCTTGGCATAAGATTCGGAGACGACGTACTTTCGCTCAATGACCATCGGCTGTTCGCCTTGCGAGCCTGTCACCAGCACCTCTGGTTGTTTATCGTGCGCAGAATTATCGAGCGAAGAAGACGCGCCACACGCGGCTACGTCCAGACATTCTTTTAAGTCGTAAGTCGTTCCGCGATCTTCATTGAACTGTTTGACGAAAACGCGAAGATTACCACTTTGCCATTCGCACTTCGGTCCGGGTCTTTTGTTTGGATTGAAACAAGAAAACATATTATCCCTTACCTTGATTTCAAAATATTCCTATCTGCTCGTCAACTAGTCCTGCGATTTCTTTCAAGTTCTTCGACGAGTAAACTTGTTGATGCGCGTTCCGAACCACATACTCATTCAATTTTCTAATTTGGGTTTCATCCAAGGGTTGGTAACTATTGCCCCACTCCGAAATCCACATCGCTTGAAAGAATAAGTTTCTCGACAGCGGACACATAATTACCGCCTCTCTGTCTTTTAGACCACTTCCTTTGCTGAACAGCACCGGATCATCGCAAGTAAGAAACTCCGTATTCGGACTAGCTTTGAAGAATGCCCAACCCATGAAATACATCACCCGTTCGAACATCGAATCCCGTAGCGTGTTACTTGGAAAGAGAAAATCGGGAACGTTGCGCGAGTAGCGATCGCGAATCTCTTGTAGCTCGACTTGCCACTTCTCCAACATTCCTTGCGCTTCGACGGCTGACCCATAGCGTTCGCCAATAATTCGACGTAACCATGCATCATCGTGTACATCCAGAAACCCTGGCATCATTTCCTTCGCCATCTTATTTGCTTGCTCCATGTGCTTCGGCGTCCGCCTCCACATCACTGAAACGAACCGGCAAAGGCGACGACGTTGTTTGTCGTCGAGAGGGTGTCTTTTCTCGATTCTCTGAATTACTTTTGCCCCATAATCATCAATCCTCGACAGTTCTCTCTCGACAGTCTCAATATCAAGCTCGCCATGGCGGTTCGTGAATCGTAGAGGGCGATCTTCATACCGGCCTTGCGAATAGCCGATCGACGCGGTTGTCGTCCCTTCTCGTAGACCCAGATTTGATTGCTCTTATCATTTATGAATCCACGCTGATAAAACTTAGGGATATAATGATGTTTAGCGGGAGGTCCCGCTACGCTAGGCGATCTCAGACTCATAAAACCTCTTTTTAGAACTGCGTTTCCTCGAGCCCCTCGTATTCTTCCCGCCATCCTAGACAGCGGCAGCTCGCGAACGTTCTTTGGCAGGCAGGACACTCGTGAAGCACAGCCGAAGCACAAGCCACCAAAGATAGACTAACTGCAAGCCATAGAAATCGCAGCTAAACTCGATCGCACCAAGAGTGCCGTGTGCAATTTCGTTCCGCAGATTGGCACCGAAGTGTTGGACCAGCAAACCTTTCAACTCAAAAACCAAGTCAGCGCCTAGTACCTCCGCTAAGGACTTCTCGAGCTCGTGATCGTTTAGAATTCTGTTGAGATCATAATGGTTTTGAACATCTTGTCGGTTAAAGCCCGACGTAATTGATCCATGAAGCGACAGCACATGGCGCAAGGAATTCTCTATTTCAGGAATGAGCCAGTGAGCGGCATTCAGATATTCGCCGGTGAGCCCCGCGTGAAGTCCTCTCGCAAAGAGATATCCTCGCCCCTTGGGAACAAATGGGTTGTCAACGACAATCTGTATCAAATCAGCGATTCGAATGTGGTGCTCGCGCTTGATCTCTTCTACTGCCGGCATGAGGATAGTCCTAACCTTCCAAATCCGGCCGTCGTTAGAATTCTTGAACATGTGTGCTCGAATTTCAGCTTCGATCTGTTCGTCTTCACTGGACGGCTTTAGTGGTGGTCGGCCGGCCACTCTCCCGTCTGTGTTGTGCATCATGAGCGGGAACAACAGCGCTACGGGCGAGGTCTTGACGAATCGCTCAACTGGCTCTCGTATTTGCGCGACATCTTGCAATAACGGCAGCGAAGCCAATGTTCTCAACGCTTCTTCCAGGCTCTTGCCCTTGATAGTTTCGACAATCTGTTGGCCAAGGACACGACCACATGCCTCAAGCTCGTCATCGGCAGCTTGAACAGGAAAGGAAGATAATTCCTCCTGAGCGTTTTTCTGATAATCGCGCAATAAACAATACAGTTCGTCGCGCCTTTTCTTAGAACCAGGTCCACTAAAATCCTGATAGCCCTTAATAGCTCGTTCGATCTTGTGGCAAGCCTGGCTGTATCGAAAACTGCTGTTCGATGAACTAACAAACTCAGTCCCCTCCTCGACATGAGTCTCAAGCATTCTGAATCGTGTTTCGGTTCGCATTTCAGATTGGTCACTGCGGAAATACCACTCAGCCTCGATAAACAAATACCGTCTTGCTCTTTCACACTCTCTTTCAGCAATTGCCTGCTGGACGGCAGTTTCGGCGAGAGCTGCGTACTTCAAGCTATCCCCTTGCCGATGCTCTTGAAGTATTTCCATTAGCCTTGCTGAGAAGAACGACGAGTCGTGACCGTCATAGCGAGTGAGAATATCTTCTATCTGCTTGACGGTTTGAACGAATTGTTCCGAGTTCGGACCAAGCAAGTGTGCGATATTAGTGGCACGCTCTAACCTGTCAAATGAATGTACCCAGTGATCCTGTTCCAATGCACCCGCTGATTTCAGGTAAGATTCGATCGCGAGTCTCGCCATATTTGGATCGTGGAACCGTTCCCAAACTATGTCAGCGAGCCGCGCCCGCATCTCAGCATTACTCACGCCAAGGGCTAACTCTCTAAACAGGGCAACTTCATCTTCCGAAAAACTGAGTAGCCATTCCTCTAAAAAGGGCTCGTTCTTCGACCCGGTTTTAAGCGAAGCGAAGGTTGCGCATCTGAGTAAGTCAAAGACTGCATGGGCTGTCGTATCGTTAGACTCTGCCGCCCTCACAGCGCGCGATGCGAAGGCGCTGCAGTAGTCGAAGCACTCACTTCTCTTGCAGCCTACAATGACTTCCTGCCAGCTAAGCTCTTCGAATATTTCCTTGGTCAATTGAATTCCAGTATTCATTTCCTTCTTCCCTCTGGGAACCGGATCAGTTCACGAGACTGGCGGTGGAGTATGCGCCTCAAAGAACTCCGACATCGGACGAAACATCTTTTCCGCTTTGGCCGTGAACCTGTCCTCAACTTGTTGCATTTCTTCCTGACTCGATGACAATAGCAACGGAAGGGACTCCACAAACTCATTAAGAAATCCCTTGTCACCAAATAGGTTGCGAAACATGTACAACTGGCCGACTCGCTGAATTGTCACGCCGGAGATCTGATACATGCGCTTCACCATGGCTAGTAACTCGCCGACAGGAACTATTCGAGGCTCAACGGATTTGTCCCACATCTCCAATGCATCTTTGTCCAAAATGTATTTTCGAGGATTGTGGATCGCAGAATTTCGCATCCATCCAGCGTCAGGTTCGACTAAGCCGGGATAGTCAGATAACCTCCTGCAGGTGTCCTTGACCAGATTGCCAGTTGACGGAACTTGTGCGGGTGGCACCTCGCCCTCCTTGAGAAATGACAACGCCCAAATGGTAATTAGGTAAGGGCGGTAAAGGGCTTCGCAGGTCTCGCTTAGGGCGCGAAGAACAGATGTTGCTCGCGCCTCGCCGCGTTCTCGTTCAGCCTGTTCTAGTACGTCATATGGTGCGCATTGCGGCCCAAGAGACTCTATTGGATCGCCGTGCCTCATTGAAACAATGATTGAAACGAGAGGAACTCTCTTGTCCGCTTCGCTCATTAGCTTCAGCAACAAAGAGTAACGCGGATCTTTCGAAGCCTCGCTTTTCGTCACCTTGATTATGTCATCGAGTCTATCTCGCGCCTCTTGCCTTAATGGTAGTTCCAAAAGCAAGTTCAATAGCGGGCGCAGTGCGCCAACGTTCCCCTGGTTCAGCGCGGGCGCGCACTTCGCAAATTCGGCCTTGATTTCAGAGATGAATGTAGTCGGCGAGCGATAATCGAATCGTTCAACTTTTTTCATGAGCCACTTGAACGTTCTCGGAAGCCTTGGCATGAGCTTTAGAAATTCCTTTGCAATCTTCTCATCTCTGTGATCACGACCTGCTTGTTTCTTCATTCCTTCTCACCTCTTTTTCTAGAGTCTTGCTGATACCAATAAAAAAACCGCCTTGAGAACTCGTCTCCGGGCAGCTTGGCTACTTCTCACTTGATGTAAATTACTTACATACTTGGTCGAATTATCCACTGCCCGGCGTGGCGTAATATGCAACACCGCCGATTAGACCGGCGCGGTTTACCAACCTGACGCCCATCGATAGGTTGATGGCTGTTCGATAGTAAAAATGTCATTGTCGTGAACCGCAAGTCAGTATTATAGTTGGAACGGAGTTTCGTGCAAGAGAAATTAATAGTTTCTCTCTCAAAATCTCTCGTTTCGGGCCTGATAGTTCTATTTTCAAAGCAGACTTGGATTTGCTTTGGCACCCCACGGCCGTGAGATTTGCCACGCTAGGGCGAATCGGACGGTCATCCGATAATCGAGCATTACGTCATCGGCGCGCTTGATAGGAGAAATAGAGGTCCGGTGACTTGCGCCTGCTAACGAAATGACGATTGATCGGACGCCCGCGTTGACAGATTCTCCCCAAGCGCCCGCTTCGCTCGCCGGCTCGCGCACTCGCACGGCTCGCTTTGCTAACGCCCCCGCTGGGGACTGGCGCTGTTGACTTCATTGGTCTTGTCGAAAGGGGTAGACCCACCGAACACAATCCTAAAACCCGGCAATGTAGTTGTTCTTGTGCCCAATTAAGACGTCACTCTGCGGGACCTAACCCACTAACACTCCTGGGCAGGCCAAACACGTCATTGGACGGTAGCACCAAGGGTGAGCGCCAGCGCTGTAACGTTTTATCGCATCTTCGTTTGGCTCTTTCGGAATTACTCGAATTCGCCGTCTCATGCAATTGTCAGGCACAACTGCTGAAAACTGTGCCACCGGAGATCGTGAAGTTCATACACGTTAGTAAGATCGCTCGACGCTCGCCTTAAAGGGCCAATAGGACCTGTGATCGTGTAACTCTAATAAGCTTGATTGTCACTTGAGACTCGTCTTATAAGAACAGTCGCTCCGACCAGGGTTGCCCGTCAAAGTCGCTTAACGACGACCGGGAGAGGTCTAGTGATCTACCCTACTTTATTCGACGACAGATTACTTCTTGACTTCGAGCAAAGATGCTATCCCAGCGCTTCCGAGATACATGTATTTCGATACCGCGACCAGCCGGCAGCTTATCAGATTTCAGGTCGGTTTGATGGAATACGGCCGCTCATCGAACAACTAGGCGGACCCAAATACGATAACGCTACTTACTGTGTGCGTTGGAGCAGTCCCGCAGAGCTTTTCAAGCCAAATG
>Ga0137360_10000099_pt1 | contig 48193 bp, 39 predicted proteins | sample Mad1_60_16metaG_FD_104924 | JGI IMG/M metagenome (GOLD analysis project Ga0137360, IMG submission 104924) | Vadose zone soil microbial communities from Angelo Coast Range Reserve, California, USA - Mad1_60_16 metaG | ecosystem: Environmental > Terrestrial > Soil > Vadose zone | place: USA... | reverse complement strand
GCTTGCCAACCAGCGCCGCTTCGCGGCACACTACGCCGCTCCGCGGCTACTTCCTTTCGAGTAGATTTATTTGTGAGGCAACGAATCACTCTTCGAGTAGGTTTTGTTATGAGGCAACGGGGAGTGGCGAGCCGCCAAGCCTCGTTTTAGAGCTTTGAATGAACACCCTCACAACTCGTCAAACATAACTTCATCGACAAAGCACCAGCCCCAATCTTCGCCGGGTTCGAAAGATTTCATGATGGGGTGCCTGGTAGCATGAAAATGTTTAGTAGCGTGTTTGTGCGGCGAAGAATCGCAGCAGCCGACATGACCGCACGTCATGCACAGGCGCAGGTGCACCCAGGTGCTGCCGATGCGCAAACAATCCTCACATCCATTCGCGCTGGGTGTGACTTCTTTGATTTGATCCAGATGTGTACATTCCATCGCAGCCTCCGAATGTCGAAGTTACAGAACCGGAAGCGGTAGCGACCGGATCAAAGACTCAACTTGACTGACAGCATCCCGTCGCTACCGCTCCGGGTTCTGTCCCAAACGATCACTTCTTAAGCTTCAAAATAGACCTCAGTTTGATCCTTCCGTGGAATGACGGCGCGCGACGCATGAGCTTCTTGCTCAAGTCAGTGCTCAACATAGATTGCATCGCGAATCTCATGCTCGGGTTGCGGTTCAAGAGCTTGCTGATGGCTACCTTGGGCCAGGCAATGTAGCGGGTCGGCGTCAGCGCCCGCACCGTGGCAGTCGCATCGCCACCGGTGATGAAACTAACTTCACCGATAAAATTTCCGTCTTTCAAGGTGGCCACTTCCTTGCCATTCGTCTCGACCCCGACCAGCCCGTTATAAATCAGCATGACGGCGTCAAGCGACTGCTTTTCAGCTGCCAGCACCTCACCCTGCTTCGCTTCCAGCCACTTGCCGATGCGCATCAACTTCATGAATTCAAAAGGGGCAAAGTTCCTGAAAAGCGTGTCGTGCAGTTCCTGCTCTTCGTCCGTAAAGTGAATTCCGGTGCGCTCTTTGATAATGATCGCAATCTGCACAATATTGATCAGGGCAAACAGCATGTTCCAATAGATCACGCTCCAAAGAGGCGTGGCCGGCACGAAGTAATTGAAAGCAAGCCCGGCGAAACATGACAGGATAGTCAACAAGCGCAACCAGAGAATGTCCTTCAGCAGATACGCCGCCATCGTCAGGATGGACGCGAGGTGTCCAGCCAGGTGTCCGACTAAAACGTTGTATTCCACCAGCAATCCTCCGCGGCGCGCGTACGATTCAGACGTGACGCGCCCCATCGATTTCTATTTTTGGACCAACACAAGTGCAATGTTGCCCCGGCGGCCGTAATCACGCAAGGACTGTGCGTACTCTCGCGCCGCAAACTTCAGGACGGGTCAGATAGATCACCTTCGCAAGGATGAGGTCAGTACCACCCGCGTGAGCGAGTGAGCCAAGGACTCAACCGGCGAGTTGACCATTGAACCCGCCGGCTCACGCAGGTGGTGCTGACTTCATTACTAACCTTTTAGAAACTCTTTTCAGACGGCGCACTTGTGGTCTAGTATGTCCCGGAGCCTGGCCGGCGCTCACAAATGACTTCAATAAGTGACGACTAACTGAAGCATGAAACATAGAATCACACTTCGGTTACTATTCGTCACCGTGCTCGCGGTTCTGGCGATGCTGCTTGTTAGCAGTATTATCAAGTCACCGCCCAGTCACGCTCAAAACCCTTCGCCAACCTCGGCCAAACGATGTGAAATCGCCTTTCCGCTTCCGCGGCCCAGCGACATCGGTGCAAAGAAGTTTGAAAGACTTCTCTATTCATTCCTCGATCAGGGATGTTATCGAAACTGGGTTGCCGACTCGCAAATTCGTAATACGGGCCCGTTCATCGGCGGCGCCTCGTTCGGCACTCATAACGCGGTCAAGGTCTTTTACTCACCTGAGGTTTGGGACTGGCTCAAACACAAAAACCGCGAAGGCCAGATATCCGATGGAGCGTTGATCGTCAAGGAAATGTTTCCTTCCCCCGCCAGGGAAGGTTCGAAGTTGAGCGCCTGGACCGTGATGGTCAAAGACAGTAAGGGCGCCTATGACGGCTGGTACTGGTCTTACCAGGCGCCAGGTTACGCGTCGGAAAACCCGTCGTTGGACTATCCGGATTCCGGCTTTGGCCTCTATTGTCTTCGCTGCCACGCGTCCGCTGAAAAGGAATCAACATTTGTCACAGCGAAGAACGTCGAAGGTGATCCGATCTCATTCGCCATCCAGGCGCCGACGATGCTGCCCTTGCCGCCGGCGACCAGGGACCAGCACGAACAAGTGGCAAATACAAAGGAAATCAGAGGCGGCCCGTTCGGCACGGCCCGCAAGTCTCCCGAACCAAATTTTCTGAATCTATTCAAGAGTTTGCCTCTCGTTACACAGCCGCAGGTGAAGCGCTTTCCCGGTGAATCATTCGATCATGTGACTGCCGGACCCAGCGGCCCGCAAGGATTTCTCACTTCAAGCCAATGCCTCGGTTGTCATTCCGCCTCAAAAGAAAACATGGCTTTCTGGTTTACTGACGGGCCGCAGCCGCCGATTAATCTTTCGCCTTATACGGAATGGCGCGCGTCGATGATGGGTCTGGCCGGACGCGATCCAATCTTTCACGCGCAACTTGAATCCGAAAAGGCCCTGCGCCCGAGACAGGCCGGGTTTCTCGATAACACGTGCTATCGCTGTCACGGCGTGATGGGCCAGCGGCAGGTCGAGACGGACAAACAGCAGCCCTTCGAACATAGCATGGTCTATGCTCTGCCCGACGACCCTGACGGCAAGTATGGCGCGCTGGCCCGCGAGGGTGTGTCGTGTGCGGTCTGTCATCGGATCTCAAAAGAGGGGCTGGGAACGCCGGCCACCTTCACCGGCAAGTTCAAACTCGATCCGGCTAACGTGATGAATGGTCCTTACGATCAGTTGATCACTGTGCCGATGAAAAACGCGACCGGCATTACTCCGGCTTTCGGAGCTCAGATCAAAACGGCCGCTTTATGCGGCAGTTGCCACACGGTCATCCTCCCCGTCTTTGACCGCGACGGCCGCCCGGTCACCGACAAAGAAGGAAAACCAAAAGAGTTTCACGAGCAGATGACCTATCCTGAATGGCAGAACAGCGCCTATCAGAACGAACGCGCGCCGATCAATCAGTCAGCTGTGCGCACCTGTCAGGACTGCCACATGCAGAAAACATTTCTCGGTCAACCGCTGGTCTTTCGCACTGCCAATATCGAAGACAACAATTATCCCTATACAGATTATCGCGCCCGGGACAAAGACATCACTGTCCGCGTGCGCGACCAATACTCGCGGCATACCATGCTGGGAATCAATCAATTCGGCCTGATGATGTTTGAGCAGTTCCCGGACATTCTGGGAATTCGCACGGCCGATTACATGTACGGCGAGGCGGTGCCGGGTCTGCTTACCGCACAAAGTTCTGGTTACGATCTGGCGCGCCGGGAAACAGGGACGATTGAAGTCGCGGCACTCATCAGGTCAGATACTTCTCTTGAGGCCTCAGTTTCTGTCCAGAACCTTGCTGGGCACGGCTTTCCATCCGGCGTCGCGTTTCGCCGAGCTTTTTTGACTCTCGAAGTACTGGACGGATCCGGCAAAGTTATCTGGGCTTCGGGCCGCACCAACAGCGTGGGTGCGATCGTCAGAGGTGTGACTGACGAAGTACTACCGACTGAATTCTTTTACGATGCGGCCACACATAAGCAGGTGTTTCAGCCCCATTACCAGTTAATTACCGATGAAGGCCAGGTGCAGATTTATGAGGAACTGATCGCGGACACGCAGGGCAGGATCACCACCAGCTTCGTTGGTTTGGATCAGGTGCTGAAGAACAATCGCCTGTTGCCGAAGGGCTGGCGGCCCGACGGACCTTCCGGCGAATTTACGCGGCCCCACGGAGACGCTGAACGCGATCCCGAATACATCAACAAGAGCGGCGCGACCGGCGCTGATCGGATCATCTATCGCATCCCGATTAATGTACGCACGCACACCGCCGTGTCGGTCAGGGTGACGCTGAACTATCAGGCGATTCCGCCTTACTATTTGCAGGAACGATTCACGATCGGCAAAGGAGCCGAGACCCAGAGGCTCGCCTTTCTCACAAGTCATCTCAACGTCGAGAAAACTCCGATCGATGGTTGGAAGTTGCCGATCGTTTCGGCGACGCGGCGCATAAGGGAGAAGTGATCGGAGCGCGGACATCCTGTCCGCCTGAGCGCGTAGCGCGAACATTGCGAATTTTTTTGTGATACTACGGAGCGGGCTTCGCCCGCTGGCGGACAGGATGTCCGCGCTCCGCTACTCTTCACAACAACGATCTAATCCATCCGCCGTCGACTTGGACTGAAGTCCCCGTGATGTAGCTGGCGCGTTCGGAAACCAGAAAAGCGGCCAGCGCGGCGAACTCGCGCGGTTCGCCCAGACGGCCCATCGGAATTTCTTTCTCCCAGCGCGCGATGAATTCCGCCGGAGTAATTCCTTCTTTCTCAGCCATCATGCGCGCCAACTCTTCCACCCGTTCGGTGCGCGTATAGCCGGGCATGATGTTGTTGACGGTAATTCCAAAGCTGGCGACTTCATTGGCGAGCGTGCGCGCGAAGCCGGTCACTGCCGCGCGTAAACTATTCGACAGGATCAGATTATCGACAGGCTGTTTCACCGCGATTGAGGTGATGTTCAGCATCCGCCCCCAACGACGCTCTTTCATTCCCGGCAAGACTTGACGAGCCAATTCGACTGCGCTGAATAACGTCTGGCGGGCGGCAACTTCCCAAGCCTCGCTACTGAAACTTTGAAACGGACCGGCGGGCGGCCCACCGCCGTTAGTCACCAGAATATCGATGCGCCCAAATCGCTCGAGGCCGGATTTGACCAGGATGGCAATCTCGCCGGCCTTCGAAACATCGCAAGGCAGCGCGAGAACGTCTGCTCGAGTTGCGGCGGTGATCTCCTTTGCCGTCTCATTGATTGTCTCCGCTTTGCGCGAGCAGATGATCAGCGCAGCTCCTTCTGCCGCCAACTCTTCAGCGACGGCTCGCCCCAGCCCGCGACTGGCGGCGGCTACGAGTGCGACTCTTCCTTTTAGACCCAAGTCCATTTTGCGTGTCCTCTCGCTCGAGCAGTGAGGTCAGTACCGGGAGCAGTAGCGACCGGGTCTCGTCCTCCTAATCTCGCGCCAAGGGATTCTCGCGACCCGGTCTCGGTACTGACCTCATACCTGTCACAGGTCGCTGATCAATCAGGCCGCCGGGTTACGTTGCGAGCGCGCAAGTTAACAACTGGCGCTACAAATTATTTCTGTCGCAGGTAATCATCTGTCTTATCCAGCCAGTCCTGTCGCGGCGGGCTGAAAACATCGACGTCGAGCGTATCTGCCAACGCCTCCGCCTTGTGTGGAACGTGCGAAGGAATGTGGAGCACCTCGCCTGGCAGTACGTCGATCACTTCCGCTTCATCGTTGCCGATCCAGAACCGCAGGCCGCCTTCGAGGATGTAAGTGATCTGCTCATTCTCGTGCGAATGCCTGGGGACGATGGCGCCCTTTTTGAGATAGACGTGCGCCAGCATCATTCGATCGCCGGTAATTAGCCGGCGCTCTAAGACATCAGAGAGTTGCTCTTTTGGCATGTCTTCCCAGCGGTGATGCGTTACGCTTCTTTGATCCATTTGTTTGTCTCCACATCCAAAAAGCCAGATCCTATTTTGAGCCTGCCAAACTTACCGCATGGTCATCGCCAAGTAAATCCGAAACAGCGTAAGAGATGCGGCCTCTTCGCTGGGTAATCTCAGCGTGCTTCGCCTCTGCGGTGATTTTCCTCACGAATCGCTCACCGCAGAGGCTCAGAGGACGCAAAGAATGCGCAGAGTTCTTCTTCCGAACGACTCCCAAAACGAGGTTTCAGGAAGGAAGTTAACTGGACGTATCCTCAAGACTGGTCACACAAAGAGCTGCGGATTCGAACTCTTAAGCCAGTGACCAGCCATGCTATGATTTGCAGATATCAGCGGGACCTTTAGGTAACCAAATCCGCTCCCCAGCCGTCTAAAGGATTCAGACACGCATCGTCAAAACTTTCCCGCACGTTTTTTATTTCGAGGTAAACAAGAATGTTTTATAAGAAGATTATGGTGTTCCTCTTCCCCCTGGCCATCGTGTTGACAAGCGCCGTGTTCGTGGAGGCGCAGGACGCAACCTCTCAGTCAGCGACCGCACAATCAACGCCTGACGCCCAACAGCAGCAGGAAGAAAAGCTCAAGCTGGAAGCCAAAGCGACTGTGTTGCTCGATCAAATAGTCACCGAAGCTCAGGCCTTGAAGCTGCCAGAGAATCGCATTCGAGTGCAGATCGCCGCGGCCGAAATGCTTTGGGATCGCAGCGCCGCGCGCGCGCGTGGGCTGTTGGTTGATGCCGGCGCAATCCTCAGCCAGATGATCCTGGACGCCGATCATACTGACCGTAACGAGATCCAGACATTGAATCAGTTGCGACAGGATTTGGTCTTGACCGCGGGACGTCATGATTCTGAGCTTGGATATCAGCTTCTACATTCGACGCAACAGCAACCATCAACCGCGGGCAATTCCGCTGGCCGCCGTTTTATTCCCGATCAGCAAGGCAATTTGGAACAGAACCTCCTGGCGACAATCGCGGCCAACGATCCCAAGGTGGCTTATCAAAAAGCGACCGAGTCGCTCGACAAAGGCGAGTACCCGACGGCTCTAAGTCGCGTACTGTCGCAGTTACAGACGAAAGATCCTGACAACTTCAGAAAGTTGTCAGACAAGGCGCTCAGCCGTCTAAGTTCCGACAATATGATGGCTAGCCGCGAAGCCGCGATGCTGTCGATGAGTTTGCTTGGGCCGGGGCCGCGTCCAACCAGTACTTCAACTGCCACCACTGTCGATGCAACTGCCGCGAACTCTCGAACTCCCTCGGGCCAGGTTCTGAGCGAGTCGGCTTATCACGATTTGATGGATAATGCGATCACGGCCGCCCTCAGTGTCACGTCGCTTACCGCGGGCGGTAACAACGTCCGCGGCGGCGGCGCCGGCGCCCGAGTCTTTCGGGGCGCTCAGCCTAACCAGCAAAGTCCGCCGGACGAAACGCAGGTGCGACAGAATAACGCGCGCACGATGTTGTTTTCTTTGCAAAACCTGCTGCCGCAGATCGATCAGTATCTGCCCGAGCGCGCTCAGGCCGTAAGGCAAAAACTGACCGAGTTGGGACTCGGAAACAGTGCCAATGCCAATTTCGGAAACCAGATGCGTACCGCGATGCAACAGGGGACCAGCGACAGCCTGGTCGCGGCCGCGAACACGGCCCCGCCACAAATGCAATCGCGGCTCTATCAGCAAGCCGCGCAAAAAGCCGTGGACGAAGGCAATTCGGATCGCGCGCTGCAAATCGCCAACGATCATCTGGATGAATCAGGAAAGAATTCGATCATGCAGGCGGTGGATTTCAAACGGCTGGCCACTGGCGCTGCTCCGGAAAAACTCAACGAGATTAAGCAAAAGCTGGCCGCGCTGCTGTCCGATTCAGATCGGGTTAAATACTTAATCGATTTGTATACGGCCACGCAGAAGGATAACCCCAAACTGGCGCTGCGTTTCCTGGAGGACGCCCGGAACCTCGTCAGTAAGCGCGTGACCAGCTACAAAGAGTTCGAGGATCAACTGAGAGTGGCGGGAGCGTTTGCGTCGTCCTCTGATCCGAAGCGAAGCTTTGAATTGTTGGAATTGGGAATCGGCCAACTCAATGAACTGCTGTCGGCCGCCGCCGTCTTAAACGGCTTTGAAGTCGATATCTACAAGGAAGGTGAGCTGTCGCTCAGGACGGATAACGATCTGGTGGCGATGGTGGCCCGTTATGGACAGGAACTGGCGGGGCTGGCTAAGATCGATTTCGAGCGCGCGCGCATGACTGCAGACAGGTTCCAGTTGACTGAGCCCCGGCTCAACGCCAAACTCTCGATCGTGCAAAATATTCTGGGCGTGCAACCCAACGTCAATAATGTCCGCCGCGGCCAAAATAATTTTCAGTTCGTGACGCGGTAACCGTTTAGAGCCGACTACTGCCCCGACGGCTGAAATTACAGAAATGCGAACGGTAGTGAGCGGAATAAAGACTCAAGCTCCAAAGAGGTCAATTATTTCAGAAACCTTCGTGCAAATTGAATCCTGATCCCGCTCGCTACCGCTCGCGGTTCTGTACCGATCGCCAGTCGGTCTCTCTCACTACCGCGAGAGCCTCCGTTCCGTTGAACGCGGCATGCGCATTTTCGTCGCCGCGATCCGCAAGACTTCCTGCACTTGCTGATCCCAATAAGCCCAGCTGTGATCGCCGGGCAGCTCGCGATACTCGTGCGGGATTTTCTTTTCCAAAAAGAGTTGCGATAACTCGCGATTTGGATTGACGTGCTGGGCTGCGTCTTCGGTGCCGCAATCGAAATAAAAGTAAGGTAGTGAAGCGATTCGCGCCGCAGTCAAGTTGCGAGTGAGTTCAAACACGTCGTTCGCCCTGCGCGTCTCGCTGCCAATCGGCCCGAAGATCTTCAGAAACGGTTCCCAATTGCTGCCACTCATTTCATTCTGCGTGTAGTGCGTGACGCCGAAGGCCCCGCTCATCGAGCCCGCGAACACAAACGCGGACGGATACTTCAGACCGTACTTAATCGCGCCATAACCGCCCATCGAAAGTCCGGCGACGGCGCGCCCATAGCGCGACTGAATCGTGCGGAATCTTTTGTCAACATCAGGAATCAACTCTTTAATGATATAGCCTTCGTATTTGTCCGAAAGCACGCCGCCGCTGTCCACATACCAACTATCGTTGCCTTCCGGCATGACCACGATGAGCCGGTACTGGGCGGCGTAATCAGCGACGTTCGTGCGCGTTGCCCAATCGCTGTAGTGCCCGCCCAAGCCGTGTAACAGATAAAGCACCGGATAACGTGTGGTGCTGGCAGTGCGATAACCGGGCGGCAGAATCACGTTGTAGGGAAGCTTAGTGTTGACGAGCTGACTTTGGAACTGAACGGTTTCAACTGAAGCTCTTTGGCCGAGCGATGCTAACGGCGACAGCAGGATGGCCAGCCCCGCGAGTTGGAAACATAGTCTAAGTTGAGAAGGGCGATCTGGCTTTGCGCCTCCTGATTTTCTTTGCGCCTTTGCGAGAAATGTTTTTGATAGCGTCATTGGTTCACGCAAAGGCGCAAAGACGATAACTAAGGCGCTAAGAAATCCTTTCACTTAGTTCACCGTTTCGGTAGTTCACCAATCCAGGTCCGATAGATCCGTTTCTGTTGTTCGCTGACTATTGCCAATGGCACGATTCGATAAGGCGCATCGACTCTGCCGGCTAGTTTAATGTCGAAGGTGCGCACATCGTCAGAACGAAACACGGTGATCCGCACTGTGGTTCCGGGAGGTTTGGCCGCAATCAGCGCCGCGAAAGTCTCCTTATCGACGCGAGCGCCGTCCAACGCAATGACCTTGTCCTTAGCATTCAGGCCCTGGTCGTAAGCGGGCGAACCGGCGCGGACATCCTTGATCACGATGAAATCGCCATCAGGTTTGTCTTCGATGTCGGCGCCGATAAATCCTTTTCGGCGCGCCGGCTTGTCGTTGCCTAATCCGATTACAACTCCCGCCTGTTCCAGCTCCAGCCCCGCGCCCTCCAGTATTCGGTTATAGACTGCAGAGAGGTCGTCGCGACCCCGCACATAGCGCGCGAAAAAATCATCCAGACTGCCAGTGGCCATAAGCTCGCACGCTTTCTGAAAATCCGCGGGCGTGTAGTTGCGGCCCTTCTGAAAAAACTCTGTGTAGAGATAACGCATCACATCGTCGAGCGATCTGCCGCCGCTGGTCCGCCGGCGAATTTCCAGATCGAGCAGCAGACCCAGCAACTCGCCTTTGTCGTAATAAGAGATCTGCGAGTTCACTGCATTCTCGTCCGGACGATAGAATTTGATCCACGAATCGAAACTGGCCTCTTCGACGCTCATAACCTGACGGCCGGGCGTCTCCTGGAGATCCTGAATCTGCCGGGCCAGATGATCCAAATAAGTTTGATCTGAAATCAAACCGGCGCGGCGCACCATTAGCTGGCCGTAGTACTCCGTGATCCCTTCGGCTACCCACAATAGCCGCGTGTAGTTTTCTTTAGTGTAATCGAATGGCCCGAGGGCGTCCGGCCGAATCCGCTTAACGTTCCACAGGTGAAAGAACTCATGAGCTACCAACCCATGGAACCTCCGGTAGCCGTCGTCAGTCCCAAAGCCGAAGCGACGAAACCCGAGCGCGGTCGAATTCAAATGTTCCAACCCGCCGCCGCCGTTCGATCGCAGATGAAGAAAAAACGTGTAGTCGTGATAAGGCATGCCGCCGAACATCGCGGTTTCAGCCTCAACGATCTTCTGCACATCTGCGCGCACGCGTTCGGGATCATAGTTGCCCTCGCCGTCAATAATGATGCGATGCGGGACGCCGCGTACCTGGAAGCCGAGCTCTTTGAAATTGCTGACTTCAACTGGAGAGTCGTAAAGAACATCGAAGTTCTCGGCGCGAAAAGCGTTGGGCTGACCTTCCACAGCGGGCAGGCCCGTGGCGATTTTCCATCCCGACGGCGAAACAATCCGCAGAGTCGCCGGCGAGTTGAGATATCCCGCGGGGTACATCAATAGCGTCGCATTGTTCCAGAAAGCATGATCGGAATTTAGTTCACTGGTGCGCACCGAAAGCTCATTGGCATAGACGCGATAGGTGGCCCGCCATTGGCGCGCACCGTTTGTCTTCACCCGCCAGGTGTCCTTATCTACTTTGGCCCACTCGAGCGGGCGGCCGTCCACATCAGCAGCAAAGTCCTGGACGTGCCGTTCGAATTCACGAATCAGGTAAGAGCCAGGCGTCCATACCGGCATCACCAGATCGCTTTCGTTCGGCACCTGCAGGTTCGCCGGAATTTTCACGCGCAGCTCTACTTCGAACAGATGCGTGTATGGCCTCGGCATCGCGACGGTGAACGAAATGTCAGAAGCCAGCGGAGCGCGCGATTGCGCAGGCGACGCGGCAGCGACCAGCAACACAGTCAGAAAAAGCTGAAATGCGCGGAACAGATAATTGAAACGATGCATCTTGAAAACGTCTCTGCGAAATGTTTGGAGAGCTAAAGCGCGAGGATGTTACTACGAATGATGAGTGAGGTCAGTACCGGGAGCGTAAGAAGCGCGGACATCCTGTCCGCCAGCGGGCGCAGCCCGCTCCAACTTTCCGCCGTTCAGAATTCCTTTTCGAAGGAGTTCGCGCTTCGCGCTCGGGCGGACAGGATGTCCGCGCTCCTACTGACCTCAGGACTCTCTCCTAGGCTTCAAGCGCAAACGGATTTATAGTTGTTCACGTTCCAACCAAGCCGAATCGAAAGGTGACTGTCATGCTTCGCAGACTGACTTCGACTTCTTCTACCTGGATGACTCTGCCTCTGCGTCTGGCGACGGGCGCTATTTTTATCGGGCACGGGACTCAGAAAGTCTTCGGTTCATTCAACGGACCGGGCTGGGCCAAGTGGACATCCATGTCACAAGCCGTGCCCTTTTCCTTCATGCGGCCAAACAACTGGTGGTTAGGAGCGGCGGCACTGAGCGAACTAATCGGCGGCGTTCTGATTCTTCTCGGATTGCTCACTCGCGTCGGGGCTTTTCTGATCGTGTGTACGATGCTGACGGCGATCAGATTGCTTTGGCCGACTTTTTTTGCGCCTACCGGAATTGAACTCCCGGTCGCCTTGCTCGGCAGCGCGCTCGCGCTTTTGATCGGAGGGGGCGGACAGGCGTCAATCGATCGAATGCTCAGTGGACGACGCAGGTAGAGAGACGTTTTCCGCGTTCGGCCCCGGCGGTCAGATAGTCAGCAACTAAAATCCGCTCAAAGGCGGGAACTCCGAACTGTTACATGAAGCGCTCGCCTCTACTCGTCATCTTTATCACGGTCTTTATCGACCTGGTGGGCTTCGGAATCGTGATTCCGGTGCTGCCTTATTATGCCGAGGGGACGCGTTTTGGCGCGACGCCGCGCGAAGTCGGCCTGCTCTTCGCTTCGTATTCCGTAATGCAGTTGATCTTCTCGCCGGTGCTGGGCCGGCTGTCAGACAAATACGGCCGCCGTCCGATTCTAATCATTAGCCTGCTGGGTACTTGTCTTGGTTTTTTGGTTCTGGGTTTTGCGGCGACGCTCTCGATGCTGTTCATCGGTCGCATCATCGATGGAATTTCGGGTGGTAATATCTCGACCGCACAAGCCTACATCGCCGACGTCACCACGAAAGAGGATCGCGCCAGGGGAATGGGACTGATCGGCGCAGCTTTTGGGCTGGGGTTTGTTTTTGGGCCGGCCATTGGCGGAATTCTGAGCCGCTGGGGCATCAACGTTCCGTTTCTGTTTGCCGGTGGTCTCGCGTTCGGCAATGTAATCCTGCTCTATTTCACGCTACCCGAGACAGTCACGCGCGATCATCCCGCGCGGGTGTCCGCGGCCAGCGGCCGAGGCTGGAAGCAAGTTATCGACGCTTTGCGCCAACCGCAGCTGGCTTTGGTCCTCGCCATCTATTTTTTATCGATAGTGGCCTTTTCGATCATGACTACGGTGTTTGCGCTCTTCATGATGTTCCGCCTGGGTTATGACCCCTGGCACAGCGGTTGGATCTTCGCCTTTGTCGGCATCATCTCAGCACTGGTTCAGGGTGGTCTAATCGGAAAGCTGGTCAAGCGTTTTGGTGAGCCAACTTTGGTGATTGTCGGCGGGTTGTTATTTTCAGTAAGCCTGTTTGTGAGTCCGTTTGTCGGACCCGCGATCGGTTTGATCGGAATCCTTTCGGTGGCGGCGTTGTCGTCAATTGGCAACGCGCTGATGGCGCCATCGCTAAGCAGTCTGGGTTCGAAAAGCGCCAGCGCCGCCGAACAAGGAAGCATCCTCGGCGTCATGCAATCGGTGGCCAGCCTGGCGCGTGCGGTCGGCCCAACGGTCGCGGCCGTGATCATCTACAGCGCCGTGGCCCACATGGGCTACGATCGGCAGATGCAGAATATGAGTGATGCGTCGATCCTCAGAACTTTCTGGACTGCCGCGGCGATTCAGTTCGTCGCGTTTCTCATGGCGGTGTATTTTGCGCGGGCTTATCGCGGTGAGTATGCCGAGGGGGAAGTAGCTGAGGCGGTGTGACGGCGAGCATCCCTCCTCGCACTGACGCAAAGCCCGGCAAGGATGCCGGCGAACCGCAGGCAGGATGCCTGCGCTCCGTTACCCGAGAAACTCTCGCAATTCATCCACCGTCGGCAACGCCGCGCGAGCTCCTAATGATCGACACTTCAACGCCGCTACTGCGTTACCAAGTTTCAAGCACGTCTTTAAATCTTTGCCGTTCAGCATGCCGTAGATGAATCCACCGTGAAAGGCATCGCCGGCGCCGGTAGTATCGCGGCAACCACCAGGTACTTCGAAGATCGGAGATTCGATAAATTGCCCTTCGCTGTAGATCCGCGCGCCGCGCGCGCCTAGCGTCGTCCCGACAATCGCACAACCATAGCGCGCCTTGAGCTCGACCAACGCTGCACGTTCATCGATGATGCCCGTGAGTCGTCGCGGGAACTCCGCCGAGGTGATCAGGACATCAATCAAAGGCAAAAGGTCGGGCAGTCCTTCATAAATATTGTCGATGTCCGAGGTCACAATCGCGTCAGAGTTGTGCGCAGCGCGGGCCATTACTGCACATGCCGGCGGATCGTGAGCGTCGATGTGCAGCACACGGCCACGCGTCGCCAGATCGATTGGCGCTTCATCAGGGCGATATGAAAGACGCTCGTCGCGATCCCAAATGATGGTGCGTTCGCCGGAGCGCGAGTCGATCAGTATGAAGGCAATCTGATTGTCGGCGCCGTTGATCGCTTCGGCAAAATCCAGATTCACGCCCTCGTATTCAATCGCCCGCAGACCGAACCGTCCGTCTTCGTCGGAACCGAAGCGGCCCGCGTAGGCAGTCTTCAACCCGAGCCGCTGCAATGAAACCATCGCCGAAGCGGTCTGCCCGCCAGCCGACTTTTCGTATTCGGTGAATCTGACCTTAGTGTCGAACGCGGGGTACTCCGCCACGACGATCAGGTGATCGACTGCGTTTAAGCCAAAGCCGACCGCGTCAAAGTCTCGGACTTTAGGGATGGATAAAGGGAATCGCATTGATCTTCTCGGTCTATTATTCCGCGGCGAATCAGTTCTGGCACCAGAGTATGATTCAGACAATCAGGACGAGACAGTTACAGAACCAGCGACCGGATCCAGCACTCAACTGCCGTACAGGTGCTCATTCCCCAACATTGTAGTTCGCACGTTGAGTGTGGGACCCGGTCGCTCTGTAACCTGTCCACCGCACCCGGGGCTCGCGATAAATCACCGTTTTCTGCCGCCAAGTTTATCCTTAATTACTCAATAAGCTAGAATGAGTTTCGTTCAGGCTTCAAAAGCGAACCAAAATGAGAATCTGTTTTCTTAGCTGTGCGTTATTAATTGCTGGTCCTCTGTGGGCCGGTGCGCAACAGCCTCGTCCGTCCCCGACTCCTCCGCCGGATCAGCCCGTCTCGGCAACTGCCGACGAGATCAAACAATTCGAAGAGTCGCTAAAGCCTTATATTGAAAAGGCCCGTCAGACATATCCGGATGCCAAAAAGCGTTTTCTCGCCGGCCTGCCACAGGGGCAATGGTTCTCCCTCACGACAAAAATACACGACGAGCAGGGAAGATTTGAGCAGGTCTTTGTCACGGTCAGGGAAATCAAGGACGGAGTCGTCAAGGGTGTCATTGCCAACGAACCGAACGTAGTAGCGAAATACAAGCTCGGTGACGCTTATTCTTTTCCCGAGAAAGATCTGCTTGATTGGACAATTTCCCACCCGGACGGAACCGAAGAAGGAAATTTCGTCGGCAAGTACATCGAGTCGCTTCAGAAGCCCCAACCAACGCAGTGACCTTAGACGAAAAGCTCAAAGAAATTCCCCGATCGCCCGGCGTTTATCTGTACAAGGACGCGGCCGGCAAGATCATTTATATCGGCAAAGCCAAGAACCTGCGCAATCGCGTGCGCTCGTATTTTCAGGGCGGTCGCGCCGGCGTTATCAGCTATGAAATAAAGACCGCCGAACTGGTTCGGCAAATTGCCGACGTCGAGATTATCGTCACCGATAACGAAGTCGAAGCTTTCATCCTGGAAGCGACGCTGGTCAAACAGCATCAGCCTTACTTTAATTACAAACTTAAAGACGACAAGTCTTATCCACACTTAAAGCTGACCATCAACGAACCTTTTCCCAAGTGCGTGATTACGCGCCGGATTCAAAACGATGGCGCGTTGTACTTCGGACCATTTCTGCCGGCGTCGATGGCCCGCCGGACGATTGACTTAATAAACCGTACCTTCCAGTTACGCACCTGCGACATAGAGATCGACGGCAAAGCACCGCGGCCGTGTCTCGAGTATCACATCAAGCGCTGTCTGGGTCCGTGCGTCAAAGGCCTGTGCACGCCGCAAGAGTATCAGGAAGCCGTGCGCGATGTGCGCATGCTTTTGGAAGGCCGCAACACTGAGCTGGCCGATCAACTGGCCGAGCGGATGGAACACGCTTCCGCGGACACGCGTTACGAACTGGCCGCCAAGTATCGCGATCTGCGCAAGACCGTCATCAAACTTTCCGAGCAGCAAAAGATGGCCACGACCGGTGAGAGCGATCTGGACATCTTTGGTTACTATCGCGAAGGCAAGCGGCTGGCACTGCAACTCTTTACCATGCGCGAAGGCGATATCGTTGGGCGGCGCGAATTTTTTTGGGAAGATCTGCCGGCAGAAGATTTCAACCCGGCCGAGTTCTTGAGCGAAGTTCTGGCGCAATATTACAGCGGCCCTGAAGCTGGGACGCGCGTCCCGCCTGTGAATGACGCGCAGGATGCGCGGGCCACACAATTTGTGCCCCGCGAAATCCACGTCCCCATCGAATTCGACGATCGCGAACTGCTGGAAAAAGCGCTCAGCGAGCGCAAGGGACGGCGCGTCCACATTCTGGCTCCGCAGCGCGGTGAAAAACGCGACATGATTGATCTGGTCGAGAAGAATGCGAAGCTCGCTTTCGAACAACGCTTTCGCGTGCTCAAGCCCGACATGAAACGCGTGTTGGAAGAGATGCAGGAGACACTCGAGTTGCCGCGCTTTCCGGCGCGTATCGAGTCATTCGATATCTCGCACATTCAGGGCGCGGAAAATGTTGCCGGCATGGTTGTTAATGAGAACGGTAAGATGAACCGCAACGAGTATCGCAAGTTCAAGATTCGATCGGTCGAGGGCGCGAACGACTTTGCTTCGATGCACGAAGCGGTGTTGCGTCGTTATCGACGTGTGCGTGACGAATCGAAGGCCTTACCGGATCTAATTATGATCGATGGCGGTAAAGGACAGCTCAGCGCCGCGGCCGAAGCGATGCGCGAACTCGATCTGGAAGCCGTGCCGATGATCGGCGTAGTCAAGCCTCCCTTGCGTCACAACGATGTCGCGTATTTATTAGTCAAGGGTCGTGAAGACGAACCCATTTATCTCGATCCCCATTCGCAGATTCTGCGTCTGATTCAAATGATTCGGGACGAGACGCATCGCTATGCCGTCACTTATCATCGTAAGCGTCGCGAGCTGCGCGACTTCACCTCTGAGTTGTCAGCGATTCCCGGCGTTGGAGAGAAGAGAAAGACCCGCCTGTTGCGTCAGTTCGGTTCAATACAGAAAATTTCCCAGGCGAGCGTCGAAGAACTCGCACCCTTTGTGGGCCGCAAGACTGCAACAGAAATTGTCGATCATTTTGCGCGTCAGCGCGCGCTGGCCGAAGGTGTGAATGTCACGGGGGTTGGAATTTAGCGTCGCTCTGCGACCAGGCAGAACTGCTTAACATCGCTGATCGACTTTTTGGACAAAGCCCGTCAAGCCGAAATCCGGGACGGGACTTCTGAGCATCCTGGGCCCGTTCATCAGTTGCTCAGCGCGCTTTAAATATCTGTTCGCCTGGCGCCAATGAATCGCCACGGTATAAGCAATGTTGGACAGGAAGGCTGGATCGGATAGGCGACTGCTTCCGGTTGCAGGCGCGGCTGAGACGTTCACGATGCGCGGTTGATCTATCTGCTGCCACCAGAACTCGCCTTCGCGATAAGAGGCTAGAGCATTACCGAGTTCGATCTTCAATTTGCTTTGCGGCAGACGCGCAAGCATAGTCTCAACTTCGTCGGTCACCTCATTCAAATCATTTCTGAAAGCCTGGTAGGACACTCGAGCCAGCTTTCCGTTCGCCTCGAAATCTCCAAGTGAACGATAGACCAGGACGTCTTTCTCAAGTCGTTTCAGGGCGAACACTGAACGCGCCGCGAGAACTGTTTCCTGCGACGCCTCACTTTCGACTTCGACTGGGGCGGCTCGTTTGAGACGCGTGACAGGCTGCGCGCAGGCCGCCTTTGGGGGGAAGAAGAAACGATTTAGGAGGGCAAGAGACGATAGCTTCATGAGATATGGATCCTTAACGAATTGACTGTTCGCATTCAGCGCCGGCGGCCGGTCTAAAATCCAGCTGGTACTGATGCAGTTAAAAAAGTGACAAGGGGTGTCCGGCCCATGAAATGCGCGCGATGCGCATACCAGCCACTATCGAACTGCATCAGTGCCACCTGCTTCCGTTGCATGAGGAATAAACACGCAATATGATTCGCTTTCCGATTGCGGCCGTTCAATTATTGAATCCAGCTCCCTAACGCTGTATGACGGTTTTTATCAAATTTCTATTGACGATCACTGTGGTGTCTGTCACCTCCGGGTCTCTGTTCGCACAGTCCAAATGCCTCAGCCCTGATGAAGCGAAGGCGCTGCTGGCGCAGGTCGATTCCGGTCAGAATCGGACTCCGAACAAGAAACTGCACGACGAGCTCTTAAAACTGGTCAACAAATCTGAACGAGTCATCTCCCGCGGCATCGAAGGAAAGTTGACCAATGATGCTCTAAAGAAGCACGTCGATGAAGTAAGAGGAGAGAACAACGCTCGAGTTTGCCAGATCCTGAAAGAGTTTGGCTGGCCGACGCTGGCCGAGGTCGGTAAAGACGGTGTGAGCGCGATGATCTACCTGGTCAGAGATAGCCGCCAGCCGGATCTACAGATGGATCTCTTGCCGGTAATTATCGCCGCGGTAAAGCGAGGCGAGGCAGACAAAGGAGAAGTTGCTGATCTGGTCGACCGCATCCGAGTCGATGCAGGCCGGAAGCAATTGTTCGGCACGCAGGTCAAGATCGTGAACGGGTTTCTGGTGCTGGTTCCCATCGAGGGCGAAGCTCAGGTCGATGCCCGTCGAAAGCAGTTCGGATTGGCTCCTTTGGCAGATCATCTCCGCGAACTGCAAAGAGAGTATCAAACGCCTTTGATAAGGGCGGTTGCCCCGAGCAAACCAGTCGTGACTTTGGAGAAGAGTTCGGTTGACCGGACAATCGCCAGAGAACTGGACGGCACTGTAGTCGATGAAAATGACATTATTCGCGTTGATACAAGTCTGGTGAGCTTGAACGTCAGTGTCTTCAATAAGAAACTCAACTCGTTTGTCGGCATGTTGGCAAAGGATGATTTCAAGGTGTTCGAAAACGGCCACGAAGAATCGATCGCCTATTTCGCCACCACGGATGTACCTTTTGATTTAGTTCTTTTGATCGACCTGTCGGGCTCGACGGCGGACAAACGTGATTTGATCCGCAATTCGACCCAGCGCTTTATCGAAGCCGCGCGGCCGGCGGATCGTTTGGCGATCGTCACCTTTGCCGATACAACCGACTTGGTCTGTCCTTTGACGGCAGACCGCGCCCGGCTGATCGAGAGTGTCAACCGGATCGAAGGTACTGGTGGCACCCATTTGTGGGATGCTTTAAAATTCTCGCTCGATAGCGTCGCGGGGCCGAAGACACTCGGACGACGTCGGGCAATTGTGCTGATGACCGACGGCGTCGATAATGCACTGGGTGGCGGCGGGGAAGGTTCGGAAATCAGTTTTGCCGATCTGCTCGAGGCGGTGCGAAACAGCGATGAATTAATTATCCCTATCTATCTCGACACCGAGCGCGATCGCGCTTTCAATAGTTTTGGCAAGAGGATTTATGAGAATGCGCGCAAGACGCTGGCTCTCTTGGCACAGGAAAGCGGCGGGCCCTATTACACGGCCCGCAAGATCGGGGACCTGAACGGAGTCTACGATCAGCTAATTAACGACCTGGGAAAAGTCTACAGTCTCGGCTACAAACCTACGAACAAAGCGCGCGACGGCTCGTGGCGTTCGGTGCAGGTACAAATACCTGACCATTCCGATTTCAGCCCGCGCTTCAGACCGGGTTATTACGCGAATTAATGAGCGAGGAGAATCTCATGATGTCTGGACAACCTCTCGAATCTGAATACGCTCCGTACTACCGGGACTACATCTCGCAAGTGAGCGAAGATGAAATCCTTCCGGTGCTGCGGTCCCAGTTAGACGCTCTGGATGTTCTGCTGGGCAAGGTAACGCCGGAACGCGAGACGCATCGCTATGCCGAGGGCAAGTGGAGCATACGCGAAATCGTCGGCCATCTAATCGATGGCGAGCGCGTGTTTGGCTATCGCGCGTTCGCGATTGCTCGCGGCGATCGTAATAACATGCCTGGCTTTGACCAGAACGAATACATTTTGGCTTCTCCCTACGATCGTCTCGACCTGGAAGATTTGTTGAGCGAGTTTCGTCTGGTGCGCTTGTCGAACATCGCCATGCTCCGCACTCTGGATGAAGAGTCATGGATGCGGACTGGCACCGCAAATGAAAACCAGGTATCGGTGCGCGCGCTGGCGTTCATCATGGCCGGACATGTGCGACATCACATGGGAGTCTTGCGGGACAAATACGAGCTGGGTTCGTAACGAAGCGCGGACATCCTGTCCGCCAGCGTGCGCCAAGTAGTGACGCTGAAAGCGTCATATCCAATCGCCGGGGGCAGCGCCCCCGAATGACGTCTCCGAAATCGATCGCGACCCTGAAGGGGTCGCACAATGACAGGCGCTATGCGACCCTTTCAGAGTCGGGATTGTTCGCGCCTCACCGGGGGCGCTGCCCCCGGCTATTACATTTCACGCCTTCGGCGTGAGGACCAAATTAGATTCTGGGGACATTCTCCGAACCCGCACTGCTTATCAGAGGCAAGCCGAACCTATGACTTCAATCCGGTTGACTCAATGGCTGTTTATCGTAATGGTCCTGGGTGGATCCTTCATCATCGCCCCCGCTCAATCTCCTGTCCGCGATTATCGTCGCGCCCATGAACGTCAAATCCTCGACGAGTTCACCCGCCTACTTGCGATTCCCAATGTTGCTTCTGATCGTCAGAACATCCGGCGCAATGCAGAGTTCATTTTTGAAATGATGCAGCATCGCGGGCTCGGCCCCCGCTTGCTTGAGACCTCGTCCAAAGAATCGCCGCCCGCCGTCTATGGCGAATGGAAAGTACCGGACGCGACGCACTCGATAGTGCTTTACGCACACTACGACGGTCAGCCGACTGATCCGAAGCAGTGGACTGGCACTTTACCGTGGCAGCCCACCTGGAGATCGCGGCCGTTGGAATCGGGCGGAAGGATCGTGACCCTGGCTGACGATGGTCAACCAATCGACCCGGAATTGCGTCTCTATGGCCGTTCATCCTCAGACGACAAAGCGGGTGTAATGGCGATCCTCGCTGCCTTTGACGCACTAAAGGTGAAAGGCATAACGCCCTCACTCAACATCAAATTTATTTTCGAGGGCGAAGAAGAAGCCGGCTCGCCACATATCGGCGAGATCATCGATCTCAATAAAGATTTGCTCGCCGCTGAGGCCTGGATCATCTGCGACGGCCCGGTACATCAGTCGGGACGCAAGCAGGTGGTTTTCGGCGTCCGCGGCGACGTCAATGTTGACGTTACGGTTTATGGAGCGAAGCGGCCGCTGCACAGCGGTCATTATGGAAACTGGGCGCCGAATCCGGCTATGGTCCTGGCACGCTTGCTCGCTTCCATGAAAGACAGCGCTGGGCAGGTAACTATCGGTGGCTGGTATGACGGCATCGAGCCGCTCGGTAAAGCAGAGCGACAGGCAATCGCTGAAGCTCCGGCTTATGACGACGAGCTCCGGTCTCAACTTGGTTTCGCGCGCGCCGAAGGCGGCGGCAAGAGTTTGCTCGAACTGATCAACCAACCTTCGCTGAACATAAACGGCATGAGCAGCGGCGACGTGGGCGTGCTCGCCCGAAATGTAATTCCCACCACCGCGACCGCGGTGCTTGATCTAAGGCTGGTGAAGGGAAATGATTATCGCCGGCAAGCACAATGTTTGGTAAATCACATTCGTGGACAGGGCTTCTATGTAACCGACCGCGACCCGACCGACGACGAACGGAAACAACATCCACTGATCGCGAAGGTGACGGTACGCCCGGGTGGTTACAATGCCGAGCGCACTCGTATGGATCTTCCAATCGCTTTGGCCGTGGTTACTGCCGTGCAGCAAACTTCCGTGGAACCGATTGTCAGACTTCCAACAGCCGGAGGCAGCTTGCCGTTGTCGATCATCACAGACCACCTGCGCACCCTCACCATGACTGTTCCGATTGCCAACTATGACAACAACCAGCATGCTGAGAACGAAAACCTTCGTTTACAAAATCTTTGGGATGGAATTGAGACGATGGCAGCGGTAATGACCATCAAGCCGAAGTTCTGACGTGGCATATGCGCCCTGCCCGTGTATCATGGGATGGTCACCTGCGCTCTATCCCGAAGGAGAATCCGCGATGAAGAATCCCTTGTTGGCGAAAGTCGCCAAAGTAATCGCCACACTAATTCCAATCACGCTACTTATCCTGATCGTCTGCTCTGCTGCGATGGCCCAGGGCGGTGGTAAGGCTGAGCCCAATCGTATCGAGTTCAAGCGCGGCATAGCCAGCGCCACCATCAGCGGCGCGGTGCGAGGTAATGAAGAAGCTGAATATGTACTCGCCGCGAAAAAAGGGCAGACGTTGACGATAAAGATCACGTCAGTGCCGGCGCGTACCGCTGGCTTCGACTTACATGGCCCCGAAGACGTGGACCTGGGGCTGGAGTTAGACGCCAACTTAAGTTTTTCCCACAGGCTGCCGAAGACCGGCGACTATTTGATTACTGTCGTAAAGCTCAACGATGCGGTCCGGGTTTCGAAATACACAATGACCGTAACCGTGCGATAACTCTCGCAACTAAGCGGTCTTCCTATTTTCGTATCTATCATGCGAAAGATCATCGTTTACATCGCCACCAGCACAGACGGTTACATCGCGCGGCGCAACGGATCTGTTGATTGGCTGGACCGTCCACAGATCAAGGGCAGCTATGGCATGACCGAGTTCTATCGCTCGATTGACACTGTCCTTTGGGGACGAAAGACCTACGACATGGCGCTGGGTTTTAAAGCTGACGGCAACGCTGGAACGGAATCCGACAGCAAGGTGAAGAACTATGTCTTCTCGCGCCGGCCGCCGCGCAAGCCCGTCGCCGGAGCAGAGTTCGTTAAGGAACCCATTCCGGAATTCGCCCAACGTCTTCGTTCCCTGGCGGGAAAAGACATCTGGATGATGGGCGGCGCCGGCATTATCGCGTCATTTCTCGACGCGGGCGCGATCGATGAGTTCATCATCCACGTAGTCCCCACGCTGATCGGCGAAGGCATTCCGCTCATCGCCCCCAAACAGCGCAACGTACCTTTGAGACTGATCTCCTGCCGCAGTTTTTCCGACGGAGTCGTGCGGTTGCATTATGCGATTGATAGGGGAAAGCCGAAGAAAGCGTCAAAGAAAGAATCAGCGTGAGTTTAAAAGAGGGCGTATGAAGTCCCGTAGGGACGAAATATTTATAGCACCGTCGCTCTAGTAGATCGCTGAGCCCGTTTACGGGCGAAAGAATATTTCGCTCCTACAGAGCTCCTCCCAAATTGGGGCCGCGGATCTATAAACATTCCTCCGCTACGCGGCTTAATCAACGCCCTCGCTCACGGTCGGGCTACTGCCCGTTTGCGATCACGCCTCGGCCGGACTCAACTTTTTCGGTGGTGGCTTTTTCTTTGCGCCCTTCACGTCAGGCGGGGGACCTTCGTCATCCGACCTGGTCATCCGATTGATGATGAACTGTTGCAGGAAGCCCACGATATTTCCCACCAGCCAGTAAATCAAAAGCCCGGCCGGCGCGCTCCATAAAATGTAGAGCATCATCAGAGGCATGCCGACGGCCATCATCTTGCGCTGCATCGGATCCGCCGAAGGCGCGGGCGTCATCAATTGCAAAATGATCATTGAGCTGGCAAAGAGCAGCGGCAGGATGCGAATGAAACTAAGGATGTAAGGCTCAGGCCCGGACAAATCGGGAATCCAGAGGAAAGTCGCCTGGCGAAAATCGATCGAAATGGTGATGGCGCTGTAAAGCGCAAACAGAAACGGCATCTGAATCAGCAGAGGCAAACATCCGCCCAGCGGGTTGGCCTCTTTCATCAAACGCAGTTGCTCCATCTGCAACTCTTTCATTTTCGGATCTGTCGACTTCATCCCCTTCAACTTCTCTTGCAGCTCTTTCATCCGGGGCGCGTACTTCTGCGCCTTTTTCATCTTGCGTGACGACTGCCACTTGAGCGGGAAAAAGAGCGAATAGATGAAGATCGTGAACAGGATAATCGCGACACCATAACTGCCGGTCACCCGTTGGAGTTTGTCGATCGCGAACAGGATCGGCACGGCCAGGAAACGACGCATGCTGCCGAGGAATCCGAAGTTGATGGCCTCGCCGAGATCGACCGGTGGCCCGCCAAGCTGTTTAATATCTTCGCTGGCCGCGGCCAACAGGCGATGATCTTTCGGGCCCGTGTAGATTTCAGTCTTCGAGCCGTCCGTCGGTACCGGCACGAGGCCAGTGATCAGAAATCGTTGCTCGGTCTTGCCGCTCGTCTGAACCTGGTAAGGGATCGTTCGATACTCGGGTCCGGTCGTCGGCTTTGACGGCACCGCAATCATTCCGAAGTAGGTGTCGTCGACACCGGCCCACTGCACCGTGCCATCGATCGATTCGCGATCGGGCGGTTTGTTAACCACTGACTTGATCCCGATGCCTTCGAGAATCCAGTTAATGGTGCCGGTACTCTGGCGGTCCGAATGGACTTCCACGGAATTGATGCGACGCACCTGGCCGTTGAGGACAGCGATTCCTTCAGGCGCAAAAGAATAAAAAGTGTAATGATCGATGCCCTGGTCCCCGATGTTCGGACCAATGATCAACTGCGCCTTCGGCACGGTCTGGGCGTTTCGCGTGAGTCTTAGTTCTATTTCGGCAACATAGCGATCAGCAAAGAAAGTCATCCGCTTGCTAGCGTCGAGACCGGTGGCATCGTCATGAACAGTGAACTCGATCTGTCGCGAACCGGTGGGAACATCGATGGTTACGTCACCTGATTCAGAGTTGGCCCCGGAGACTTTGAAATTCCGGCCGGCCAGAACGCCATCGGTCGTTGCGTCCCCGGTCAAGATTTGGAATGGCCGAAAAAGTTGTTCAGTGGGAATGCCCGCGGGTGGCGTCAGGATTAATTCCAGCCGCTTGGGATTGTTTTTCGTCGAACCAGCCGAGTAAAGCTCGCGCCAGGCGCCGTCGCTTCTCTTCACTTTGTTGACAATCCAACTGGTGGCCACCGCTCCGCGCGTATCAAAGGTCACTTCATAGAGTGGCGTAGTGACGCGAAGCTTTCGTTGCGGCACAGTGTCTGGCGACGGCCCCGGAGATGGCGCTGGAGACTGGGCTGATGATTGCGCTGTCTGGGCCGGCCTGGGTGTAGTGCTGGCCGTCGATTGCGATGTAAGTTGGGGCGAGCTCTGGGCGACTGCCTGGCTGTTCGCGTTAGCGTTGGCGTTTAGCAGCGGCGGCTTGACCGGTGGGAAAAGGACGTTCCATAGGATCAGCACCGCCGCCGAAGCGACCAGGGCCACAATGAATCTTTGTTGCTGTTGCATTCGAGTCTTCTAAATAACGCCAACCCTTTGGAGTGCGGCAGCAAGCGAAGTGCGCCGCCGCTCTTAATCACCAAGTTCAAAATTCAAAGCGCCGTCGCCGCTACGCTCTGCCGGCGCACTCCAAATCACTTCACCGGATCGTAACCGCCCGCACAAAACGGTTGACAGCGCAAGAGCCGCCAGACGGCCATGCCGCTCCCGCGTAGCGCGCCATGGCGCTCAATTGCTTCACGCGCATATTGGGAACAGGTCGGAACAAAGCGACAAGACGGCGGCAGCCATGGCGAGATTACTGCTTGGTAGAACTTCAAGACCGAAATAAGAATGACGCGCATCGGCTCTGGGTCAGAAGCCCAGGCGTTAACGCGGGCTCCGCTCAAATCAGTTCTTGCTAAGGGAACCCTCCCTCACGGTCGGACTACTGCCCCGATCCGTTCCGCGCCGCTCGGCCTGGGTCACTTGCGCAATGATCTTACGAAACTCGCGAAAGCGATGTTCCTCGTCTGAGACGAGCAGAGATCGTTTCGCATTCAAGACCCAGTCGTACGTTTGCTGCAGGTCTTTCAGATCGGCGGCGCTGCGCCGAAAAAGCTCGCGCAACAAACGCTTGGCCCGGTTGCGGTCGACCGACTTGCCGATCGCCTTGGTCGATGCCGTCACGCCCAAACGCTGCTCGGTTAATTCATTCTTGCGCAAAAAAGCGGCCAGCAGCCGGCCGTCATAGCGTTGCCCTTCGGCATAGACTTTTTGATACTCGGCCCGAGCGCGCAGCCGGCGCCGCTTCGGCAGCGCCTCGCTCGTCTTCACCGGCGCGACATCAAAGCTCGAAACCAATGGCTTTAGTAATGCGCCGGAGTGAGCCGCTTGCGGCCCTTGGCGCGGCGGCGCTTAATGACCAGGCGGCCGTTCTTGGTCGCCATGCGCGCGCGAAAGCCGTGCGTCTTGGCACGGCGACGATTGTTGGGTTGAAAGGTCCGCTTCGGCATAGATAATAATTCCCCCGTTCAAGGAAAAGAGTAAGCGTAACGGCGCGGCAATGCGATGTCAAGGAAGGCCGCAACGCTCCTTGACGCGTCGCAAAATCGCGTGTTAGCCTTCAAGGCTTTTGACATGTGCAGGTAGCGCAGATATCCGGTCTGTGCCAGCTGACAGCTTGCGCTACAGATTTCCCAGCAAAGAACAGTCGCAATGGTCTATCCGCTCGGCTTTGCCGAAAACTCAATTCAACTTGTGCCCGATGGCACGCTGTTCCTGCACGTTTTGATCATCCTGGTAATGGTCTACGTGCTGAACGCGACGCTGTTCAGGCCGATCAACCGCATACTGGAGGCCCGCGATAAACGCACGCGGGGCCGTCTGACTGAAGCCCAGGAAGTCCTCAGCAACGTCAGCGAAAAACTCGCCGAATACGAACGAGCCTTGCGGGGAGCGCGCACCGAAGCGTACGCACTTTCTGAGCATGAGCGCGCCGCGGCTATGCAGGATCGGCAAAAAGATATCGATGAAATGCGCGCTCAGCTGGCTGCATCGACCGCGGCAGAAAAGGACGCTATCAAGCGCCAGGCTGACGCAGCGCGCGTAACTCTGGAAGCTGACGCGCGCAGCATCGCCGTCGAAATTGGCTCGCGTGTTCTGGGCCGACCAATCAGCGGCGTGGAAATGAACTGAACGGTCTTTAAAGTTCGCTGAAACTAAATGTTATTTGTTTTGATCATAACTGAGGGAGCGGGTTGGTGGGCGCGTCTGGAGCCCTATCTGGACTATCCTGGCTTTGAGGCGTGGAAGTTCATCAATCTCGCGGTCTTCGTCGTTGTGCTTGTGATTGCGCTGCGCAAATTTGGGATCCGCGAGATCTTTCGCGATCGCAAGGAAACCATCGCGCGCGAGTTGGCTCACGCTCAGCAAGAGCGCGACGACGCCTTGGCGAAATTAAAAGAAGTCGAAGAGCGGCTGGCGCTGCTCGATACGGAAGTTGCTGCTATCAAACAGCGGTCCGTGCTTGAAGCCGCAGAAGAGCGCGAGCGCATTGCCCGTTTGACTGAGACCGAGATCATCAAGCTCAGCGAACAAGCGACAAGAGAAATTGAGAGTGCCGGGAAAGTGGCCAGGAAAGAATTGCGGCGCTATACGGCCGAGCAGAGTGTGCGCCTGGCGGAAGACATAGTACGCCGCGAAATGCGGCCGGAAGACGATGCCCGTTTGATCGCAAATAACATCGAGGGATTGGGAGGTTCCGCGCAATGAGCGTGCAAACAGTCGCACGTCGCTATGCTTCGGCGCTGGCGGATGTCGCGTTGAAGAATGGCGAGGCCCAGCAAGTTCAGGAAGAGCTGCTCGCCTGGGAGAAGATGTTTCAGGCGAGTCCGGTGCTGCCCGAAGTTTTTCGCAATCCCACCATCGCCCTGGACCAGAAGCGGGCCGTGCTCAACAAACTGATTGACCGTTCGAAGCCAAGGCCGACCACGGCGAATTTTCTCAAGGTCCTGCTGCAGAATCAGCGACTCACGGAACTCTTGGAGATCAATCAAAAGTTTGCCGAACTACTTGATGTGCGCGCCGGCATGGTTGCCGCAACTGTAACCACGGCGCAGGTCGTGCCGGAGAATGCGCAGCAAAAGTTACACGCGAAGCTGATGTCTGTGACCGGAAAAAAGGTACGTGTAAACTTTGCGACTGATCCGGAATTGATCGGCGGTCTGGTGACCCGGATTGGCTCGACTGTTTATGACGGCTCAGTGCGCAATCATCTGCAACTGATTAAGGAAAAGATGGCAGGCTAGACAATAGAAACTTGTCAGTTGTTAATGGTCAGTTGTCCGTTGCTCGTTATTGCGAGAGGCGCTGGCCCAGGAGAATAAACAACTGACCACTGACAACTAATTACGGACAGTTTTCATGGAACCAATTAAAGCAAACGAAATCAATGAAATCATTCGGGGGCAGATCGAAAACTTCGATACCGGCGTCACGGTAAGCGAGGTCGGCACCGTGATCAAAGTTGGCGACGGCATCGCCGAGATTCACGGGCTCGAGAAAGTTATGGCCGGCGAACTGCTCGAGTTTCCCCACGAAGTGCGTGGCCTGGCGCTGAACCTGGAAGAAGACAAAGTCGGCGCGGTGCTGTTCGGCGACTTTCAGAAGATCAAAGAAGGCGATCTGGTCAAGCGTACCGGCCATATCATGCAGGTGCCCGTAGGCCAGGCTCTGATTGGACGCGTGATGGACGCCCTGGGAAATCCCATTGACGATCGCGGGCCGATTCTGACCGACGAGTACAACGCGGTCGAGCGTATTGCTCCCGGTGTTGTGGATCGTCAGCCGGTGAAAGAATCTCTGCCGACCGGTCTGAAAGCGATCGATTCAATGGTGCCCATCGGCCGTGGACAACGCGAACTGATCATTGGCGATCGGCAAACCGGCAAGACCGCTGTAGCCGTGGACACGATCATCAATCAGCGCGGCAAGGACGTCATCTGCATCTATGTCGCGATCGGCCAAAAGGCATCGACCGTCGCGCAGGTGGTAAAGACGCTGCAGGATTTCGGCGCGATGGACTATACGATTGTCGTGAAAGCGACTGCTTCCGATCCCGCCGCCATGCAGTTTCTGGCGCCGTACTCCGGAGCGGCCATGGGCGAATACTTCCGCGATCGGGGCCAACATGCCCTGACCATCTATGACGATCTTTCGAAGCAAGCCGCAGCTTATCGCGAGATTTCTTTGCTGCTGCGGCGCCCGCCCGGTCGCGAAGCTTATCCCGGCGACGTTTTTTATCTGCACTCGCGTCTGCTTGAGCGCGCCGCGAAACTTTCTGACCTGAAGGGTGGGGGTTCGCTTACCAGTCTGCCGATCATTGAAACTCAGGCCGGCGACATCTCGGCCTACATTCCGACCAACGTGATTTCGATTACCGATGGGCAGATCTTCCTCGAAGGCGATCTATTCAACGCGGGCATTCGCCCGGCCATCAACGTCGGTAATTCAGTCTCGCGCGTCGGTGGCGCGGCCCAGATCAAGGCCATGAAGCAGGTCGCAGGTACTTTGCGGCTGGATCTGGCACAGTATCGCGAACTGGCGGCGTTCGCGCAGTTTGGATCCGATCTGGACAAAGCGACGCAGGCACAATTGGCGCGCGGCCAGCGTCTGACGGAAATCTTGAAACAGCCGCAGTATCAGCCAATGGATGTTGAGAAGCAGGTGCTGATCATCTGGTCGGCAATCAACGGCTTTACCGACGACGTGGCGATAGATGACATTCGCAGATTTGAAACTGAGCTGCAGAGCTTTATTGAGAATTCGCATCCAGGCGTCCTGCAAAAGATTCGGGAGAAGAAAGCGATCACTGACGAGATCCAGAAGGACCTGGAACAGTCTTTGAAGGATTTCAAGGATCGTTGGGCTGAGTCTGCAAAGGCGGCAGCAGCGTGATTGTAGGGGCAGGGCTTGTCCCTGCCCGGCTGTTGTTATTAGAAACAGGGGCAAGCCCTGCCCCTACACTTTGAATGGCAAATCTTTTAGACATTCGCCGGCGCATCAAGTCGGTAAAGAACACGCAGCAGATCACCAAGGCCATGAAAATGGTTTCGGCGGCAAAGTTGAAGCGCGCCCAGGATCGCGTCGTTAACGCGCGCCCTTTCGCCAACAAGATGACCGAAGTGCTCGGTTCGCTGGCTGCGCAAATCCCGGAAGATTTTCATCATCCGTTGCTCGATGCGCGTGAAGACGAACGTTATCTCGTCGTCTTGATCACCGCGGACAAGGGATTGTGCGGCGCCTTCAACACCAACTTGATCAAAGCCGGCCAGACCTTCCTCAAAGAAAACCCGGGCAAGAAAATTGCGTTGCTGGCGGTGGGCCGCAAAGGACGCGACTTTTTCAGAAAACGCGCGGAAATCGCCGGCGAATACGTAGGCCTTTCCGGTAAAGGCCGGATCGATTTTTCCGAGGCGCTGGATGTGGCTCGTGACGTGGTTAAGCGATTTACGGAAGACGAGGAGCTCGACAAAGTCTTCCTGATCTTTGCCGAATTCAAGTCGGTGCTGAGTCAGCGAATAGTAGTAGAGCAACTCCTGCCCATCTCTCGTGCCACTGAAGCTGACGAGAACCCTGAGGCAGTTGAGACACAGGATTACATTTACGAACAACCTCCGGCAGAGATTTTCAGTCGCCTGCTGCCGCGCCTGGTTGAGACGCAAATCTTTCGGGCCTTGCTCGAATCAGTCGCATCCGAACAGGGTGCGCGCATGACCGCCATGGACGCAGCTTCAAAGAACGCGGGCGATTTGATTTCTTCATTGACACTGAACATGAATCGCGTGCGCCAGGCTGCTATCACCCGGGAGATCATCGAAATCGTCTCCGGCGCTTCGGCACTTTAGAAGTAAGGAAGCATCCTGACCAAAAACATCGACTTAAGACTGCGGGGGCTTTGGCCCCGCTTTGTTTAGCGCGAAAGACGAACCAGTATCTCATTCGGGGATGTCCGTTAAGGTCCGTTAGGGGACGAAATATTTATAGCGACGGAGCAGCCAAGATCTTCGAGCCCCAGAAGGGCGACATACCTGCCGCTCCTACGGAGCTAGCTCAAATGCTCAAAGGTATCTGTTACTATAAATATTTCGCTCCTGACGGAGCTTTGAATCACGGCTTCCTGGAATGAGCGCTTCGACTGAAACGACTGGGTTTGTTAAGGGAAGACCCAAACGTCGTCTCTCGCGATATGGCCCTTTGATCCTTTGGGCGGCATTCATTTTCATCGGCTCAACTGATTTGCTTTCGGCCGCGAACACCGGCGGCGTCCTGGTGCGCCCGGTGCTCTGGCTGTTTCCTCATGCCAGCGAGAGGACCGTCGCGATCTATCAGTTCGTCACGCGCAAGGCGGGTCACCTTACTGAGTACTTTATCTTTGGACTCCTGTGCGCGCGCGTCTTTCGTACTTCATCGCGCGCGGTGTTGCGCCAGCGTTGGTTCTGGGCTTCACTGCTATTGATTGTGGCCTATGCTCTCAGCGACGAGTTCCATCAGAGTTTTTATCCGTCACGTACGGCTTCGGTCTATGACAGCATGATAGATTCGTTTGGCGGCCTGGCAGCATTGGTTTGGTTGGCCCTTCGGCGCCGAAGAGAAGCTTAGCTGGCTGAGTTCCCTCCTATTCGTGTGGTTTCGTGGATCGTTTTCTGGCAAACAAAATATTCAAGGTTGAACATAGCCAGCTATTTGACCGTATAATATCCGGGCCCGCGAACTGGTTCGCGCAGGCTGTACCAAAGGAGATTAAAAACAAATGGGAATTCTTGATCGGCTCAGCCCGAGCGCGCAGTTCATCGAAGTAGTTGAGTGGCTCGACGATTCGAGCAATACCATGCTTTATCGCTTCCCGGTTCGCGATCAGGAGATCAAGAACGGAGCGCAGTTGATCGTGCGCGAATCACAGGCGGCTGTCTTTGTTCACGAAGGACAGATTGCCGACGTTTTCGGCCCCGGACGTTACAGCGTCGACGGTGGAAACACTCCCATCCTTTCCAAACTCGGGGCCTGGAAGCACGGATTCAATTCGCCGATTAAGTCGGAAGTTTATTTCGTCAACACCAAACAATTCACCGATTTGAAGTGGGGCACCTCGAATCCGGTAATGATGCGCGATGCGGATTTCGGCATGGTGCGCTTGCGAGCGTTCGGCATCTATTCGATGCGCGTGGCTGACCCACGCGAGTTGATCATGCAAATCGCCGGCACCAACGCGCGCTTTGTTACCGAAGACATCGAGGGCCAGCTTCGCCGCACGATGGTCAGCGCCTTCTCTGACTCTCTGGCGGAATCCAAGATCGCGGCGCTCGATCTCGCGTCGAACTATGACGAGTTGGGCGGCTTTGCGCGACAGAAGTTGCAGGACGAATTCAAATCGCTCGGACTCGAGCTGACCAAGTTCATCGTCGAAAATATTTCGTTGCCTGAGGAAGTCGAAGCGGCGATGGACAAGCGCACTTCGATGGGCGTGATTGGCGACGTCGGCCGTTACGCGCAGTTCCAGGCCGCTGATGCGATGCGCGATGCAGCACAGAATCCGTCGGGCGGAGCGGGACTGGGAGCTGGGCTCGGGGCCGGTTTTGCGGTCGGCAACATGATGGCGGGATCGATGACTGAGGCGATGAAGCAGCAGGGCGCAACGACATCAGGAGGCACCGGCGCTGCGGCGACCGGCAAATGCGTCAAGTGCGGCGCAGCCATGCCGGCGGGCTCGAAGTTCTGCAGTGAATGCGGCGCTTCGCAGAGTCCGGCGAAATGTTCCAACTGCCAACATGATCTCAAGCCAGGTGCGAAGTTCTGTGATGAGTGCGGGACGAAGGTAGCATAACCCGATCAATAAATTCTGATCATGATGAGAGGCCGGATGCTCGAAAGTGCATCCGGCCTTCTGCTGCTGGCGATGGCGGTTTGGTGCGTCAATCAATCGACATTCACGGACAAACAGAGCGTGTTATAATCGGTTCATGCTCGAAGCCGCATAAAGAAATATCAATCAAACTCATCCGCGATGGACAAGCAGAGCCGTTCGATGACGGGTGGGACAACTCTTCACCTGAAGAGCGAATTGAAGGGGTCTGGACACTGACCAGACTGTGCATGGCCTGGAACAATCACCTGACCGATGAACCCCGACTTCAGAGAAATATTACTCGCATTCAACGCTCATCACGTTGAGTATTTGGTGGTTGGTGCGCAGGCCCTGCCTGTTTACAGTCACGCGCGGTGGCTTAGGCTGAGCGTGCTGCGCACGCTGGCGGATAGGATGTCCGCGCTCCGCTTCCTAACCTCACTTTAGGCGAGGTCTGTACCTTTCGATCAGAAGGTCCTGACGGCTCGGCTCTTGTACCTCACGTCCCTTAATCAATACGTGCTCGACCACGGTTGAAAACTCAAACGGGTCGCCGCTCCACACCACCACATTTGCGTCCCTGCCTGGCTGGAGCGAGCCAATCCGATCACTAAGGCCAAACACTTCCGCCGGAGTCAACGTCACGGCTCGCAAAGCGTCGTCATGGGTCATGCCATAAGCCACGGCGTTTCCCGCTTCGTACTTTAAGTTGCGCGCGTTGAATCGCGTCACATCACTCCCGGAAGTTGCTACCAGCACGACGCGGACCCCGGCGCGGCGCAGCAACCCGGCGTTTTCCTGTCGTTGATTCAGCGTCGCAAAGCTCGATGGGATGTTACTCATCGCTCCGGTCAGCACGGGTATCTGCGCCGCTGCCAGTCGTTCGGCCGACAGCCATGCTTCGGCACCACCTACAATGATCAACTTGAGATAGTAGTCGTGCGCGAGCGCCAGCGCCGCATCGATCTCATCCATCCGATTCGCTTCAATGATTAGAGGGAGTTTGCCGGTGACAACTGGGATCAGCGCCTCGAGATCGGCCCTCGGCGCACTGAGAGATCTGGTAGCGCCGCGATCGTAGTCGGCCCCGAAGTTCATATAAAACTTCACGTCATCGAGGAGTGTGCGGAGTTTGCCCATCAATTCACCGCGCGCTCCAGTTCCGGCATCATTGGCATTGTCGATTTGCGCCACCATCGCGACCGGCGCGCGCCGGATCATGTCGGCGGAGTGTCCGGGCACCAGGTCGATAACCCCAGCTTGTCCCGAAATAAGTCCACCGTGTGGTGTCACAATCGCCGTCGTAATTCCTTCGTTGCGGGTGGGCGCGAACGTTGCCGAAGCCGGGTTTAGTCCTTCCCAAACGCGGAAGGCGGCTGAGATATTACTCGTTCCTTTGGCCGTGTCATCCTTAGTGTCTTTGACCTGATCGATCTCTACCACGCCCAGTTCAGTGACAGAGTTAATCAAGCCTGGGGTCACGATTTTGCCGGTGGCATCGATGCGGCGAGCATCAGCTGGTACGTTCACGCGAGCGCCCACGGCCACAATGACTCCATCGCGGATCAGCACCGTACCATTTGGAATTGGTGCGCTGCTTACCGGATAGATCGTTCCATTGGTGATCGCGATCGTTTGCGCGAACACGGTTGTCGCCGCGGCCAACACGAAGACTGCGATCAGAATAGCTGCGCGCATCTCAGTTCTTCTCCCGCACCACTCCAAGTTCAAAATCGGTTCGCCATTGCTCGGCCGCATCGGTCCGATCGAACAGCATCGCCCCATCGATCCAAACCTTCTCTGCTTTGGTGTAGACGCTGAACGGATCACCCGACCACAACACGACGTCCGCGTTCTTGCCCACTTCAATCGATCCGATCTTGTCGTCGAGCGCCAGCGCCCATGCCGGATTGATCGTCAGCCAGCGGATCGCCTGATCTTCAGTTACATTGATGCCTGCCGCGCGGCCGGCGTACATCGCCTTGGCAACCTCCTGATTAAGTCTCTGAGCTCCATCCGCGCTGTCTGAGTGGATCATTGCCCGCGCGCCAGACGCGTCAGTGATCGCCAGGTTCGCCTTGATCGAGTCGTTGGCTTCCATTTTGAATCCGCCCCAGTCAGCCCACTCGGCGGCGCCGGTGCCGCTGGCTTTCAGCAATTCGGCTATCTTGTAGGCCTCGACTGCGTGATGAAAAGCACGCACCTGATAGCCAAATTCTTTCGCGATATCCAGCATCTGTGCCATTTCGTCGGCACGATAGCAATGGTTGTGAACCAGTATGTTGCCGCGCAGAACCTCCGCCAGCGTCTCGAGGCCCAGGTCACGCGTTGGCGGATCACCCTTATGATTAGCGTTCCACTCGTCCCATTTGCGCCGGTAGCTTTCTGCCTGAATCCAGGCCGCGCGGTAACCGGCCACGTTACCCATGCGCGTCGACGGCCCGCGAGTTTGGTAGACACGCTTTGGATTTTCTCCGCAAGCCATCTTCAGTCCGTACTTGGCGCCGGGAAATTTCATTCCCTGCACGGTGCGCGAAGGCACAACCTTCAGCACTACGCTGCGTCCGCCGATCAAATTGCCTGACCCGGGCAGGACTTGCATCGTGGTCAGGCCGCCGGCAAGAGCACGTGGCAGTTGTGGATCCTGCGGCCAGACTGAATGCTCAGCCCACACGTTCGGCGTCACCGGATTCGTCAATTCGTTTCCATCGCTGTTGGCATCCACACCCGGCGCTGGATAGACGCCGATGTGTGAATGCACATCAATAATTCCTGGAGTGACGTATTTACCGGTGGCATCGATTACCAAAGCATCCGGTGGCGCGGTTATTGATTCCCCGACCGCGGCAATCTTGCCATCACGCAGCAATATTGAGCCATTCTTGATCGACGGTCCGGCGGCCGTCATGATCGTCGCGTTCCGAATCAGAGTCGGCCGGCTCGGAAACGGATGATAAGTGCTGGGGAACGGGTTCGCGTTTGGTACCGAGGTACCGCCGGGTCCGGGAGGTGGGCTGTCGGAAGTCTTCTTAGTTGAGTCCTTTGGTTGTTGCGCCCGAGGTATCTGCGCCGTAGCACAAACAAGCATGAGACAAGCGCTGGTAATAAAACGAAGGGATGAGTTTTTCATATTCGTTCTCTGAAGAGTCTGTCTGAAAGTCCGACATTCTCTTATATGTAGTGGTCCAGAGTCTATGTTTTTTTCTTACCACCGAGACTTTGCATGGGCATCTACGCAGCGAATGACCGCAACTCTTCATTTAAATGTATCTGGTTCCATTCCTTCGTCGCGACGTGGGTCCTAACGAGTTCGTGTTCACAATCGCGCGCGGGCGCTGAAAGGACCCGCCACTCTTCCATGTTGGCTCTCGCGCATAGCCCAATGGTATGCTTGCCCGTCTCCTGCAACTGGCCAACGTCGCATGCTGAATAATTTCAAGAGTCCGCGCCGGGTAGTCATTACCGGCATGGGGTGTGTCACGCCGATCGGAATTGGGCGAGAGGCTTTCTGGTCCGGTCTGCAAAACGGCGAGAGTGGCGTGCGCCGGATTGAATCGTTTGACGTATCCAAGTCGGCCGTAAAGATCGCCGCGCAGGTGCGCGACTTTGATTGGGAGGCGCAACTCGATCCCAAAGATCGAAAGCACGTCCCGCGCACTGTACCTTTGGCATTGGCCGCCGCACGCGAAGCTTTTCAGGATGCGGGAATTCCAGTAAAGGAACTCTCTCCCGAAGAGAAGCAACAGATTGGCGTGATGCTGGGCACGGGCGGTGGCGGACTGCCTTTCGTCGAACAGCATTACGCAATTTGGTATCAGGGAGGCGCGCATCACAAGGCCAGCGTTTACATAATTCCGGCAGCTACGCACGGAACTTTATCGAGCGAGCTTTCGATGGCCTTTGGACTGCGCGGTCTCTCGCATGTCATCTCGACCGGATGCACCAGTTCGACGGACGCGATTGCTTATGCGGCTCAACACATCGCGCTGGGACGCCAGGAAGTGATGCTTGCCGGCGGTGTGGATGCGCCACTGGCGCCGGGAATTCTGGCAGGCTTCAATCTGCTGACCGTGCTGACGACTGCGTGGAACGACGAACCTCAGCGAGCATCTCGCCCCTTCACGCGCAATCGTTCCGGGATGGTTTTGGGTGAAGGCTCCTGGATTTATGTGCTTGAAGAGCTCGAGCGGGCTCAGAAACGCGGCGCGAAGATCTATGGGGAGATCGCAGGTTACGGAACGACCTGCGACGCCTATCACCGCGTGCGTTTGCAGGAAGGCGGCGACGAGCCAGCCCGTGCCATGACCCTGGCGATGAATGACGCAGGCGTTAACCCTCGCGACGTCGATTACGTTAATCTGCATGGCACGTCGACGATGCTCAATGATCGCATTGAAACGAATGCGCTGAAGCTGGCGCTCGACGGTAACGCTCATCAAATCCCCATGTCCGGGACCAAATCACAATTAGGTCATCCCCAGGGCGCCAGCGGCGCGGCCGGACTGGGCGCGGCCCTGTGCGCGCTGGAAGCCGGCATCATTCCTCCGACCATCAACCTCGACGATCCCGATCCTGATTGCGATCTAGACTATGTCGCTAATACAGCCCGGAAAGCCAATGTACGAATCGCGCTCTGCAACTGCATCGGTTTCGGATCGAAGAACAGCGCGCTGGTCATAGCAAAGGTGTAGGGGCAGGGCTTGTCCCTGCCCGGCTTTTTTCTTTTTTGATAGCAGGGCAGGGACGAGCCCTGCCCCTACAACCATGTTCGAAAAGTTTCGCCGACGCAGCTACGAACTCGAGAACATCGACAAGGGCGCCTACACGCCCGAAGAGTACGAAGGTTGTCTCGTCGAGCTGCAACGGGTAAATGAATGGCTTGGCGACGCAAAGGCTTTACGCGGCTCGCTGCTGAAAGAGATTGAACATCAAGGTCTTCAATCGTTCTCAATACTTGATGTCGGCGCGGGTTCGGGTGAACTGTTGCGAGTTGCAGCCCAGTGGGCCCGCGACACTGACCGCACACCATCGCTCGTCGGATTGGAGTTGAACGCGAGGTCGGCGCAAGCGATCTTTGAAGAATCAAAAGCGTTTCCGGAAATTTCTTCGGTGCAGGGCAGTGGACTCGCGCTTCCTTTTCCAGACGCTGCGGTTGATTACGTTATTTCTTCGCTCACCCTGCACCATTTTGATGATTCTGGGGCCGTCAGTATCCTGCGCGAGATGGGCCGGGTCGCGCGGCGGGGAGTTTTCGTAATCGATCTGCACCGCAACCCGTTGGCCTATTTCTTTTACACGACACTCGGGCATTTGTTTCTGCATAATCGCTTGATACGTGAAGATGGCGCGCTTTCGATTCTGAAAAGCTTCAAGCCCGATGAATTGGAGAAACTTGGGCAGCAGGCAGGCCTGGAAAATGCCACCGTCGAAAAACGTTTTCCTTCGCGCCTGGTTTTGGTCGCGAAGACAGGCGCGGCACTTGATCGAGTTTAGAGCGCGCACTTGTGCGCGCCGGGCGGGACAAGTCCCGCTTCTAAACGATTGGTTTGTTTCCTAAGAACGTGAGCAGTTCCTTCGATTACGACGTGATCATCGCGGGCGGCGGGCCGGCCGGCTCCAGCGCTGCGATTCATCTGGCGGCCGGCGGCGCGCGAGTGTTGCTCCTGGAACAGAAAAAGTTTCCCCGGGCAAAACTATGCGGCGAATTCATTTCGCCGGAATGCACGCCGCACTTTGAGCGGTTGGGTGTCGCCGAGAAAATGTTAGCGGCGGGCCCGGCTAAGCTAACCGAAACTGTTTTCTATTCGCGCCAGGGTAAGAACGTCAGCGTCCCCAGCGCGTGGTTCGGCGCCCGCGGTGTCGCTCTGGGTCTTAGTCGAGCTGAAATGGATGAACGGTTGTTGCGTCGCGCGAACGCTGCCGGCGCCGAAGTTGTCGAAGATGCACACGTCGTCAATCTGTTTTTGAATCACGACCGAGTCGAGGGTGTGGTTGTTAAGCACGACGGTCGCGAAGCCGGCTATCGCGCGCCGGTGACAATCGATGCCACGGGACGAACGCGGGCCCTGGCTCGGCGCGTCACAAAATCATTCATCCAAACGAAACCGCAGCGCCCGTCTCTGGTTGCTTTCAAAGCACATCTGGAAGGCGCTCGAGTAAAGCCGGGCGCGTGCGAAATCTATTTCTACCGCGGCGGCTATGGCGGGCTCAGCAGCGTTGAAAACGGTCGCAGCAATCTTTGTTTCATTGCTTCCGTGCGCGCGGTGCGAGAATGTGGAGCTGACGCAGAACGCGTGATGCGGGCCATCGTCTGCCAGAATCGCCGGGCAGCTTATGCGCTCGATCATGCTCAAGCTTGCACGCCATGGCTCGCTGTTTCGCTTGAAGGATTCGGCAGACACGCGGTTACACCCAAACCCGGACTGCTTTCGATCGGTGATGCCGCGTCGTTCATCGATCCCTTTACCGGCAGTGGAATGCTAATGGCGCTGGAAAGCGGAGAGCTTGCGGCCAGTGTGATTGGGGATCATTTGGCGACGATCCGGTTCGGTGCGGGCCTTGCTGACCTCGAGACAAATTACCAGACTGCATACAAATTGAAATTTCATTCCCGGCTGCGCGTCTGTTCTTTGATACGGCGGGCGGCATTCACTCCGGGCCTGGCTCAGATTGCGATCGGGGTCTTCGGCCTAAGCGATTATCTTCGCCGCCGCGTGTCACGGGCGACCAGAGGTGACACCGCGGAAACTTATTCTCTTTCGCAACGTTTAAATGATGGCGGCTGAAAGCGGTTCAGCTGTCTTGAGTGAAAGTTGTCAAAGCTAATGAGTCCTTGCCACGCGACAGTTTTTGCTGTAAAAAGCGCCTTAAGATAATGAAGCTGAATAACGTTTCCATCCGATCTGGTCTGGACATAGCGCGATCATTCCGATATCTATGAGCCGCTCCGGGCATTCGGACGTTAACGCAGGCTCGCCCCACAATCGACGCACATCTTGCGCCGGCAAATGGTTCATTGGCATTACGCAATTTTCCGAGTCAACTTCAGAAGGAGAAACCAAGATGTATTTGTCCCTCAAGCAGTGTCTCAAAAAGTCATTTCAGATTCTGTTGATCTGCATAGCTGTAGTGTCATGTTACAGCGCTGCCATGTCGCAGGCGCAGTCCAACGCAGCGGATTTGCAGGGCTCAGTGCGCGATCCGAAAGGCGCGGTGGTGGCGGGCGCAACGGTCACGGCGCGAAACACGGCCACGAATAGTTCGCGTGATGCAACCACGAACGATGACGGCTTTTACAAAATAACAAATCTTTCCCCGGGCGAATACGAAGTAACCGTGAAAGCGCAGAATTACAAAACCGCAGTGGTCCCGAGTGTGAAGCTCACTGTCGGTCAAACGGCAAATCAAGACATTCCTTTAGAACTTGGGGACTTGACGGCTACAGTTACCGTGACCTCAGTCGCGCCGAACATCGTCGAAACGACGGCCACGAGCGTGTCGGCCACAATCGATCAGCAGCGCATCGAAAGCCTGCCAATCAATGAGCGCAACTATCTGTCGTTTGCGCTTACGACTTCGACCGTAGGCCGCGATAATGGCAGGCCGATTGGGCCCGCCCCGACTACTGGTTTGAATTTTGGCGGCCAGCGCGGCCGCTCAAATCTGGTGCAGGTTGATGGCGCGGATAACACGGACAACTCGGTCAACGCTTCACGCTCGACCGTAAGTCAGGAAGCAGTCCAGGAGTTTCAAGTAGTAACCAATTCATTCGCACCCGAGTTTGGGCGTTCATCCGGCGGCGTGGTCAATGTAGTAACTAAAGGCGGATCCAACAAGCTTCAGGGCGATGTCTTCGGCTTTCTGAGACACAAGAGTTTCCAGGCGCGTAACCCCTTTGCTCCGGTAAACAAACCACCCTTCACGCGCGCCCAGTACGGCGCGACGCTTGGAGGTCCGTTGCACAAAGACCGATCGTTTTTCTTTGCCGCCTTTGAACAGCGCCAGAGGCACGAATCGGGTTTCTTCACCAGCGATGTGACTCAGGGCCTGGGCGGCTCAGTGACGATTCCGATCACCGGTCTCGGGCCGGTAACTTTTCGTAACCTGACTACGCCGCAGGTCGGATACATCAATACGCTGCTCGGCACTGGAAACGCCGCGCTTATCGGCGCGGCCGTGCAATATGCTTATTTGGCTTCCAGTGGCGGCTCGACCGGCCTTACGGGCGCCAACCCGCTGCCTAATCCGGGGTCTGTCCCGGGTGTGGGTCTGGGCGCGACGATCGGGTCCCGATTCTTTTTGAGTGGGGCTCCGGTGCCGGTATCCACCACCAATGCCGCAGGACAGTTAATTGCCTTTCGCCCGTTGAATTCTCTACTAAGAATTTTTCCGGTCACCGAAAAGACAACGTTCAATTCATTCCGTCTCGATCAAATCATCGACGAGAAGCAAAAGCATCATCTCACTTTCCGCTTCGGCTATAACCCGAGCACCATTACCGGGATTCAGGTCGAATCGCAGAATCAATCACTGGGTCAGAACGATTTCTCGCGCACCGGTATTCAACAGCTGAAGGATACTTCTGCGGTTGCCTCCCTAACGTCGACGCTTTCCAGCCGTATGGTCAACGAAGCACGCTTTAATTTTGGCGAGCGGCGCGCCATCTTCAAATCGCAGAACGGTGATGCAGTCGCATTTAATGTTTCCGGAACGGCCTTTATCGGCCGCGAATTATTCTCACCCGTTGTGCGCACAGAGACTCGTTACGAATGGACCGACAGCTTGAATTTCGTAACCGGCAATCATACGTTCAAGTTTGGCGGGGATTACGCTTCCGTTAACATCCCCTCCGCGATTTTTGAGTTGAACTTTGCCGGTCTGTATAACTTTGGCGGCTTGAGCGCCTCGTCCGTGGCGGCGTTTCCTACAGTCGGCGCCGCGGCTCCTCCGGATTTCACCCCAGTTCAACAGTACGGGCTGGGACTGCCAACCAACTTCATTCAGGGCTTCGGAAATCCGGTAAGTAAGCTTACTAACAAACCAATGGCCTGGTTCGCGCAGGATTCATGGAAGATCCGGCCGAACTTCACCTTGAATTATGGCGTTAGGTATGACTATGAATTGACCCAACAGATACCTACCGTGGGCGTGAGGGATCCGTTCTCTGGTATCGCGCTGTCAGCGAGCGATATGCTGGCCGCGCAAGACGCCGTGAATGTGCAGCAGGGATTTCCGCGTGATAAGAACAACTACGCGCCCCGGGTGGGTGTCGCATGGGACATCAAGGGCGACGCAAAAACCGTAATTCGCGCGGCGGCGGGACTTTTTTACGATCACCCGCTGCTGGCGGTTGCATTCAACTCAGACATTGCCGATGCAGCCCAGCAACAGCAAGGCATCCTGACCCCGCAGGGTGGCCCTTCCCCAACTGCTCTGCTCAACGCCACTCAGGTGTTTCAGGGAACGGTGATCGTCTGTAATTTCGCGGGCGCCGTTCCGGGCGTGAATTGCACACCCGGTGCGGCCAGCACGGCCCAGTATCAGAATGGTCGCCAGCGTTTCAACGATCAAACGTTCCCTGGCTTTGGGCCGGTGTTGCCGTTCACCCTGCATGTCAGTAAGAACTTTGAGTACGCTTACGCCACTCAGGCCAATTTCGCGGTCGAACGTCAGCTAACGAAAGACATGTCGATCTCAGCGGGGTATCTGTTTGTCGGCGCGCATCACCTGCCGCATCCACTGGACATAAATGCGCCCCGAACTGATCTGCAGATTGAGAACTTCAGACGCTGTTTTAATCGCCTACCGCTGAATACCACCGAGGCCTTGACCGTATCGCCGTCTGCTTGCGCTAACATAGTGGCTCAACCAATTCCCGGCTTAATCTCAGTTACGACTCGTGGCGGAGTTATCGCTCCAGCGGCAGCCAATTTCTTCCGCCCAAGCGCGCCAAACTACTTCCTGGTCCAGGCCCTTACCGGCGGCGCCGTCACGCCGGCGGTGCTCAATGGTGCATTGGCCGCCAGCGGAACGTTGCGTACGCCCGGCGTCGTTTCGCCGTTCGGTTCGATCAATGCCCAGGTTTCAGACGGCAATTCGAACTACAACGCGTTGACCGTTGATCTGAAGAAACGGTTTACCAGGAACTTTCAATTCCTCGCCTCCTATACCTGGTCACATTCGATCGATGATTCGTCTGACTTGCAAACTCTATTGTTGCCGCAGGACAACCGGAACTTCCGGGCTGAGCGGGCCAACTCGCTCTTCGATCAGCGACAACGTTTTGTCTTCAGCGCGGTGTTTGCTTCGCCGCCAAAGTGGCGTTCGGCTGATGGACTGCACAAGTTTTTGGCAGACTTCACGCTGGCCCCGATTTTTGAAATCGCCACAGGTCGGCCCTTCAATATTCTGAGCAACCAGGACACGAACAACGATCAATCAAATCAAACCGATCGGCCCTCGGTGCTTCCCAATGGAACGCTCTGCGTCCCGGGCACTCCTGGATGCACTCCGCTAATCGTAAACGGAGCATTCGCAACCGGTGATCTGGGCCGCAATATGGGAATTACTCATAGTTTCTCATCTCTCGACATGCGTCTGATGCGCTCGCTCAGGCTCGGCGAGCGGATGCGCCTGGACATAGTCGCCGAAGGCTTCAATCTATTTAATCGCTTCAATGAAGGCGCTGCTTCTGGTTTTATCGATGACGTCAATGCCTTTAACAAACGCGCCAGTAACGGCCATTACTATAGCCGCCCGACAGCGTCCTTTGACCCGAGGCAGTTCCAGTTTGGATTGAAACTGAACTTCTAGTAGACGGTAAGCTCGCTGGGTTCATCTGCGATGAGGTTCTAATCCGGCGGTCAGCGCGTTTGGCTTGCGCTGGCCGCTTTTCTCTCCCGTCCCCGGGCGGACAGGCAAACCTGACTAGAGGTCACGGCATCCGAAGTACCGTCTCGTGTTTCTCTCCCGGCCCTGGTTTGAAAAGAGTCGCGAAAATCTGAAAGAATTACCCCCAATGAGGAACAAAACGATTTGCCTTAGATTGATGACCGTGACGGTACTGCTCATCGTCGCGGCCAGCGCCGCGGCCCAGTCGTCTCGGCCGCGCCGGGTCACAACGCCCCCGCCCGACACCTTGCTCGGGCCCGAGCCAAAGGCACCGCCGGCCACTGACAGGAATGCTCCTCTGCTGGATGTTAAGCCTACCAGGCCTGTCGGAAGCGCCCCCGTCTCTTCTGATACGACGCACGCTTTTCAGCTCTTTCAGCAGAAGCAATACGCCGCGGCAGCGCAGGAAGCAAAACAGATTGCTGCCAACGATCCCGGGAACTCCGAGGCGTGGAAACTGGCGGGTTTTTCCGAGTTCTATCTGAAGCAGTACGCTGACGCCTCTGAAGACCTGCAAAAAGCGCTCGATTTACAACGCAGAGCCAGACAGGAAGATTCACATACTGTCGACGCGCTGGCGGAAAGCTACGTGCTGGCGGAAAAATACGATCGCGCGCTACCGCTGATTGTCGCAGTGATCGAAAGACCAGGAACGAAGCCTGACCCGTCATTCCTTTACTATCGTGGCTTAGCTGAGTTCAAAACCGGCAAAACGGCTGATGCTGAACGATCGTTTAATGCGGCCGTTAAGGCCAACCCGAAGGATGCAGCCTCGCTTTTATATTTGAGTCAGATCGCTCTCACGCGCAACGATCTGGATGCGGCCATCTCAACTTTGAACCGGGCCACGACCAACGATCCGCGACTTGCTTCGGCGTGGTTTCTCTTGACTTCGGCCTACCTTCGTCGCGCCGCTTCAGCTGCGGTTGAAGAAAAGGGCAGCGCGGATTATCTCGGTGCGGTGCGATCGGGCGAGACACTGACGCGCTTGCGATCCGACGAAGAAGCGATGGGTCTGTACGCGCGCGCGCTAATCGGAGCCAAACAATACGCGCGTGCCGCCAGCGCGCTGGAACGAACCGCGGCCAGCGAAACCGCGACGGGCATCACCCTTTATCTGTTTGGATTGGCCCATTCGCGAGCCAACAATTTTCCTAAAGCGATTGCCGCATTGGAGCGGGCGCTGGCCAAGTCAAGCAGCGATGTAAACATATATCGCGAACTCGGGTACGACTATGAAAAAACCAAACAGTACCCGAAGGCTTTCGCGCTTTATCAGAAAGCCCTCGAAGTCGCGCCCAACGACGCAGACTTCAAAGAGTCTCTTGAGCGCCTCCGGCCCTTTGCAAAACCGTAACGTTCGATTAGCATCGTGCCGTGAGAAGCTTAATAGAACGCCGTCAGATTTCCGTAATGACAGCCATTCTGGTTGTCTCAGTTCTCGCGTGCGCTCGTTTCGCAGCGGTCGGGACTGCCGCGTCATGGAATGGGATCGAGCCCTTTAAGACCAGTCGCAGCGAGGTCTTGAAAATTATGGGTCAACCCGTTAGTGAGAGCACTGACGGCGTGTTGCGCTTCAACGTCAGCGGCGGCTCTGTTCAGATTAGTTTTGTGAATGAAAAATTTGTTACCGCTAAGAAGCTCCGGCCGGATCTGGCGGGATCAGTACTGGAAATCGTTTTGCAGCATGAGCACTCTACCGACAATGCTGAATCGATGAAGCTCTTGAAGAACCGCGATTTCATCCGCGACGATGTCCGGAACATTTCAGTCTTCCGCAATATTAAGGACGGTATCGTTTATACCTTTATCGACGGCCGGCTGAAGACTACTCGATATACTTTCGCGGATAGCCAGTTGAGTAAAGCTCGGCTGTAAGCGATTTAATTCTCTGCGGCGCTGAGACAACTTGAAGTGCTCGAAGCGTTTTTGGTTCGTGTTCCGACTCGGGTTTTGTCGCTACAAATGACGGAGGTTACGATGCGAAAAGGACTGTGGTTCGTTCCAGGAATAGCGATTGCCGTGACGGTCGCTGGCTCAACATTGGCGCAGCGGCCACGAACGATGACCCAGGATAAGGCGGCGACCACGACCAATGTGCCGCCACCTCCGCCTGCACCCCAAACAGTTAAAGCCAAGTATGAAGGCGGCGTCTTTGGGTACAACAAGAAGATGGAGGGGACGCTTAACTTTGATGAGGCAAACCGCCGTCTGGTCTTTAAGGATGACAAGCAAAAAGAGATTCTGTTTGTTCCGTATAACGCGATCACTGGCGCCTACGGCGATACGCATGCGGTTCGCCCTTCTGCCGCTACGATAGCCAGCAATATCCCTTATGTTGGTTTCCCGGCAGGTTTCATAAAGACTAAGGTTCGATACCTGGCGGTGCAGTACGACGATCCCGATAGCAAGGTCTCCGGGGTCACCAGCTTTCGACTCGAGAACAAAGACTTGCTGGACTCTGTCCTGAATACCCTGGCAGGCAAAGCCGGCCTAAATAGGCGCGGGAACGTCTTCGTTAAGAAGAAGGAGTGACGCCTGCCTCGTTCCCCTCTCTCCCTTTCTCTCTTAGAAGTCATCTTCACGTTTCTCTCGCTTGGTCAGTGGAACCACTATTAAGGTACAATCACTCCCATCCATGGACGAGACTTGCGGTAAAGCTGAGCAGCTGCTCAACTCGATTTTCGAGAGCGCCGGGTTTGACGTGCACGCGTCGGCGTCAGAATCCGATCTGGGTTGTTTGCTGGCTATTGAAGGTGCGGACAGTAGTTTGCTGCTTAATGAAGGTGGCGAATTACTGGATGCGCTCCAGCAGATTCTCAATCAGATCCTGGGACGAGGCCTCCCCAGAGGCCACCGGATTATCTGCGATGCGAATAATTATCGCGCCGCGCGCGAAGCGGAGTTGCGCGCGATGGCCGAACATGCAGCGCGCCAGGTGCGCGGAACCTCTGCAGCGTTTGTCTTTGGTCCGATGGAGCCAAGTGAACGGCGCGTCATTCATCTGTCTCTGGCGACTGAAGAGGATCTCATTACGGAATCGATCGGCGAGGGGAATGGACGCCGTCTTAGAGTCAGTTTAAAGACGACTACTACCCACTGAGACTTCCTCCTTTCTGCTACTTTCAAATTACCAGGACCGTGGTTGTTCCGAACGATACTGTTGTTGCTTTGTCCACACCGTCGGGCCGCAGTGGCATCGGCGTCATCAGAATCAGCGGTGACGATTCTCTTAGAATCCTTCGCTCGCTGATCGCCGCTGAATCATATAACCCAACTCCACACTTGCTGAGTTTGAAGAGTCTCATCGATCCGAACACTAGTGAGACTCTGGATGAGTCGCTTGTCTGTTTTTTCAAAGGCCCGCATTCATTCACCGGAGAAGATGTTGTCGAACTGCATTGTCACGGGTCACCTGTCCTGCTGCGGACGATCATTGATTTGGTTCTGACACTGGGTGCTCGTTTGGCTGATCCGGGGGAGTTCTCGTTGCGAGCTCTCATGAACGGGCGGCTAATGCTCACTGAAGCGGAAGCCATTCGCGATGTCATAGACGCACAGACCGACACTGCGCTGCGTCAGGCCACGCGGCAACTCAAGGGAGAAATCTCAAGCCGGCTCCGGCCAGCCAAAGAAAAACTGCTGGAGATCATCGTCCGGCTCGAGTCGTCGCTTGAATTTGTCGAAGATGACCTACCCGCGGTTGCTTCCGATTCAATCATTGAATCCTTAAAAGAAGTACAGCTCGATCTATCCCGACTGCGTAGCACTTTCAGTACTGGCAGGCTCCTGCGTGATGGCATCCGGGTTGTTCTCGTGGGACGCCCCAATGTCGGTAAGTCGAGCGTGTTCAATATGTTAGTGGGGCACGGCCGGGCCATTGTCACCGACATCGCCGGCACGACGCGAGACACGCTCACAGAATCGATCGGCGTGGATGGCATTCCTGTTCTACTCGTCGACACGGCCGGAATTCGTAGTTCCAAAAACGAGATCGAGTCGATTGGCGTCGCACGCGCAAGACGAGAAGCCGCCGATGCGGATCTTCTGATCGTAGTCATCGACGGCTCGGAATCTCTCGCGGATGAAGATCGAATCGTACTCGATGAGGTCTCGCAAACTCGACACATTGTGGTCCTTAACAAGAGTGACCTTGCGTCTTTCTCGCTGACAACGTTAGACACGCAGTGTGATGTTTCGAATCGTGCCGATGTGGTGTCTGTGTCGGCTAAGACCGAAGCGGGACTCGAAAGCTTGCGGACTGCTATACTGAAACCGTTCGCGAACGGTAATGCTCACAACGAAGGATTGCTGATAACTAACGCGCGTCATCATGATCTCCTCGGGCGATCGGTTGCCGACATAGCTTCGTCAGAGCAACTTCTGATCGAGCGCGCCAGTGAAGAACTGGTGCTCGTGGGACTTCACAATGCGCTTCGTGATCTCGGAGAGATAACCGGCGAAACGACTACGGAAGAGATCCTCGGCCAAATTTTCTCGACTTTTTGCATCGGCAAGTAGTGCCAAGTGTTTCTCTTTTCAGGACGCCGATTCTTAGAGTATTCCAACTATGATTTTCGACGAGTATTTTGATGTGATCGTGATCGGCGGTGGCCATGCAGGTTGCGAAGCAGCGTCCGCCGCGGCGAGACTTGGCGCGAACACTGCGCTTCTTACCCTCAATCTCGATCTCATTGGACAGATGCCCTGCAACCCCTCCATCGGTGG
>Ga0137360_10000095_pt1 | contig 48767 bp, 39 predicted proteins | sample Mad1_60_16metaG_FD_104924 | JGI IMG/M metagenome (GOLD analysis project Ga0137360, IMG submission 104924) | Vadose zone soil microbial communities from Angelo Coast Range Reserve, California, USA - Mad1_60_16 metaG | ecosystem: Environmental > Terrestrial > Soil > Vadose zone | place: USA... | reverse complement strand
GTCCGACGACGACACCCTCCGGGCTAATTCCATGAGCCTGAGTAGTACCGCTGATGCCGCCTGGGTAGTCAATCGTTGTAAATGTGCCTTCGCTCAAAAGGAAACCGTGGCCCACGCTTCCTAATTGGTAACGGCCAACGATATCGCCTTCAGCATTGATGCCTAAAGCTTGGGTTAAGGTTACGCCGGTCAAATCCACGTTGATCGACTTGAAGGTCAGATGGGGTTTAGATCCGGCGAAGGCCTTCCCAAATGGTACGGTCAGGCCCACTACCAATAGGATTGCCGCAATCGCAGGCGCGGCTATTCTTGGGTTTCTCATATCCTTCTCCTCGCGTTGTTGCTGCGGCAGTGTAATTTCGCTACAATCGCGCCTAAGATTGGGGTGACCCCGTACGTGACACAGCCCCTCGCAACGCCCAGCACGATAGGCCGGAGTCGCGCCGGGAGTCTTTGAGGAAAGTTCGAGAATTCTTCGAATCTTTCTGGAAGGCTGTATGTCCCAGGCGGCGAAGCACTTATACGAGTTCGGCCCCTTCCGCTTAGACCCTTCCGAAGGTCTGCTCCTCCGCGATGGCCAGCCCATTCCCCTTGCGCCAAAGGCCTTTGAGGCGCTGCTCCTTCTCCTCGAAAGCAGCGGTCATCTGATCGAAAAAGAAGTATTGATGCAGAAGCTCTGGCCGAACAGCTTTGTCGAAGACGCCAATCTGTCGAAGTACATCTTCACGCTTCGGCAAGCCCTTGGCGACGGCGAAGTAGGACAGAAGTACATCGAAACGGTGCCCAAGCGCGGCTATCGCTTCGTGGCGCCGGTGCAGAAGCTGGCGGCGGAGAGCATCGAGCAAGCGCCTGCCGAAATGCCTTCGCGCGTGGGCGAGGAAGAGAAAACTGTTACGCCCACGACGCGGTGGCGTGTTGCGCTAGTTGGCGCGGTCCTAGCTGCGACTGCCGTGGCTTTGGTGCTATGGCTCGACCCGGGCGAATATCGGGCACGCCTGTTTGGCGGTCTTGCCCGGCCGGTGCGGACAATCGTGGTGTTGCCGTTGCAGAATCTCTCTGGCGATGCCGCGCAAGACTATTTCGCAGACGGCATGACCGAGGCGCTGACTACCGATCTGGCGCGAATAGAGAGTCTGCAAGTGATTTCTCGCACCTCGGCGATCCAGTACAAAGCAGCCAAGAAGTCTCTGCCGGGGATCGCACGCGAGCTCCATGCGGACGCCGTGGTAGAAGGCTCCGTGCAACGCTCCGGCAGTCATATACGCGTCACTGCGCAGCTGGTTCGCGCATCTGACGACCGGCATCTCTGGGCCGATACCTATGAAAGAGATTTCCGTGACGTCCTCGCGCTAGAGGATGAGGTAGCATCGGACATCGCGAAGCAGATCGAAAGCAGATTGGGCGGTCCGAAGCCAGCCCCACCGCCAAAGATACAGGCAGTGAACCCCGAGGCGTACGAGAACTACCTGCGGGCAAACGACTACTTCGATAGTTTCGATCTGCAGAAAAGCATTGAATACTACCATCAGGCTATCAAGCTCGACCCGAACTACGCGCCTGCCTATGCCCATTTGGCCGAGGCTTACGCTTTTCTGGCCTTCTTCGGCACGGTATCGCCCAGCGAGGGCTGGGGCAAGACGAAGGAAGCGGCGAGCCTTGCAGTACAGAAAGACGAGCGGTTGCCGGAAGGCCATGGCGCGCTGGCGCTAGCCAAGCTGCACTACGACTGGGATTTTGCGGGAGCGGAGCAGGAATTCAAGCGCGCGTTGGAGCTGAACCCTAGCGACGCCGATGTCCGCCACGAACATGCGCACTACCTCATGGCCATGGGCCGGCTTGCCGAATCGGAGGCGGAGAGCAGGCGCGCAGTGGAACTGGATCCGGTCGGAGACGGACTAAACTCCTGCCTCTGCTGGCACAGCTTCGCGGCACGGGATTACGATGAGGCAGTCCGCCTGGCGGCGAAGTTCCTGAAATCGCAACCTGACGATCCATGGGAGCGGACCATTCTTGGATGGACCTACGAGCAAAAGCGAATGCCCGAGCAGGCCGTCGCGGAATTCAAGAGGGCAGTCGAGATTACGAAAGGCGACCCTTTCTTTGGCGACCCTTTCTTTGTCGCTGCGTTGGGGCACGCATATGCCGTCGCTGGCAATCGGCGCGAAGCGGAAAAGATCCTTCAGACACTCTCGGATCGCGCGAAGAAGTCCTATGTCTCGCCGTTTGATGTCGCGCTGATCTACGCGGCTCTGGGCGAGAAGGACAAGGCATTTGCCCTGTTGGATAAGGCGGTGGCTGAACGCTCCACATTCCTCGTTTACAGCAAATGGGAGCCGCGGCTAGATCCGCTGCGCTCAGATCCTCGGTTTCAGGAATTACTTAGGCGCATCGGACTGCCAAGCTAATTGTCCGTTCTTGTAAGCTACGGTGTAACCTACAAGATCGTAAGCCAGGACCAATACGCCGAGGTGTTTGAGCTGGTCCCGCCGCAGAAAGAGTTCGCGATCTACTCTGAAAGCCGTTGGAAACGGGTGACGTAATGCCCTCCACGACACGAACCTAGCTACCTCATGCGGTCACACTTCCGGACGTGCCACGCCCCACAAAAAATACGACCCTGACTTCGGGAATGGAGCAAGGTACGCCGTCTCCAGTTGCTCGATCTTGAATCCTCCCTGCTTGATGAGAAGCGGAATGTCGCGAGTCACGTGGCAGCCTTCGAATGCCCATTTGAAAAAATCTCTGTACGCTCCTGCCAGCGCCGAACACTAGCATCCGGCGAGAGCCCGTGCTCAAAGAAGATGAACTGGCCGCCTGGCTTCACGACTCGACCGATACCGCGAATGGCCTCCACGACGCCGGGAATCGTGCACAGGGTGAAAGTGCTAACCACCGTATCTACGCTGGCGTCCGCGAGAGGAATGCGTTCTCCGGGCAGATCCAGAAATTCGATATCCAGAGTGCGACGCCCCTGCTGTTCTGCACGCGGGATCATTCCGGGGTTGGGCTCTAGCGCATAGACCTTGCTCACTTTTGCGGGGTCGTAGTGAACGAAGTTCACGCCCGGACCCACGCCGATCTCAAGCACCTTCCCCTGCGCTAAGGGAACGAGCTGCCGCCGAATTCTCTGAACAGGCTTCGGGTTCCCCAGCATGCCTACCAGATGGGGATAGACATGATCTCTGTAGAAGGGCATGAGCTATCTCTCGCGTTCCATGACGTTCATCCGTGATGACGGTGCGCCATACAAAATCTTCAGCCTCCCATCGAAGGGGTAGCAGACCGGCGTCGCGGTTGCTGCAAACAGACCGAATGCTGTAAGAGGCTTCATCATGGGTGCGTTCAGCATAACAGGCAGGTCCTCCATCCCATCTGCCCGCCTGCGGCGACCACTGCATTTGCGAGGCTCTAACTGTTGTCCTTGCAGGCTTTGAACCGGGTTCGTATCTTCTGTATGAGTTGCAGCGCAAGCCCTCCAGCCTGCAAGTGCAGGCCTCTAGGCTAAGGCATGAGATTGCGCCACCGCTTTTGTAAGTAGCGCGACGGTGGATTCTATCTCTTCGCGTGTCGTCGTTCGCCCCAGGCTGAAGCGGATTGCGCCCATTCCGATGTGGGGTGGAATCTTCATTGCTTTCAGTACGGGCGATAACTCTAGGGAACCGGAATGGCAAGCGGAACCTGTGGACGCGGCAACGTTTTCGACACGATCCAGAATCTCCGATCCGGCTTTCCCGATAACGCTGACGTTCAACGTATTTGGCAATCGCTCAGTGGGGTGTCCATTGAGAGCGACCTGGTCGCCGAAGGCGTCCTACAGCAGGTTCCAGAAGAGATCGCGCAGTTGCCGGGCGGACTTCATGCCTAACCACGACTGGGCCGTCGCGCAAGCGGCGCCTAAGCCGACGTCGAGCAGGACACTTTCAGTTCCAGCACGTCGGCCCAATTCGTGGCTTGCGCCGTGGATCAGCGGTTCCAATCGGACATGCTCGCGCACGAAGAGGGCTCCGACTCCCTTTGGTCCGTAGAGCTTGTGACCTGCGACCGATAAGAGATCGACTCCAAGCTCGTCGGTGCGAGTGGCGACCTTGCCAACTGACTGCGCTGCGTCGGTATGGAAGAGAATGCCGTGTTCATGGGCAATACGGACAATGTCAAGAATCGGTTGAATCGTGCCAACCTCGTTGTTAGCGTGCATCACAGAAATCAGAATGGTCTCGGGGGTAATCGCACGCCGCACGTCGTCAGGATCGACGCGGCCGAATCCGTCCACGGGCAAGTACGTTGCGGTGGCGCCTAGCCGCTCAAGGAACCGACACGGATTGATGACGGAGGGATGTTCCACTTGCGTTGTGATGAAGTGAGCTTTGGTTGTCTCCTTGGCAAAGAACAAGCCCTTCAGCGCGTGATTGTTGGATTCGCTTCCCCCGCTGGTGAAGACAATCTCGTTCGGCCTGCACTCGAGTAGCGCGGCGACCTGCGCGCGTGCTTTCTCAATGGCACGTTTTGCTCGTTCGCCAGCCCAGTGTTCGCTGGAAGGATTGCCGAACGGTTCAGCTAAGACGCCCCGCATGGCATTCGCCACCTCGGGTGCAATGGGCGTGCTGGCATTGAAATCTAAATATATGCGTCGGGCTGTTGATGGGTTCAGCATAGGTACCCTCCAAGGGTTATAGCACTCGTGCGTTCATGTGATGCCCTTTTGACTCATGTGTCTTCGCTTTTTGGGGCGCGCCGGCTCTTGACATCAATAACAGCCAAGGTGCAGACTATCAAATAATCAAGCGACTAATTGAATATGTCAAATCATATAGACAAACGCGGATTCAAGGACTCTGCCTACGGGCAGCTCGCCCGTATTGGCAAGGCGCTGTCTAGTCCGAAACGGCTGGAGTTGCTGGACCTGCTTTGCCAAACTGACAGGACGGTCGAGATTCTGGCTCGTGAAACCGAGATGAGCCTGGCGAACACCTCCCAGCACCTTCAAGTGCTGGAGGCGGCGCGACTGGTGCAAGCGAAGAAGCAGGGCCGGTTTGTGGTGTATTCGCTGGCGGACGCCCTGGTTAGCGACTTTTTCCGGGCGTTCCGGGTCTTGGCAGAAGATCGTCTGGCTGAGATTGAACAGCTCCGGCGCCGGTTCCTCGAAGCGGGCGCGGACCTCGACCCGGTTGACGCGGAAACGCTGATCAATCGAGTTCAAAAGGGTGAAGTTGTCGCAATCGATGTTCGTCCTATCGAGGAGTACAAGACGGCGCACATTCCCGGGGCCTTGGCCCTGCCTTTGCAGGAACTCAAGCGGCGATTGTCGGAACTGCCTCGCAACAGAGAGATTGTCGCTTACTGCCGAGGTCCATATTGCGTACTGGCAATTGACGCCGTCCGACTCCTGCGTGCGCGCGGGTTGCGGGCGCATCGACTGGAAGCCAGCGTTCAGGACTGGCGGGCCCGTGGACTTACCGTGGCAACTGGTATGGAACGAGGCTCAATCAAAGCTTTACAGAGGAGGGCCCGGTGATTCTGCGTCAACTGCTTCACCGCGACCCGGTCGTGGCGGCCTCTTATGTTTTCGGTTGAGGGGGCAAAGGCTTGGCCGCCGTGTGCGACCCGATTGATGATCCTGAGCTCTATCTGCGCCCCGCCGAGGAATCCGGAATGCAAATCCGCTACGTCGTCGATACGCACGTTCATATTTCCGGAGGTCGCAGACTGGCCGAGATGACTGGTGCCAGGTACGTGCTTCACGCCAGTTGCGGGGCCGGGTACGAGTTCTTTCCCGTGAGAGATGGGGACAATCTGGATCTCGGCAACGTGCAGGTCCGCGTATTACACACGCCGGGCCACACTCCCGAACACATTTCTCTTTTGGTTACCGACAAAACCCGCGGGCCGGAGCCTTGGTTCTTGCTCAGCGGGCACACTCTGATGGTTGGCGATTTGGGAAGAACCGAGCTGGCCTCAAGCGCGGAGCAGGGAGCACGATCGCTGTATGAAACGGTCCAGAAATTGAAATCACTCCCTGACTATCTGGAAGTTCTGCCGGGAGCCTATTCGGGCTCGGTTTGTGGGCGATCCTTGAGCGGTAAGCCGATGTCCACGATTGGCTTCGAGCGCAGGTTCAACAAGGCCTTCCAGGTCGAGGACAAAGACGAGTTCGTGCGCCACATGACGCAAAACATACCAACGCCACCTCCGGAAGCCGCCAAGATACGAGCCACCAATCTGGGCGCTCCTGGATGCGGAAGTGAGTGACCTCCTCGAACCTTCCGCTAAGGTAGAGAGCCGCGTTGCCAGGAAGACCCAGTTATGGATGAGATACATGGCGAGATAAAGTTAGGCCTGCGGGAGAACATTGGCCAGTTCTCGCTCCTGGTCCTGATCAATGTGTTCGTAGGAATGATGGTCGGGCTGGAAAGAACTGTCGTTCCGCTGATCGGCGAGAAGGAGTTCGGGCTCGTCTCCAAAACCGCCATCGTCTCCTTTATTGTCAGCTTCGGTGTTACGAAGGCCATCTGCAACCTGTTTGCGGCGCGGCTCTCGGAAACCACGGGCCGCAAGAAGGTGTTGGTACTCGGCTGGCTGGTTTGCCTTCCTGTCCCGTTCATCATTATTTTTGCCAATCGTTGGTTCTGGTTCGATGTGGCGAACGTGCTGCTTGGCGTCAACCAGGCATTGTGTTGGTCGATGACGGTGATTATGAAAGTGGATTTGGTCGGCCCGAGGAGGCGAGGGCTGGCGCTGGGACTCAACGAGTTCGCCGGCTACGTTGCCGTCGGGTTTACTGCTTGGATCACGGGGTACATTGCGTCGGTGTACGGATTACGCCCGCAGCCCTTCTATCTCGGGATCGGAGTGGCTTTTGCAGGGTTGTTGCTGTCTTGGTTCTTTGCGAAGGAAACGCGCCAGCACGCCACGCTGGAAGCCAAGCTGCACCACCAATCCTCCCCGGTGGCCGCGGCGTCCGGTCGCGACCCAACCAGCTCTAGGCACGGTTCCTTGCGTGAAATCTTCGCTCTAGCGTCGTGGAAAGATCGGAATCTGTTCTCGTGTGGTCAGGCAGGACTGGTCAATAACCTCAATGACGGCATGTCGTGGGGTATTTATCCCCTGTTCTTCTCCAGTCTCGGCCTGGGCGTGGCGGCCATTGGGACCATCAAGGCGGTATATCCCGCAGCTTGGGGTGCCTTGCAGGTGCTCACCGGACCACTGAGCGACCGCTGGGGACGGAAATGGCTGATTGCCAGTGGAATGTTCGTACAAGCGGGAGGAATTTGGCTCACAGTCATGATTCCACATTACTCGGCTTGGATCGTTGCGGCGCTGCTGCAAGGCATTGGTACTGCGATGGTGTACCCGACTCTGTTGGCGGCCATCAGTGACGTGGCACACCCGGAGTGGCGCGCGACCACTATGGGCGTTTACCGCTTCTGGCGCGATCTAGGATATGCGATTGGCGCATTGGTCTCCGGCATCATCGCCGATCTGCTGGGGATGCGGGCGGCGATCCAAGTCGTTGCGGTCCTGACGCTTCTTTCGGGTCTGCACGTCGCATTCAGCATGCGTGAGACGCTTGTGGGGCAAAAGATGAGGGAGCCTGCCAGCGTTCCGAGTTCCGCGGCGCGCCTATAAAATGCCGACGCAAGAATCTTTCAAGAATGAACAACCGGGAAGGCGAAAGGTATTTAGCTTGAAGAAGACTTTCTATCGCCACAGCATGATTACGATGATTGCTTTGTGCACGCTAGTATGCTTGTCAGTCCGCGCAACAGCACAGCCTTACGCTCAGGCTGCAGACACAAGCTCCGTAAAATCTCAGGTCGCAACCATCCAATCGGATCGTTCCGCGCCGCAACTAATTCAACCAGAGGAACTGGCCAGGAGAGTGCAGTCTTCCAAAGGCGACAAGCCCCTCATTTTGCAGGTTGGGTTTCATGTTCTCTACCTGCAGGTGCACATCCCGCACGCGGAATACATCGGCCCTGCTTCTGGACCAGAGGGGCTTCAGCAGCTTCGCAAGCGGGTTGCTGCTTTGCCGCACTCCCAACCCATCGTGCTTTACTGTGGCTGCTGCCCCTGGAGCAAATGTCCGAACGTTAATCCCGCGTACAAGGAACTCCGCGATATGGGTTTCACGAACCTGAGGGTTCTCTACATCGCAGACAATTTCGGTAAGGATTGGGTTGACAAAGGTTATCCCGTAGCAAGGGGAGAATAGTGCAGGTAATTACTTTCAGTGGGATCAGCCAGTGAAACGGAAAGTCTTTGTGGCAGTGGCCATTCTGGCGAGCGGTGCATATCTCGCAACGCGGCATTGGAGTAGACCGGTCGAGCTTGCCCGAGGCGACATCGGGGCAATTCATTCGTTCGCACCACAACTCTCGCTCACTGATTTAAGCGGTCAAAAGCTCGAACTCTCCAGTTACCGGGGCAAGGTAGTTATCCTCGACTTCTGGGCAACTTGGTGCGAGCCTTGCCGAACCGAAATTCCTCGTTTTGTGGACTTGCAGAACAAATATCGGAACCAAGGCTTGCAAATAATTGGGATTTCCCTGGATGACGACCCGAAGCCTGTCCGCGGCTTCTACCAGCAATTCAAAATGAATTATCCGGTCGCCATCGGGGATGCAAATCTTGCCGAGCGTTACGGGGGGATTCTTGGGTTACCTATCAACTTTGTCATTGACCGCGAGGGCCGGATCCATGCCAAACATGTGGGTGAGGTGGACATCTCCCTAATTGAGCAGGAGATCAATTCGCTATTCTGATGAGGCGGGCTCTCACATGAACGTTGACGATCGTTCGCAAAGCGATTCGGCTGCACAAGAACTATTCAGAAGCCTACCTAAACTTTGCAAAGTCTCTCATTCGGCAACAGGACTTCAAAGAGGCCCGGTTAGTGCTTACCGACTTTCTGACTTCCGATCCCGAAAATCGCAATGCAACGACTCTGCTCGTGGAAAATCTTTTTGGGCAGCAGGAATTCAATGCTGTGCTTGCTCTTGTTCGCGAAGTCCACGTGAAACACCATGCGCATGACCCTCTCGTACACCGCTGCGCCGCTGAAATCTATCGGCAACGTGGCATGATGCGGGAACTTGAGAGAGAGAATGCGGTTATCGCAGCAGAATCAAGATGAAGGACTACACTCCGGGAAGGGGCAGGAAAAAAGCCGTTGAGCAATTCACATTCCGCCAAAGGCATGTGGATCGTTGTTGTGGTTATTGTCCCCTTGGAAGGTCACAGTGGGTGCCCATATAGCAGGCACCCCTCGCCAAGCGCGATCGTCTTCCTCCCGGATTGGAGCGGCAACTAGTGGTTCGTGGAACTCTGCCGCCGGGCCTCCAGGAAAAAATGCAGCCCTGCCCTCGGGAACTCGAAGTAATGCTCCCGCCTCCTCCTCCGAATTACGTGCATGTCGTGATCGGTGGCAATTTGGTCCTGGTCAATCGTGCGAATTTTCAGATCGCGGATGTTTTCCATTTCGAAATCAACTAGGAGTTCCGTGAACGTGATCAAGAAATTGCTGCTCGAACAGGCGGCGTTCAACATATAGCTTGGCACCGTAATCCCCACAAAAGGCGATGCGCGACCTTTTTCTATTCCCTACTGTATGCCGGCTTAAACGCCTCTGAGCTCGCAGCCAAAAAGTGGACACCGCCTGCCGCTTAGAACGCCTGCGGAAAGCGGGCTTCCAAAAACTCACCCAGCTTCGCCGTGGCTCTGAATTCTGGAATCGGATCCAGTTCCTTGAATGCCGACGTGAACGGCATTGGAAAGACTCCAGATCGTTCGCGGCCGAAATTCTTCGTACTTTGGCTCTAATGCAGGGTTGTATTGTTACGCGGAGTCTGCCTCTGACAGGCCCCGTCAGTAAGTCATTTTGAGGGTTTTTTGCTCCGCATAAGAGTGGCCGCCCTTAGCGATGCGATCAGCTTGTCCGTAGCTTTGAAGCGCCCGGAACGCAGTTCCGGAAGCACGACCGATTCCAGGGCTTCCAGTTTCACCGACGGATCCACCCGCGTGTAGATTTCTGTTGTTTGCATGTGTGCATGGCCGAGCCACAGCGAGACCTTTCGCAGATCTTTGGTTGCCTGCAGAACGGTCAAGGCGCAGGTGTGTCTCAACAAGTGCGGGAACACGCGCTTCGTTGCCAACGATGGGCAATGTTGCCTCGCAGTTCGGACATGTTTGCGAAGAATGTATTCGAAGCCTGAACGTGTCAAGGATTCCCCCGCGCACTGACGAATAGCTCCGGCGCCGATACCGTTCCTCTCACCGCCAACCAGGCTCAGAGCGCCGCAGTGGTTGTTTTCCACAACGGCAGGCAGCGTTCCCCGCGGCCCTTGCCATGGACGAGCATGCTGGCCTGTGGCTGTAATTTCAGATCGTCCAGACGGAGGCCGATCAGTTCGGAGACGCGTAAGCCTCCTGCGTAGCACAGGTGTAGCATGGCGCGGTCGCGGATGCCTTTCCATCCGGTTGGATCCGGCGCGTCCAGGAGGGCCTGAATTTCCTCCACGGTCAGATGCGGGACCAGTTTTGACGCAGCTTTCTTGGCGGGAATCGCCAGAATACGCCCGACCTGCTCCATCGCCGACGGGACGCGATATTCCAGGAAGTGCATGAAGGATTTGATCGCGGCCAGCCGGATGTTTCGGGAGCTTGGCGCATTGCGGCGTGTAGTTTCCAAATCGTTTAGGAAGGCGAGAACTAGCGGCTCATCGATTTGCTCCAGCGCCAACTGGGACGAGGCAGGCGCGATGTGCAATCAAACAACTCGGTTGATCCTGCCCTGCGAGGCGAAATTGGCGGCTCCTTCCTCGAAGCAGTTCCCGACTAGGGCTGAGTCCGCACGATGTTGAGGTGGCTGAGCGCCCCTGCCAAATAGAGGACCACGTCGCAGCGTTGGCCTGCTTGGGCTAGCCAGAAACTACGACATCCTCACTTGGCAGCTCCGGTCGCGTATTGCATAGCCTGGTACACGTCGAGCCGGCCATGACCGAGGTCCGAGGACAGCGGTTTAGCCTGGGAGATCGCCGAACTAGCATTGGAGTAACTTGCCACCGGGTTAACCTGCACCGTGAGTGCGGCAGTGCCGGCCACCATCGGCGCGCTGAACGACGTCCCCGAAGCTACTGCGTAGTTCTGGCCGGGATACAGCGTGATAACCTGCTCGCCCGGTGCAGCTACAAACGTCCCCGGGCCGTAACTGGAAAACTGGCTGCGTGTATCGTTGTTGGTGGTGGAGGCCACTCCCATCACCTCCGGCATGGCGGCCGGATTGGCAACGAAGTTCGTGCCCGTGTTTCCCGTCGAGGCCACCACAATCACGCTCTGTTCCGTGGCGTAACCAACGGCGTCGGCTAGTTCAACGGAGCCGGTCAATACGCTGAAGCTCATGTTGATGACCTTAGCTCCGTTATCGGCAGCGTAGTAAATAGCTCTGAGAATGTCGGAAAGCCTCGCCGTTCCATCTCCGTCGAAGGCCTTCAAAGGCATGATCTTTGCCGTGGGCGCAACCAGGTGTACGACACCGGCTACCATGGTACCGTGACCGAAGAACTTGGGCAGCGTTGTAGTATCAAGGATAGCCACGCTGGACTGGTCCAGTATGGCGACGCTGCTCTGACTCAGTCGCAGTTGCTGGGTCTTGCTGGCTGGGTCGGGATTCGACTGACTCAAAGCCGCCAGATTGCCTTCAGGCAGGTCAACCAACTCACTACCCGAGCCGGCCACACTATGAACGAAGTCATAGCCGGGGACGAGAACGCCCTGCAAAGCAGAATGGTTCGGGTCCACGCCGGTGTCGACAACTGCGACGATTCCGGCGCCGGTGGTTCCGAACGTGGCCTGCGCATCCGACAACCGGATGATCGAGGTGGCTGGCTGAGAAAGGTAAAGACCAAGTACCGGTGCGCCGTAATAACCCACCGCACCCGGTGCGGGCATAGAGTCGAGGATGGCTACGCTAGACTGGTTGAGGCTCGTCGGGCTTTCCGTGAGCGCCAGCTTGGAGTCCAGCTCAATATCGGTGACTTCCGGGTCGGCGTCAACGTCAGCGATGATCTCTGCGGGGTTGATGTTAGACGGCGCTGTGATGATGTAAATCCCGCGGTTCTCATCGTCGAGACGGCCTACTAACGTGAGTCCATGCCGGCCGTCGATTCCGGTGATGGAGCCGGTGGGAGTCGGGCGAATGATGTAGCGCGTCTGCGCCGCAGATAACAGGGGAAGCAGAAAACACAATAGACCTGACCACAGGATCGAGCGCCGTCTCATGGGACCCTCGGTTTTGTTTTTCTCTCCCCAGGCCCTTCAAGTAGGCAGCGTGGATTCCACAGATGAAGCGAGCAGTTCGTAGCCCTGCCGACATCCTCCACAACGATAGTCTTGATGGCGCTAAGGCGATGCTCAGGGGAGGCCCTCGTCCGTCCAGCCGTCGCTCAGCCCGTTCTCCGACAGCCGACAAGCCGAAGGTTGTACAAGGATGCCAGCAGAGCTGACACGTGTCAAGAAATTGCAGAAATTGCAGGAATTGTTGCAGAAATTGCGGAAACAGCTGTAGGGTCTCTGACGGCTTGCTCAGCGGTTGCTTCGCTGAGCGGGAATGGAAAGCGCGAGGTGCGCAGTGATGACCCGCACCCCGGCTGTATCCAATTGATTGTGCTCTTTTTTCCGCAAAACGCAGGCGCGAAAGGACACTGGGCCAAGTTGTGCCTATTTGGTGGGTTGTCTGGCGCCTGACTTCTTGCCAGGATCGAAGAAGTTCTTCAGTGGAACCTCGATCCGTTTGCCAGCCTGCCGCAGAGGTACGCACAGCCGCAACGACTTCTTCGCCTGGCATTCAATCTGGAACTCGCCAGAACCGTTGCTGACCGTTCGTGCCATCACCTCTTTCCCGGACATGAGAATCACGGGGACCCGGGAAACCCTCTGCTCCGGTTGCGTGCGGTTCGTGATCTGCCCCGCCAGAACCACGGCGTCAGCGCGGCGTTCACGTTCCATTCGGAGATCCACGCAGTAGTCCCCAGCCTCATACATCGCCTGGTGTGTGATCTCGCCCTGCGACCGAACACCCGCCAACGCGGGTTCGCCGAAGCTATCGAAGACCAGCTTGGCGACCAGACGAGGCAGAGGCAAACCTTTGGCCGGACGTTGTTGCTCGAAAATGTCGCAAGCTGACTGTACCGCCCACTCCGGAATCTGGTACCTAGCGTCAGCGGCGGATGCAGTCACGAACCTTCGCAAGCGTCCCGCCAGGGCACTGCATTTCTTGCAGCCCTGGGCGAGATGGTGCTCCATGGCCATCCCGTCGGTTGCTCCGGCAAGGCCGCGTACAAAGTCCAGCCACTGTTCAACTTCAAAATGGTTCATTCGTTGCCCAGCTTTTGAGTAGCGTTCCGGGCCCGGGACTACAAAGAAGTAGGGTGCCCCACGCTATGCAAAAATATACACTTCGTAATAAGAATTTTCGATAACGTGCCGTCCGTATCAATGTTACAAGTCTTTACTTGCCATTCTGAAATTTCCCTATCAGGTCGAATGGCGCCCAATAGTACGGGTGCGGGTGAGTTTCGCGTATGTCCCGCATGGCGCGCTGCAAGGCAATTGCCTTGTCTGGCGCCGCTTGCAGGTGCCGATAGAATGCCTTCATGAATTCGGCAGTGCTTTTGTCATTGACGTCCCATAGCGTGACCAACACGGCCTGCGCTCCGGCGTAGAGCAGCCCTCGAGCGAGGCCGAGCAGTTCATCGCCACCTACCACCACGTTCAGTCCCGTGCCGCAGCCGCTCAGCGTGACCAATTCCGCGGAGAGTCGCAGTTGATACAGGTCGAACAGATGCAGATCCGACTTGCCGAGCCGGATCGAGGAGAACAGCGGGTTGTCTTGCCGGAAGAGGCCGTGTGTGGCGATGTGTATGTAACGGCTCTCGGGTCCGTGCTGCCACAGCAGTTCGCGGGTTGCCTGCGCCGCGAGGAAAAGCCGAGCGTTAGGCACGGTCGATGCCACCGCACGCACTTCCTCCAGGATGTGGGGCGCCAAGCGATCGGGAATTCCCAGCACGAGCGATTTCGTGGCTGCCGGGATACCACGCTGTGCGCACAGATAATACACACTCGAACTGGGTGCACTGGAAATCGTAAATTCGTCCATGAGGACGTGCTCGCCATCGGAAAGTGCGTGGAATGGCAGGTAGTGGAGGAAGCTGTGCGGAATGACAATGAGATGATTCGCCTCGAGGCTGCCGCGAAGCGGCGCAATCAATTCCGAATACAGCTCGCGCAGATGTGCCTCGGTGTCCGCCTGCAGGATCTTGCCAAAGTTGCGCACGAATCCTGAGCCCAGGCGGAATTTCGATAATTGGAACTGGAGGAGGCGGAAGATTTCCCGCACGCGCCCAACCGGCGCGAGCGGCCGCAGTTCAAGCCGATCCCTTCCCAGGATGCAACCGAAGATCGTGCCGCGTGCCTGGTAATATTCGAGGATCAGCGAGCCGTCAGGAATCGCGGAGCGGATTGCGTCGAGGGGTATCGTGCCGGCGCTTAGGAGGGAAGCAAGTTCCCCGTCGTCCCGATCAAGCCGGGAAATTACATTCCTCATCTGCGTCTCGTGCGCCAATGTTTTCTCTGACAGATGCTGTTGCCGTTCGATCGAGAACGGCTCCGGCTGGAATTCCTCGCGGCGTGTCTGACGATAGGCAAACACCATTTTTTCCTGCACTTGCAGGAGTTGAGAGCCGAGCCTTTGGTCGTGCTCTGCCCGTGGCTTCAGCGCCGAGATCTGGAAGGCGATCAGGTCAGCGAGGCTTCTCGACTTCGCACGCTCGATAAAGTCGAAAGCAGTTTCCGCCCCCTCGGCGTTCCCGTTTACAAGCAACAGGTGTACCAGGCTCTCGTACAGGGAAAGCTTGTCCTTCAAGAAAGCGATTTTGTACTCTTCGCCCAGCAAGTGGCTGCGCAGGCTCTCGAGCTTCTGTTGAGCCTTCAGGTAAGTCTGATAGGCAGCGTCTTTCTTCCCTAATGCTTCCTGGACCTGCCCCATCACCATATAGGCCTGGAACTCAACGGCGGGAGCCTGCGCCTGTTCCAGCCACCGGAAAGCGGTCTCGCAATGCCGGCGTGCGGAGGCGGCGCGTGTTTCCTTGAGGCTGAGGCGGGCCAGCAGAACTTGGCAAAGCGCGGCGCGGCTCACCAGGGTCGATTCCCGGAAATGAACCAGCGCTGACTTGCAGAGGGCGCGCGCCTTGCGGTGATCCCCGGTTTCAGTGAGCACCAGGGCCTTGTAGATGTCGATCAAGGCGGTCCAGACCCAGTTCGTTTCCTTGACGAAGAGCTCGCGGGCGCGATCGAAAACCTCTAGGGTCTGTTTCGTCCTGCCCTGCTGATTGGCAGCCATGGCCTGGAAGGCCAACGCCTTGGCCGCCTCGTAATTCATGTGCAGCCTGGAAAAACCGACAAACGCACGCAGCGCCAGCTCTCCTGCCTCCTGGCTCAGGTTCAGCTCCAGGTACATCTCGGCCTGGTCGAGATCACACAGAGCGGTGTGATAAGGGTCGCCCAGCTTCTCGTACAGCGCACGCGTCAGCCCGTACAACTCGATCGCGTGCATGTACTCGCCGCCCATGTAATAGAGGTACGCAATGTTGTAGTCGGCCTCGGCAACCAGAAGAGGCTTCTTCTCCTGCCGCCAGTGACCGCGCGCCCTGCGATAGGTCTCCAGCGCATCCCCGAAGCGGTTGAGGCTGATGTAGCAGATCGCCATGTTGTGCAAGGCGACTGCCATGTCTTCGGCCTCATTTCTCTCCTGGAACACCTCGTAAGCACGCTGGTAGTACTCCAGCGCTTCTGTGAACCGATCGAGACGGTGCAGGATGTTGCCCACATTGCTGTCCAGCCGCGCTACCCGCAGACTCTCGCCGTGCCGCTCAAAGATCTCGCGTGCCCGCGCCGCCATCGAGAACGCCTTCTCATACTGCCCCAGGTAGATCATGGGCTGAAGGTGATTGCTCATGACACGGGCAGCATCCACCTCGCGGCCAAGTCGTTCAAAGATGCGCAAAGCCGTCCGGTGGCACTGCAACGCAGCCTGGTACTTTCCTGTGAGGTAAAGGATGTGCCCCCGGGCTCGCAAGCTCTGCGCCCGGGAATAGCCGTCCCCCAGTCGGTTCGCGAGCAGTTCGGCGGCCTGGGCCACGCGTTCGGCGCGGAGCAGATCGACGCGGGCAAGCTCTACGGCCTCCTCGTAGAGAGGGTCGACTGCTGCGGAGGGATCTCGGCGGGTGTGTTTCGCCAACAATTGCCGCCGGTCACGCTGTTTGGCCAGCTGCGACAGGTCGCTGATCCAGTGTCGGGGGGGGTGACTAGCGAGGGGACACATGATCAAAACCTCATCTCCATCAGGACTTTCTTCAGGCGCTTTAGGCATCGGCCACGGATGAAGCCGATTGAGCCCGTCGCCAGGCCTAGTCGGCGGGCTACTTCCGCATACGGCAAAGGCGGGTCCTCATAAAAGAGAAGACGCATCATCTCGGTGCAGCGTGACGGAAGGCTTCGGAGGGCTTCACGCACCATTTCCTCCTGCTCGACCTCCTCAAGTACTTGGGCGGGCAGGACCATAGCGCTCCTTACCTTGGTCTCTGCCTGTTCTGGTTCCAGGCTGTCCAGATCGACCTGACCGGGCCGTTGCCGTTTTTTCCAGTGATAGGATTGACGCACGGTTACGCTGATAAGCCAGGATCGCAAGGACTCCGTTTTGCGCAAATTCGAGAGTTCCGAGAAAAGCTTTAGGGACACCCCCTGCAGTATGTCGGCCGCGTCCTCGGGTTTGGCACCGTACTTGATGGGAATGGAATAAATCAATCTCTTGTACTTGTGAATGAGAGCTGCCCAGGCCAGTTCGTTGCCGGCCAGGCACTCTCGAATAAGCCGCGTATCGCTCCAGGAAGACATCGAAGCGCCCGCCGGAGCGTCCTCGTGCGCGTCATGATCTTCCGATTGGTTAACATCTGGTCCCAAACGAGCTCCTCGGAATTGCCGATGGGATGAGTGCCGTCTATCTCGGCTTCCAAGCGGGTGAGCGGCTTTCTCGCCCAGCTCCACAGGCGGGTAACGCCCGCCGACATCCACAACGTTTCATCTCGACGTTGAGATCAAGATCCCACTGTCCGGCCCTACGACCGGCGAGTCGTATTCGTAGAACAGACGATGCTGCCGCCGCGGCCGATGACTGCTTCAACGCCTGCCGTTTTCAGACATCGCACGATAGTTTGCGGCGTGATTAGCCGGTACCCCAGCCCAGCTCGACTTTCCCGCCACTGTCGAGTTTGCACCGGCGCCATACCACATTGCAGCGGGTCTCCGCGACGCGCCCGCAGCTTTCCGGGGCGCGTCCTTGAGAGACTCTGTGGGCCTCGGGGCCGAGCGCACCGATTCTTCGCGGTCCCGTCCCCTGCACCCCAGAGAGCTTCAGAGGCTCCCGTCGACAAGCCGCATCCCTAACACTCGGGCTCGTATTTTTCTGACTGGCGCAGACCGCTTTGCCGTTATGGATGACGCAGAATCCAAGGCGCCAGGAAAAACATCGTTTGTTGCTGGATGGCAGATTCCCGCCCCGCGCTGGGCCGCCCTTCTAAGCCATGGCAATCGAGGCACAGGACGCAGAGATACCGGCAACAAATTCACGCGTGCCATCCAGGGGATCGACTACCCGTATTCGGCTTTTTTGCAAGTGGGAAAATCGTCGGTGCGTTCCTCGGAAAGCCAACTTCACCATCCCGCAGCAGGTTCTGACCAAGCACGGCATTGACAAGGCTGTCGGCTTCCGTTATGGGGCCATGTCCTATTTTGCATTCGGCATCGATTGCGCCAGAAGTAAGACCACCGAACACGGCCCGGGCAGGGTCCAGTGCAGTCGGGATAAACTGCAAGATTTCCGATTGTGAAGAAGAAGGGTTCATGTTCTCCTGAAGATCAAGCCCACAGCATTCTGGCGCCGGTGGCTAACAGCAGCGCGCAAAGAATGCGCTTTAACCAGAGTACAGGAACCCGGGTGCTCAGGTGAGAGCCGAGGATTCCCCCAGGAATCGAGCCGATCAGGAGCGAGACGACGAGGGTCGGGTCCACATTGCCGAGCCGAAAATGAAGGAAGCCGGTTACGCCGGTGAGCACAATGGCGTGCACGATATCGGTGCCCACATTAACTTTGGGTGGGAAACTGTAGAACAGCAGAAGCAACATCATGATAATGCTTCCTGACCCGACCGAGGTCATGCCCACCAGGAAACCGGCGGCCAGGCCGATCGCGGTCATCCCGGCAAATGACTTCAGGGTAGGCGGACGATTGGCAAGGTTCTCCTCAAAGCGAGTCTGAAAGAGCAAAAGAGTAGGGATCATCACCAAAAGGATGCCGATCGCTGACTTGATGAAGTCATTGACCCCGGGGCCATAAAGCGTGCGAACCTGAGTGAGGAATGCCACCCCCAGGATCGATCCCGGAATGCTGCCGGTGGCGAGAGCGACCACCACCTTGCGCCGAACCGTCCTCTTGCCCAGGTGCATCAAGCCGGCTGGGATTTTGGTGAAGAAATTGAATAGCGCGTCGGAGCCGACTGCTGTGATCGCTGGCACTCGCAGGCCAAAAATCAGGAGGGGCAGCAGGAGAACTCCGCCCCCCACCCCGGTCATGCCGATCAGGGTGCCCACCATGAAACCGATAGAGATTTTGACCGCAATCAAAGGCATGAGAATCATCAAGCCCACGAAATCCTGGGATCCCGCTCCCTTATTGCGGGTGCCCATTCAACCCCGATAAACCCTTGCCGCTCTAGATGCAGAATAATCTCCTGCGCAGCCTCTTCCGGCGATAGGTCGGCAGTGTTAATTACGACTTCCGCATTCGTGGGGGTCTCATACGGATCGGAAATACCCGTGAACTCCTGGATTATCCCGGCGCGGGCCTTGGCGTAGAGGCCCTTGCGATCACGCCCCTCGCACACCTCGATCGGTGTGGCCACATGCACTAGCACAAAGCCACCCACCGGCTCGATCATCTCGCGAACTTGCCTCCGCACCTCGTCGTAAGGCGCGATCGGGGCGCAGATGGCGATACCGCCGTTCTTGGTGATTTCCGAGGCAACGTAACCGATACGGCGGATGTTGATTTCACGGTGCTGCTTGGAAAAACCGAGTTCCGACGAAAGATGTTTGCGGACGAGGTCGCCATCCAGGATTGTGACCGGGCGCCCACCCATCTCCAGAAACTTGGTGAGCAGCACGTTCGCAATGGTGGACTTGCCCGAGCCTGACAGGCCGGTGAAGAAAATGGTCAATCCTTGCTTGTGACGCGCCGGATAACTGCGCCGCAATTCGTGAACCACCTCGGGGTAGGTGAACCATGCTGGAATGTCCCGCCCTTCATTGAGGCGGCGGCGTAGTTCGGTTCCCGAGATGTTCAGGACCCGCGCGCCATTGCGGACTTCATTGTCGGGGACGTATTGGTCCTGGTCTTCGAGGTACACCATCATGCTGAACGGGACCATGCTTACGCCAATATCGGACTCGTGCTTACGGAACAGCTCCTGAGCTTCATACGGGCCGTAAAAGGGTTTGCCGTCAGAGTCATGGCCGGGGCCGGCATGGTCCCGGCCGACGATGAAGTGCGTGCAACCGTGATTCTTGCGGATGACGCCGTGCCAGATCGCTTCGCGCGGCCCAGCCATGCGCATGGCGAGCGGCAGCATCGCCAGCTTCACTGTGCCCGGAGGATACTTTGCGAGCAGCAGTTCATAGCAGCGAACGCGGGTGAAGTAGTCCACGTCGCCAGGCTTGGTCATGCCGACCGAAGGATGAATAAGCAAATTGGCGCCTGCCTGCTTGGCGGCGCGTAAGGTCAGTTCCTGGTGGGCGCGGTGCATGGGATTGCGAGTCTGGAACGCAACGACTCGCCGCCAACCCAGCCGGGCAAACTCGGCGCGCAACTGGGCAGGAGTGGGTCGCAGGGCGCCAAAGTCGTAGTGAGACGGCATCTGCAGTCCCTCGAGCTTGCCCCCCACGTACCAAGGGTTGGCCTTGTTTAGCAGGTAATCCACGCCGGGGTGCGACAGGCTCGTGGTATTGAAGACACTCCTGGCCTCGGCCCTGCGATCCGGCTGCCATACCTCTTCCACCTGCAGCACGGCGAGCATGACGCCTTCAGCATCGCGCAGCGCAACCTGGCTGCTGCCCGGGCGAAGTTTCGCGGCGAAATCCACAGTGACGTCGAGGGTGATCGGCATCGGCCAGAGTAAGCCGTCGGCCAGGCGCATGTCCTGGCAGACGCCTTCGTAATCAGCCCGCGTCATGAAGCCGCGGAGTGGGGAAAAACCGCCGCTCATCAGCAATTCAAGGTCGCAGACCTGCCGGGGGCTAAGGTCCCATGAAGGCCATTCACGCGAGTTCGACTTCATTTCCGCGGCTCGCGGCGGTTGGGCAATGAGATCGACGAGTTCACCGCCGTGCGGGGCGATAAGGTGGCCGGTGGAAGCGATCAGTGTGTGACCTCCTTCAGATCAACTGGCTAGTCCATCAAGGACAGCTGAATGTCGCATGCGTGTGGAGATAATCCGCGGGACAGCTTGCGAATCCGGCCGCCAACGCCGCCGTTCATCGCCTGCATAGTTTCCTAGAGTGCCGTCAGCGTCGCAAAAATATAGGCAGGGAAGTTCGTGGAGCAAAAAGTCAGTGCTGCCCGGAGATTTCGATGTTCGCCTATATTTTTCGGCGAAATTTGAACTCTACAGTTACGGCAGGTTAGAGGTCAGCTGCACCAGTTGATGGAACGAGAGCTCGGGGCCGCCCGGCGAAGAAGCGGCGGAAAGCGGTCGAACGGCTCGTGATGTAGTTTCAAACAACCTGGAAGAGGCTTGTCGAGATGGAAGTGCTTGGGCCCCGTCGGACTAACCCGTACGTGTTCATCGTGGGATGCCCGCGTTCGGGAACCACTCTGCTCCAGCGCATGGTCAACTCACATCCGCAGATAGCGATCACACCCGAAACGCACTGGATCCCCAGAGTGTACAAAAAGCGAAACGGGTTAACAGCGGAAGGCTTTGTCACTCCGGAGTTGATTTCCCACCTGCTCGAGCTACCGAAGTTTACGCGTTTGGGCATTAGCCGAGACGAACTAGTCGAGCTGATGGGAAAGGGCCAGTCAGTCTCGTACGCAACTTTCGTCACCGGCATATTCGATTTGTACGGAAAAAGGCAAGGAAAGGTCTTGGTAGGGGATAAGACACCGGGCTATGCACGGATGGTGAGCCTCCTCCACGCTCTCTGGCCGGGAGCGCGCTTTGTCCATCTGATCCGGGACGGTAGAGACGTGTGTTTGTCGATGGCGAGCTGGCCCAAGGCGCAGCAGAAGCGCCCTGGCAAATTCGCTACTTGGAACGATGACCCGGTGTCGACCACAGCTCTTTGGTGGGAGTTCATGGTGCGAAAAGGGAGGGAGGCGGGAAGATCGCTCGGACCAGAGCTTTACCACGAGTTACGCTACGAATCCCTGGTCAGCCATCCAGCGGAGGCCTGCAAAGCCCTGTGCGCCTTTCTAGACCTGCCCTTCCACGATGCCATGCTCCGGTTTCACGAGGGTCGAACGAAAACCACCCCCGGTCTGGATGCAAAACATGCCTGGCTGCCTGTTACTCGCGGACTTCGCGATTGGCGGTCCCAGATGCCAGCCGACGATGTACGGCGATTCGAGGCCGTGACGGGCGATCTGCTTGACGAGTTAGGGTACACGCGCGTCGTTTCGGCCCCGCAGCCCGCAGTGCTGGAGATCGCCGCGCAAATCCGTATCCGATTAGCGCAGGACCCGGCTTGGCTGGACGATACCAGAGAGAGTCGGCCGCTGGTTGATGACTACAAATTTGGTAGCCAAGAAAAGGAGCCGAATGAGACTGAAAGCCGTTAGCTCGGGTGCGACGAATCCGTACGTATTCATTGTGGGATGCCCGCGCTCTGGCACCACCTTGCTCCAGCGAATCGTTGATGCTCATTCGCACATCGCAGTTGCTCCGGAGTCACATTGGATTCCCCGAATGTTCGAAAAACGAAAGGGGCTAACACCCGAAGGGCTGGTCACGCCGGAGCTGATCCTTCAGTTGGAGGGCCAGGCTGATTTCCCTGCCCTGCATATCAGCCGACAGGATCTGGAAGGGTTGGTAGGACCAGGCGAGGCGATTTCCTATGCAGACTTCATCACCCGGCTGTTCGATTTGTACGGAGAAATCCGGGGTAAGACCTTAGTGGGGAACAAGACGCCGGGGTTCGTAAGGAGACTCCGGACGCTGCATGCCCTGTGGCCCAACGCTCGATTCGTTCACCTGATCCGCGATGGCCGCGACATGTATTTGTCCACCGTGCATCGGCCCCTCAAGAATCCCAAGCCCGGGGTTTTCGATACATGGGAACAGGATCCGGTGTCGACCGCGGCCCTGTGGTGGGAATTGAACGTGAGGCTCGGGAGGCAAGCCGCTAGCTGGCTGGGGCCGGAGTTGTACTACGAGGTGCGCTACGAGTCCTTGGTAAGCGATCCCGCGCGGGAATGCAAGGCTCTGTGCGACTTCCTGGGATTGCCGTTCGACGATGCCATGCTGCATTTTCACGAGCGACAAGCCAGGCCGAGAGCTGCCCGGCCTATTACTGCCGGTCTGCGAGATTGGCGCGCAGAAATGCCACCCGAGGATGTGGAGCGATTTGAGGCAGTCGCCAGCGAGCTTTTCGACGAATTGAATTACCAGCGCGCCTTCCCCCTCCCGAGTCCCGGAATTGTGGAAAGTGTCTCCAGGGCTCGGGTTTCCTTCTCCCAGAATCCTCGTAACCGCACGCTGGTTAGAGAACTGGCTGAGCCTGCGAGGAGACCGTGGATCTGAGCGCTCGCAGACCCTGAGACAGCAGCCAGCACGGCAAGATTGAGAGTGGAGCGAACGACGATGAGCCTTTCAAAACCAAATCGTGAACCCGCCTGCATCATGGCATACTCGCACGACGGTTTTGGATTAGGACATCTTCGCAGGAACACGAATATCGCATCTCGCTTCGTGAGGAGCACGCCGGGATCGAATGTGCTGTTGCTGGTGGGATGCCCGCCAGGGGCATTTTTCGCGTCACGGGAGGGTATCGACCTGATCAAAATTCCATCGATCGTCAAGGTCGCCGCCGAAATGTACCGTCCTCTCAGTCTCAGCATAAGCGTGGAGCGAATGAAAATGCTGCGCGCTTCGATGATACAAAAAGCGGCGGAAATTTTTAAGCCGGACCTGTTTCTTGTCGACCACGTACCGACCGGCGTCTGGTCAGAGCTCCTGCCCACTTTGCAGATGTTGCGGCAATTGGAAAATCCGCCACGCATCGTTCTAGGTATGAGAGACATCGTTGATTCCCCGGAGGTAGTCCGCCAGCTGTGGAAACGCGAGAACATCTACGAAGTGGTCGCCAGTTATTACGATGAAGTTCTCATCTACGGCTCTGAAAGCGTGTTCGACACCGCTTCCCAATACGGACTGGATGTCGAGTTTCCCGGCAGAATCAGGTACTGCGGATACGTCTGCTCCGAAGAGCCTTACAGGGCCAGGGAGGAGATGCGCGCCGAACTCGAGATCGAGGAGGAGAAGTTGGTTGTTGTCACCGCTGGCGGAGGCGGTGATGCGTACCCGATTCTGGAGACGTGTCTCGACGCGTTTCGTCTCCTCGGCGATTATCCTCCCTGTGAAGCGATCGTTATAGCGGGCCCGCTCATGGATCCGGCGCAGACCGAGCATCTTAAACAACGTGCCAACGGGATGAAGGTCCGCGTTCTGAATCATGTCCAGGACAACCTGAGCTACATCAACGCTGCCGATGTTGTGATCACCATGGGAGGTTACAACACTCTCTGCGAAGTGCTTCGCTTGAAAAAGAAGTCTCTGGTGCTTCCGCGTTGCGGTCCGAGAGCCGAGCAAGTCATGCGCGCCCGGCTTTTTGCCGAGCGGCAACTGATCGACGTCATCTATCCCGACCGGCTATCCCCACAGCACCTGGCGAAGCGATTAATGATGGATCTGGAGCGTGACGATTACCCCGTTAGCGACAACCCCGTACCCCTGGACGGCGCGGTGCAGGCCGCCTCTTGTCTCTCGGAGCTTTACGAGAGCTGAATTGCCGACATATGGATGCGAAACCTCATGGAGCCGCCACGATCGGATATGTTGTGAGCGCCTGGCCCCGCCTGTCGGAGACGTTCATCCTGAACGAGCTCATCGGCGTGGAGAGGCTGGGCGGGCGTGTGCGAATTTTCTCGGTCAAGGATCCTCAGGATGGACCGGTTCATGGCAAGGTAGCACAGGTGCGCGCACCCGTGACCTACCTGACGATGGTGCGCAACCGCAAGGCCATCTGGCAAGCCAATCTCGGTCTGCTTTTCAGACAACCTGGACGCTACGCCAGAACCCTGCTCGGAACATTGCGGTATCGCCGCTGGAAAGTTCTGCGGCGCTTTTTTCAAGCCAGTTACCTGGCAGAGCTGCTGCGCCAGGAGCCGTTAACCCACCTTCACGCCCACTTCGCCAATGACCCGGCGCTGGTGACCATGTTCGTCCACCAGCTCACGGGAATCCCTTATACGTTTACGGCACATGCCAAAGACATATACGTCAAGACGCCGCCCGAGCTCCTTCGTGCACAGGCGCAGCGGGCGAAGGCGGTGATCACGTGCACGGAATACAATCTAAGTTATCTGTCGTCTCAGATCGGCCCGGAATACCGCGATCGACTGCATTGCATCTATCATGGGCTCGATCTTGCTCAGTTTGGTTTCCATGCGCCCCGGGTCTTCGATGGGATGGCCCCCGTCATCCTCTCCGTTGCCAGACTGGTCGAAAAAAAGGGCTTAAGTGACCTGATCTCCGCGGCTGACATTCTTCGCCTGCGCGGTCGCCGATTTCAGATCCAGATCGTCGGGGACGGACCTTTACGGCAGAGGCTCGAGGCCCAGATAACCCAGCTCTCGCTGAATGATCGCGTGACCCTGCTTGGCGCCTTGCCCCACGAGAAGCTCTGTCGTGCTTACCAGCAAGTTTCCGTTTTTGCACTCCCGTGCGTCGTGGCCGCCGATGGCGATCGCGACGGGATCCCAAATGTCTTGTTAGAGGCGATGGCTAGCGGCGTGCCCGTGGTCTCGACTCCGGTATCAGGTATTCCGGAGCTCATCGATCAGGAGCGCGAGGGCCTGCTTGTTCCTCCGAATACTCCTGTCGCACTGGCCGACGCCATCGATCGGCTTCTGACCTGCGCAGAATTGAGAGAACGTCTGGCGCGCGCCGCCCGAGCGAAGATTGAAGCTTGCTTTTCAGTGGATCGAAGCTCAGCACGATTGCTGGCCCTTTTCCAGCCGGGAGGAGCGCTGTGAGGGTTCTCTACCTGTGCAACGATCCCGGCATTGATCTGGCACGGCAGAGCGGCGGCGCGATTCATATCCGTTCCTTTGTCCATGCTCTCAACGAGCTCGGCCACGAAGTGACAATTGTTGCCTGCAGCGCACCGGGTAGCAGCCCGTCTCTCGCAGCCGATCTTCGGGCCATCGTCTGCCCCGCCCAGCTGGCGGGCTGGAATCGCTCCCTGGCTCGCGCCCTGAGGGCTGCCAACCGCGCGGTGGGCCGGACCCCGCGCCGCAGCCCAGATGCGGTCCGGGCCTTGCATAATCTCACCTTCTTTCATGCAGCTTTGCGTGCTGCACGGCAATTCAATCCGGATTTCATCTATGAGCGTTACAGCCTTTGGGCTGTGGCGGGTCTGTTTGTGGCCAGGGAGCTATCGATTCCGCTGGTTCTGGAAGTGAACTCGCCACTCGCTTACGAACAGCAGCATTACCGTTCCGGGTTGACCTGTCCGCCCCTGGCTCGAGGAGTGGAAGGCGCGATCTGGCGCAAGGCCGATCTCATCATCGCTGTTTCGGAATCGCTACGCAGTCATATGCTGAGAGCGGGCGTCGAGTCCGAACGGGTTCGCGTTTTGCCCAACGCCGTCAATGGCCGCTTGTTCCACGCCGATTTGGACGGCATTCCGGTGCGGGAACGCTTCAAGCTCAAGGACCGCTTTGTGGTTGGGTTTGTAGGGTCGTTCAAGCGATGGCACGGGGTCGATTTGTTGTTGGCGGCATTTCGGGATCTTCACCAGAAGGGCGCTTCGTCGCACTTACTTCTCGTGGGGGACGGGCCCTTGCGTCTTCAGTACGAGGAAGAGGTCCAGAAGGCGGGCCTGGCCCAGGCCGTGACTTTCGCGGGGGCAGTATCCCACCAAGACGTACCCGGCTACCTGGCGGCGATGGATGTAGCGGTTGCGCCCTACCCGGCCCTGGAGGATTTTTACTATTCGCCCCTGAAACTCTTCGAATACATGGCCGCAGGGCGCGCTGTGGTCGCGAGTCGAATTGGGCAGGCAGCGGAAATCTTAATGGATGGCGACACAGGCCTTTTATTTGAGCCCGGCGACCGCGCGGGTCTGGTCGACCGCATCCAGCGTTTCTGGCGGGACGCAGGGTTGCGTCAAGAAATGGGGAGAAGGGCCAGTGCAGCCTGCTCAACACGTACGTGGAGCCAAAATGCTGCTCGGCTGATTGGTTGGGTCGAGCCTCAGATCCAGCAATTCCGGGGTGATTGCCGTGAGCACAGAGCACCAGCTTGAACCGGAGGAGCCGGGCATGAACATCGCCGTCAAGCCATCGCGACACCTCAAGCCAGAAGATGTCCAGGGGGTGCTGCGATCCATCACCTCGCGTAGGAAGTTGGGGCATGTCCGGAAAGCGTTTCTGTACGCCCGGTCCGGGTTGGGACCGTGTTGTCTCAGGCACCTTCGATACCGGCCCGGCCACACGGGAACGTCACGGACCTACGGTATCCACTGCCACCCAGCTTCCGCGAAAGGAGTGCGTTGTTCATGCGCGGGCGTCTGCTTTTGAGAGAAAAAATCGGCGGGATCTGGCTTCGACACTTCGTGCCATTGCTTTTTCCTTTTTGGAAGCAACTGTGCTTGGCGGCGATCGCGATGGCGTGCAGCGCCTTGCTCAGCGCGATGCGACCCTGGCCGCTCAAAGTCGTCATTGACCGGGTGCTCGTACATTCCCATGAGCACAGACCCAGCCGGGTGCCTTTCCTGCACAACTGGCTGGACCACGCCGTGTTGTCGCACACACAAGTCCTTTACGGAGCATGCGCCGCCACGATATTCATCGCCCTCATTTCAGGGCTGCTGAGTTACTTTTCCACGCGCACGATGGGCGATGTCGGGCAACAGTTTGTCTTTGCGATCCGGCGCGATTTGTTCGCGCACATGCAGCGGCTCTCCCTGAGGTTCCATGATCATCAGCGGACCGGCGACCTTATTACGCGACTGACTTCCGACGTCCAGGCGATCCAGGACATGATCGCCAGCGGCATCATCACGTTCGGCACCAACGGCTGCCTCCTGGCAGGAATGCTCATCCTGATGTTCTGGTTGAACTGGCGCTTCGCCCTGGTCTCGCTTTCGATTGCTCCCCTGTTGTTTTGGACTGTTTTCCGTTACAAGCGCCGGATCAAGCTGGCCGCTCGCCAGGCCCGCGCCAGCACAGGCCTCCTCGCTTCCCTGGCGCAAGAGACGCTCGCCTCCATCCGGATCGTGCAAGGGCTGGCGCAAGAAGATCAACAGAACGAACGCTTCCAGGAACGGAGCCAGAGTCATCACCAGGCCTATGTGGAAATCGTAAGGTACCAGGCGCGCGTGAGCGCGCTGGTCGACGTCCTGGCTGCGATGGGCCTGACCATGGTGATGTGGTACGGTGCCACGCGCGTAATGGCCGGTGAGCTCACCACCGGAGATGTGGTTCTGTTCTTCGCTTATGTCACCAACCTTTATAACCCCATGAAAGGGATCGCGCGCTCCTCCTATTTGTTCAGCAAGGCCAGCGTTGGAGCCGAGCGGATCGCCGAAGTGATGAGCGTCCGCAGCGAGGTGACGGACCAGGAAAACGCTCGTTCTGTTTCAGGGTTGAAGGGAGACGTCGAGTTTCGCGACGTAGGGTTTGAATACGAGGCCGGCCGGACGGTGTTGCGCCACATTAATCTTTTTATCGAAGGCGGCGAAAAGGTCGCCATCGTCGGAGCAACCGGTGCTGGCAAGAGCACGCTGGTGAGCCTGATTCCGCGTTTCTATGATCCGACCAACGGGGAGATCCGCATCGATGGTGAAGACATTCGCAATTACTCGGTGCAGTCGCTTCGCGAGCAGATCAGCCTGGTATTGCAGGATTCACTGCTATTTAGCGGTACCATCCGCGAAAACATCGCTTTTGGTCGCCCCGATGCCAGCGATGAGGACATCGTCGCCGCTGCTGTGATCGCCAATGCCGACGAGTTCATCCAGCGGCTTGCGGAAGGCTACGATACCCCGGTTGCCGAGCGCGGCACCACTCTTTCAGGCGGCCAAAAACAAAGGATTGCCATCGCGCGCGCGATTGTGCGAGACGGTCCTATCCTCATCCTTGACGAGCCGACCAGCGGGCTCGATGCGGCCGCGGAACAGACGGTTGTGGAAGCGCTGGAACGAGCCGCAACCGGACGCACAACGTTGATTATCGCCCACCGCCTGACGACAGCGCGTCTTGCCGACCGCATCGTCGTCCTGGATCAGGGCCGCATTGTTGAACAAGGTACTCACCTGGAACTTTTGGCACGCGACGGTATCTATGCGCACCTCTATGAGCTGCAAATGACCGGTGAGACTCCCATGTCGGCCAACAATGCGAATGCCGTCGACGGAACGGCGATCTAGGGAGACATGACATCGTCGGCTAATTTCGGCATGGAGTGCAACCAGTGTGAGCCGCGGTCACGGTTCCAGAGGTCACGGTTCCAAAGGAGGCAGCCAATGTTCCAGGTCAAAGCATTCTCCAGACTTGGGTGTCTGTTCTTGCGGAGTCCCATGGTTCTCGCTGCGCTTTTCGCACTCGTTCCCCCGATAGCAGGCGCGATGAAGGACGCAAAAGGCTGTCTCCCGAATTCTCGCAGTGCCGTTCAGGGTGCCGTGCTGACCACTGTGCCGCAAGTGCAGGGAACCCATACCCCGAGTGGCCAGGACCCTGTGAAATTGCGACGTCTGGTGGTTGGACGCCAAGCAGGAGCGCTGGCCATTAAGTTAACGCTCAGCGGCGCCGTGACGCCCAGGCTGAGCACCCTGGATTCGCCCTCCCGAGTTGTACTGGACCTACCGAACACATGGGCTGTGACACCCACCCGCCGAATCAGGGTGGCCAGCAACGGCACGAAAACCGTGCGTGTGGGCATGGACGGACAGGTTCCACCTACCACCCGTGTCGTTGTGGACTTGGCCAAGCCACTTGAGTACGAGATCGTTCCAGGCAGCAAGCACGACTTGATTCTCAGGATCCACGCTGTTTCCACCCACAATTCCGGCTCGATCGAGCATTCTGCCCAGCGCCGGGAGGCCACCCGCCCGCCGTCTGAAGTCCCTCCGTTGTCCAGCGCTTTTATCCAGCTCCCGGACGAGCAGCGGGCTCGGACCGCGCCGAATTCATCCGCCGCCACCCTTGTTGGGGTCGTCGAAGACCACAGTGGCACGGTGAATCCGGCCACAGACCCTGCTCGGATCGGGCGGACAAGCGGTTCAGCCGCTAACCCTGGCGCTGCTGCCGCAAACGATTCCGGCGCTGTCGGACCCCCTGATCAGGGCAAGGACGCTACCCAGTTGGCTTTCGAAGCCACACCGCCCAATGCTTCCGTAGAGGCCCCGGGCGGAAAGCCCGCTCAGACGACGACACAGTCGGCGTCGGCAGCCGTTGCCGGGGTGGCCGTAGATCAGGATGGCGCGGTAGTCCCGGCGGCGATCATTACCCTGGTGGAGCGCACGAGCCGTTCAAACCACAATACTGTTTCGGATAACTGGGGCCGCTTCCTATTCGAAGACCTGCCGCCCGGACACTATATTCTCCGCGGAAAGGCGGAGAGTATGCAAAGCGCGGAAACCGAGGTTGTGGTGGCCGACAATCCAGTGGAAGTGAAGCTGCTCATGAAGGTGAGTGTGGAAGAGCAGGTCAGTGTGACCGAAGCAAGCCCTGACCCGGTGTCTCCGGATAAGAATTCTGACGCTGTCGACCTCAATGCCGAGCTGCTGCGTGACCTTCCCACCGACAGCCAAAATATTGTGCCATTGCTCAGCAACTTCGTGTCGCCGGCCGCGGGGGGCACCGAAGGGATCTCGCTGGTAGTGGATGGCATGGAGGCCGAACAGATCAACGACCTGCCCGCCTCAGCCATCAAGGCAGTAACCATCAACCGGAATCCTTACGCTGTGGAGTTCCGACGGCCAGGCAAGGCTCGGATTGAACTGACTACGAAACAGGGTTCCCCAAAGCGTTACCACGGACATTTCGGGATATTCGCGCGCGACTCCGTGTTTGATGCGAAAAACCCGTTCGCCAGGCAGCAGCCCGATCTCAGCCGAAAGCTGTTTGAAGGAACCTTTGGCGGCCCGCTGGGCTTCCAGGGTGCTTCCTTCTTTGTGTCCGCACAGCATCTGGGGGACACCGAGAGTGCCACTGTCAATGCCACCATCCTCAATGCCTCGAACCAGCCAGTCTCTCTGGTCCAGAATGTAGCCACCGGGTTGCACGGCAGCGATTACCTGGCGCGACTCGACTTCCATCCCGGCCAAATCCATACCATTACGGTGTTTTACAGTTTCGACGAGAAGTTCCAATCCAACTATGGTGTCGGCGGCTTTAATCTGGCCGACCAGGGCATCAGCACAGCCCTCCTCGGGCACAAGTTTCAGTTTACGGACCAGGCAATTCTGTCGCCGACGTTGCTGAATACGGCGCGCCTCCTGTTGCGCAGTAGCATCTCCCATTCTGGAACTAAACCAAGTGGCTACGCACTCGAGGTGAACGGCAACTTCACCTCGGGTCCGTCGCAAACCTCACAACAGCAGTGGGAACCGCTGGTGGAGTTTGAAGACATTGCCTCTTACGCTCACAAGAGTCAGACTCTTCGCTTCGGAGCAGGAACCCGAACCCGGTTCTTCGATGTTACAGATCAGTCGAACTTCGGCGGCACCTTCAAGTTTGCCAGCCTCACTCAACTCATTCAGGGTACGCCCTTTCTTTTCAGTATCAACCGGGGCCAACCAAACCTGACATACCGAATCTACGAGACGAGTGCTTTTGTCCAGGATGAGGTTCGCGTTCACTCCAGCCTCAGCCTGGTTGCCGGACTGCGATACGACTGGCAAAGTACCATGGCGAGCCAGCGGAGTCTGGCGCCGCGGCTGGCGCTGGCTTACTCACCAGGCAGTCGCAAAACCGCCTTCCGAGCCGGAGCGGGGCTGTTCTATGAGTACCTCCCCCAATCAGCCACCGAGAAAGCTCTGCTGCTGGACAATACGCAGGTCCAGCAGGTTGTAATCTCAAACCCGAACTATCCGAATCCCTTCGCAGGTGGGGCCACGCATCCGCCGAGCGTGGTACGGATCGCGGCGGACAGCACCACCCCTTACCTGGTGCAAGCAAGCGTCAGCATAGAGCGTGAACTGGGCAAGAGAAACCAACTGACGCTCGAGTACCAGATGCTGCGCGGGCTCCATCTGTGGCGGTCGCGCAACATCAACGCGCCGCTACCCTTGACGGGTGCGCGGCCGGACCCGAATTTCTTCAACATCGATCAAGTCGAGTCCTCCGCTTCCATGCGCAGCAACGCGCTGGGTTTGAGCTACCGGGGCGCAGTGGGCAAGCACTTCAACGCCATCGTCCAGTACTCGTTTTCGAAAGCTATCAACGACACTTCCGGGCCCTTCAGTTTGCCGGCCGACAATTACAACCTGGGTCCGGAGATGGGCCGTGCCGACTTCGACCGGCGTCATCGCCTGAACCTTGCTGGCGTGATCAATCTGCCCGGCGCATTCCGCCTCGGAGCCGTTCTCACCGTGGCTTCCGGAATCCCCTTCAACATTACGACTGGGGCCGACGATAACCACGATTCCGTAGCCAACGATCGGCCACCCGGCGTCACCCGCAATAGCGGAGAGGGGCCGGGACTGTTGCAACTGGATTTGCGCGTTACAAAGCTCTTTCCGGTATGGCGTCCGCTGAATCGCGACCGGAATTCCCGAAATCTTGAGCTCAGGATCGATGCGTTCAATGCCGTTAATCACCCCAATTATCCAAGCTTCGTGGGGGTGTTGACATCACCTCTGTTTGGCCGGCCCAACATCGGCCTGCCGGCGCGAACTCTGCAGACATCACTCGGCTACCGCTTCTAAGGAGCATTGACAACTGTGAGCAACCAAGGACAACGAGTACTCCTGACGGGCGGAGCTGGTTTCATCGGATCGCATCTTGCCGAAGCCTTGCTGCAGCGTGGTTATCAGGTGACGATCGTCGATAATCTGGACCCCTTCTATCCGTCCTTCTGGAAAAAATCCAATCTCGAGGAGATCCGCCAAGCCGGCGCCTATGAGTTCCATGAAGTCGATATTCGTGACATGGAGGCACTGAGTCGCATCGTGGCACTCATGCGTCCTGCGGCCATCATTCACTTGGCGGCGCGCGCGGGTGTGCGCCCCTCCATTGAACAGCCGCACATGTACGAACGCGTGAACGTGGAGGGCACCTTGAACCTGCTCGAGCTCTGCCGCCGGTTTCAGGTGGATAAGTTGATCTTCGGCTCATCGAGTTCGGTCTATGGCGCAACGAGCTGTGTACCTTTTTCCGAGAACCACGTTGAGTTACGGCCGCTGTCTCCTTATGCCGCCACCAAGCTTGCGGGGGAGATGCTCGCCTACACATACGCGCAACTGTTCGGGCTGTCGGTGGTCTGCCTGCGCTTCTTTACCGTTTACGGTCCCCGACAACGGCCCGACCTGGCCATACATAAGTTCACTGAGTTGATCGAAGCCGGCAAGCCTGTGCCCATTTTCGGTGACGGCTCAAGCTCGCGTGACTATACCTACGTTGGTGATATCGTGGCCGGCGTCCTGGCCGGTCTCGATTACGAGTTGCGGCCCGGCTCAGGCTGTGCCCGCTTTGAGGTTTTCAACCTGGGAAACTCCCAACCGGTGAAGCTCACCGAGCTTGTCGAACTGCTTGAGAAAGTCACAGGCCGCAGGGCCATCCGCGAATGGCGGCCGCTCCAGCCCGGAGACTCGCCACTGACATGGGCTGATATCTCCAAAGCCAGTCGCGTGCTCGGCTACCGGCCAGTTACACCGTTAGAAGACGGACTCGCAAGTTTCGTGAAGTGGTACCGGCTCGCGGGTTCTGTCCGGCACGGGTAATGATGGACGGGAGTCGCTGCGCCATGGGACGAAATTTGATGGGAAACGTGTGGTTGCAGGTCGGCATCGGCCCTGCTGCAGTCCGTGGATTGGTTGGCGATGCCATTGCGATTTCACGTTGCAAATCGTGACCAGCGCATGAGCAGACCGAAACGGCAGTCGACGCCTGTGGGTCCGAAATCGAAGGTTAGGAGTTTCAATGACTAATCCCTGCCTGTTCATCGTGGGATGCCAGCGCTCAGGAACCACTCTGCTGAAGAGAATGTTGAACGCACATCCACGGCTAGCGGTCACTTCCGAATCGAATTGGATTGCGCGTTTGTTCGAGAACAGGGCGGGGGTGACGCCCCAAGGTCTGGTGAGTCCTGAGTTGCTCTCTTTTTTGGCCGCCGATCCCGCGTTCCTCCGTTTGAACATCGGCCGAAAAGAGCTCGAAACGCTGTCGCGGCCCGGCCAACAGGTCGCGTATGCGGAATTCGTCAGCGGCATTTTCAACTTGTACGGGAAAACCCAGGGCAAAGCTCTGGTGGGCAACAAGACGCCCGCTCACGTGCGCAGGTTGCACACGCTGCACGCCCTCTGGCCCGAGGCTCGGTTCGTTCATCTGGTCCGGGATGGTCGGGATGTGTGCCTGTCTATCGCCAAATGGCCCGCAGCGCAACAAAAGAAGCCGGGGACGCTGAACACTTGGAAAGACGACCCAGTCACCACCACGGCTTTCTGGTGGGAGCTGCATGTGACGCTTGGACAGCAAGCCCAAAATTGGCTCGGACCAGAGCTGTATTACGAGATGCGCTACGAATCTCTTGTGGAGCAGCCGGCCGAGGAAATCGCTGCGCTCTGTGCATTTCTGGGCTTGCCGTACGACCGGGCGATGCTGAGCTTTCACGAGGGTCGGACCATCGACGACCCAAAACTCGAATCCAAGCAACGCTGGCTTCCGGCGACTCTCGGCTTAAGAGATTGGAGATCGGAAATGACTGAAGAGCAAGTGGAACGGTTCGAGGCAGCCGTAGGTCCTCTCCTGGATAAATTAGGATATCCTCGCGCCTTCTCGCGTCCGTCTCCCGAGAGGCTGGACCATGCCTCGAGACTACGGGCTTTGCTTGCCCAAGATCCCGGTTGGATCACACTCACTCGCAAGACAGGTATCGACTCTCGGTCTGAACTTATGACTTCCTCATACGCGGACATCCTGAAGCGTATCGAAGCGGCCCTTTGCGCGGCCCGCGAGGTGTTCGATCGCTTTACGGCCGGCGCCATCGAAGCGGAGTTCAAAGCCGGTCACGACCCTGTCACCGAAGCTGACCGCGCCATCGATGCCGTGCTTCGCGAGAATCTGCTGCGGAACCACGAGGGTTGGCTGTCGGAGGAAAGTGTCGACGACCTCTCCCGCCTGGACAAGAAGCATGTCTGGGTCGTGGATCCCCTCGACGGCACGCGCGAGTTTGTAAAGGGTATCCCGGAGTTCTGCGTTTCCATCGGGTTCGTCGAGAATGGGCGCCCCGTGGCGGGTGGGATCTGCAACCCCGCAACCCGTGAAACTTTTATTGGTGCGGTTGACGCAGGAGTGCTCTACAACGGGAAACCCGTTCATGCCAGCCAGCGCACCGCACTCAATGGAGCGATCGTGCTGGCCAGCCGCAGCGAGATCAAACGAGGCGAATGGCAGCCGTTTGAAGGTGGACAACTACAGGTACGCGCGATGGGCTCGGTCGCGTACAAGCTGGCGCTGGTTTCCGCTGGCCTTGCCGATATTACCTTTACGTTGTCTCCCAAGAACGAATGGGACGTTACGGCCGGAGCCGCGTTGGTTCTGAGTTCCGGGGGCTTTGTCAGCACGCTCGAGAACGCCCAGTTCCACGCTAACAACAAGAATCCGCTTCTGTCCGGCTTCATTGCCGGTGGAGCGCATCTGCGGAACGAGTTGCTGGCACTCGTCGAACCCCACATTCAGGCAGCAGCGTCGAAAACCGGGAAATGATCGCTGAATATGATCTGTGCGCGAGCTCTTGGTTCTCGGATGCTTCGTCGGATTTGATGCCAAGGGGGTTTAATGTGCGTGCGCTTATAACGGGCGGAGCAGGTTTCCTTGGATCGCATCTGTGCGACGCCCTGTTGGCGGAAGGCAATCAAGTGGTCGTGGTGGATAATCTGCTTACCGGGCGTATCGATAACATCCAACATCTCTCGCGAGAGTCTCGCCTTGAATTCCATGATTTGGACATATGCGAACCCTTTGATTGTGGGCCGGTTGAATATGTCTTTCATTTCGCGTCGCCGGCTGCTCCGGCTGACTACATGGTCCACGGCATCGCCACCCTGAGGACCGGATCTTTGGGCACGTTTCATGCTCTCGATTTGGCCCGTAAATACGGTGCACAATTTCTATTAGCATCCGCGTCGGAAGTCTACGGGGATCCGCACGAAAACCCACAGCATGAAGATTACTGGGGAAATGCCAATCCCATCGGTGAGCGTTCCGTTTACACACAGGCCAAGCGTTTGTCCGAGGTTGCCGTAGTAGCTTACCGTCGATACTACAATCTCGATACGAGGATCGTCCGCATTTTTTACACGTACGGGCCCAGAATGAAAAGGAACGACGGCCGGATGGTATCCGAGTTCATCAAAAACTCCCTGTTAGGGGAACGCTTGGTGATTTATGGCGATGGCACACACAAGCGTAGCCTAACCTATGTGTCAGACACAATCGACGGCATATTGCGAGTGGCGCATTCCCATGAGCACGAACCGGTGAACATCGGCAGGCGCGAGCAGATAACAGTTTTCGAGTGCGCTCAGCAAATACTGGCGATAACGGGATCTCGTAGCGCCATTAGATTTGCTGAGCTTCTCGCAGATGATCCGAAGCAGCGTTGTCCGGACATCACGAAGGCACGTAAGCTGCTGGGTTGGGAACCGAAAGTCGATCTGCAAACCGGCCTACGTAGGACAGCGGAGTATTTTCGCAGCGAGGGTGGGAACAGTTGAACTCAAAGACGCTAAGCAACACACTCCGCGGCGGAGGGGACGCGCGCAGACGAAAGCCGACGCGCGGTGATGTTGAGGCGTGAAATACCAGTGTCGTTAGTCGTTGCAAGGGAAAGCAATACCCGTCGCGAAAGACTAAAGACCAAAGACTAAACACTAAAGACTAACAACCAATCACCAGTTGTAAGGAGACTAACTTGTGTCGAGCAAGGTGATGGACCCCAATCAAAATGGTGTTGCGGCAACTCCTCTCGCAGTTGTAGAGGACAGCCTTTTGGAGAGAATTCGCGCCGGGAGGGACAAAATTGCGGTGCTGGGGATGGGCCACGTCGGCCTGCCCACCGCTCTCGGATTGGCGGAAATGGGCTGGCAGGTTCTGGGTTGCGACAGCTGTGCCCCACTGATCGCCCAACTGCAAGCCGGCAAAATGCCCTTTTATGAGCCGGGACTCGCCGACCTGTTCGCCAAACACCTGGGAGAGAACTTTTGTCCAGTGGATGATCTGGAGGCAGCAATTCGTGAAGCGACGATTCTCTTCGTCTGCGTGGGTACGCCCCAGCGCGACAATGGCGAAGCAGATCTTTCGCAGGTGGAAGCAGTCGCGCGAATCATCGCCGAAAACCTGAATGGCTATAAATTGATTGTCGAGAAGAGCACGGTACCGGCGGTTACCGCCCAATGGGTCAAGCGCACTATCCTACGCTACGCGAAAACTCTTCCAGCCAAAAACGGGAACGGGCACTCGGACGCTATCAACGGGCACGGGAGCACCGCGGCCCAGGGTCCAGTATGCGATTTCGATGTTGCTTCGAATCCGGAATTTCTTCAGGAAGGAGTGGCGGTTCACAACATTTTCCGCCCGGATCGGATCGTCTGCGGAGTGGAATCGGAACGGGCGCGAGCTATTTTCGAAGAACTCTATCGGCCTCTGAGTGCCCCGCTGCTGATGACCGAGTTGAGCACGGCAGAGCTTATCAAGCACGCCGCTAACTCTTTCCTGGCCATGAAGATCTCGTTTATCAACATGGTCGCAGATTTGTGTGAATTGGTGGGGGCCGATGTAAAGAAGGTCGCGTCCGGGATCGGCATGGATCCGCGAATCGGACCACAGTTCCTGAACGCCGGCATTGGCTTCGGCGGCTACTGTTTTCCCAAGGACCTGCGCGCATTCATTCACCTTGCCGAAGAATATGGCCTGGATTTTTCTCTGTTGAAGAAAGTGGAAGCGATTAACGAGCGGCGGATCGAGGTGTTTCTGAAGAAGGTACGGCAGGCGCTTTGGGTATTGCAAGGAAAAACCATAGCCGTGCTCGGCCTCGCTTTTAAGCCGAACACCGACGACATTCGGGAAGCCCCAAGCCTGAAGATCATCAGGGCGCTATTGGACAAGGGCGCCAGCTTGCGCTTGCATGACCCCAAGGCCACCGCCAATGCCAAAGCTGTCATACCGGAAGACCATGTAACCGTCACCTACTGCGAAGATCCCTACACGGCGGCACGCCACGCGCATGCGTTGCTGGTGGTGACGGACTGGCCGGAGTATCTCGAATTGGATCTGGCTCAGTTGCGGGACAGCATGGACCTGCCGGTGGTCGTCGACGGCAGGAACATCTTCGATCCAAAGGAGATGCAGCGCCTGGGTTTTGAGTATGTATCCATGGGTCGGTGAAGCTCCAGTTTCGATCCCGCACCCGAGCAGCTGGAAAATTCAACAACTTGCCTGTGGCCGAACGCCTTAACGCAGCCGTGGAGACGCCAACGGACTGGCCAAGCACCGCTTGGCAGCGGGCGGTTCTACTCGTCGTCGAGCGACTCTGCATCGATCCCGATATTGCGCTCACCCGCTGCCTTCTTCTCCCAATACTTCTTCACCCAGGCGTCAAAGCTCTTGCCGGCGGCGGTGTCTTTGCCAGTGAATGCCAGTGCAGCGATCTCGCCGTAGGGAATCTTGATCTTGTCCGCGCGATTCTTCGGCTTCACCCGCGCGAAGCACTCGGACAGCATCGTAGTAGCGGGCGCGATAGTAGCGAAGCCCGGTCTCTGAATCGAAGTCCCGCCCCGTGTACTGGAATGGGTTGGCGAGCGTGCCCGTGGAAGCGAACCTTCGGGCACGGCTTCGACGAAGCCGACATCTTGTGCCTCGGACCTCTCCGCGAGCGCAACGATGCAGAAGGCAGGATCGCCGTCTCTTGCTATTTGTAGTAGAGGCAGTTGCATCAATAAGCTCCTGACTTTCCCGTTGGTCGCGTTATACGCGGTGGGCTTCGCCGGGTGGAGCCACCGGCCTGACCAAAATAGCGACGCGGCTGAGTCAGGGGTTGTGGACCCCGGAGGTACAGCTGCGATGTCTCCGATTGTTGCCGTAGGCTGATTGAGATCCATCGGATCAAACGCGAGGTGCGGATCAGCCCGCCTCTCCATGTTCCGGATCAGATTCGCAACCACTTCGGGCAGCGTTTCATCGCAGAGTGTGATTTCAACTTACAAGACGCGGGTGGCCACCTCAAAACCTTGTAAGGAATCCTTGAGAATCGTTATTGGACAGTAATAAGGACAGTCGCCGCATCAGCACCGGTCTTCGCAGTTTCTGCTGAGCTAAACGGCGTAATTGTTGCCGCTGTGAAAGAAAGACGGCGTTGAGACTCACGTAGTATTTACAAGGCCCGGGTCGCTCACCAAGGCCCTGTAAGAAACGGAAGAAACCGAACACAGGGTACCGCGAGTGTACCGCGAAGATTTGGCAAGATGCAGCAACGCGGCTGGATGTGAGTACCGGACTAAGAAAGAGCTCTTCGAACTGAAGTGGACCATGGACCAGGGTCAGAAGGAAACGGGCGCACATTTAGCCAAAATCGAAATTGCGGGAGCAACTAGACTCAGACCCGCGGCCTCCTGCGGGACAGGGCAAAGGCCGCCGCGACACATTGCATCTCCAGTTGTTGGGCCACGCACCTAACGACTAGCTGGAAGCTCCAAAAAAACCCGCGAAAACTCGGGCTCAAAGCCGTCACTGGATTGTCTTCTGGGAATTTGTTCCCAAATTGTTCCCGGAAACCAGAACACGACTGAAGACCTTAGTGAAAGAAAGGGGGCGCCTTGTTGTGCATCCATAAGCAGGAAGGCCGCTTGCGGATTTAACCACCGACCTTTGGGTTATGAGTGCAACTTGACACGTAATTTCAGCGAGTTGTGCGGACAGGGCTGAGCTTCAAGGTATTCGGAAGAACCTGCTGGAATCGCTATTCCTCCCTTAATCGTCCCTCGACGACACAGGCGGTTCTCGCGCGAATTCATCATCATTGGGGCCGATCACCACTCAGATACTAGCCCCGTGGACAAGGCAAACAACTGGCCCCCTCCATTTGAATAGGTTACCTACGGCAGAAACCGCCACATCAGCCCGACAAATCGTACAATCTTGCTTGCAATTGCGCTCAGCATTCCCACCGCCGCGCAAGCACAGCTTCGGCCACTACTTCCGGCTGGAGATCGCCGCTGATAAATGTGAAAGCAGATTCTATCCCTCACCAATGTCACGTTTTCCAACGGTGTGGTAGGCATCGGCTAGGGAGTCGCTCTGTTGCGCGTCGGCAAAGCCGCTTGGAAAAACGGGGTCAATGGCAAGCGCGGAAGGAATCGAACCTTCAACCTACTGATGAACTGCTCATAAGCTGAAATCAATGGTTCAGCGACTTCCAAGCAGTTCGCATCGGCAAATTGAGGCAATTCTGGGGATAGTTGCTACCAAGTTGCTACCAAAATTCCCTGGAGGAAGGTGCACTAGCGGCAACAAACTCCATAGCGCTGCCAAAGCCGAAACCAAGGGCTATGTGCAAGCATTTCGTCGTGCTTTCGATTCGCAGCCGAGAGGTCGCTCGGGCTGAGCGGTCTGGTATCCGGCACTGCGAAAATGCGCTCTAGCCACTCGATCTCGGCACTGTTCTGCTCGGCGTCCATGCGTCTCAATATCCAACATGAGCACGGCAACGGTCAAATGGGAGAGCATCAATGACGTGTCTGCGAGACCGCTCCGCCATCGGTTCGGCTGTCCTGGTGGCGACCGGTGGGACAACTCACGTCGTGCGGACAGTTCCGACGACGAGTCCCGCCCAAAAACGAGAGCAAAATAGAGCACGCCCGCATCTAGAGTCTGCATGATATCCTCCGTGCTCTCGGTTCATTCTTGATGCGTTTTGGGCGAAATGGCGCGAGGCGTACCATTGAGCATGCGCAGAATATGTCCAGAATATCTCGACGCATACCTCTATGATCGTGCGGAAGCCGAGAAGGCATCGACGAGAAAGCTCCGGGGATCTGGATCTCGGAAAGAACTGCTAGACGTACCTGAGGCGCATAGACGCGCCGCGTCCGGGATGTCCCGTCTGGCGCGAGTGGTGACGATGAGGCAAGCGCAATGGCAAAAACGGACTCTGTCGGCAAGCACGGTTTCTCCTCCCCACGAATCGCCTGTGTTGATTCCGGTTCCCACCGTGCAAGAACCGGCCGCGACGAACTGGCTGCACTATACGACCTCGTGGCGCCGGAGGAAAGCAATGTGATCGTCGCGTTAGGCGGCGACGGATTCGTGCTACACGTGGTCCATCAGTACCTACACCTGCGACGCCCGATCTTTGGGATGAACTGTGGAACTGTGGGGTTTCTGTTGAATGTCTACCGGCCAGACGTGCTCATTAAACGAATTCGGGCAGCCCAGGAGGTTACCCTCCACCCACTCCGGATGACAGCTAAAACCATTGATGGAAAGCTTGAGGAGTCGCTGGCCTTCAACGAAGTATCCATCCTCCGCCGTACGCGGCAGCAGGCGAACGTTCGGATTTCTGTTGACGGGATCGTTAGGATCGCTCTGCTTGCCGCCGACGGGGTCATGGTGGCAACACCCACCGGCAGCACAGCTTACAACCTTTCAGCACGCGGACCCGTCATCCCGCTCGAGAGCAATCTGCTCGCTCTTACTCCAGTCAGCCCGTTCCGGCCCCGACATTGGAGGGGAGCTTTGCTATCGCACACATCGGTCATCGAGTTTGAAAACCTCGACCCGCACAAGCGGCCGCTGAGTGCATCGGCGGATTTCAAAGAGTTCTTCGACATCGTCTCCGTGCAGGTGCTGGAGGATCGGTCAAAGCTGGTCAAATTGCTCTTTGACCCCGACCACTCCCTTGAGGAACGCGTCAGGGCTGAGCAGTTTGCGAGCTGAGAGAAAAATGAGTTTGGTGCGCGTGCGTCACGCCCGCATTCCGCGCCTTCACCAGCAGTTATTTTTGAGACCACTTCCAGCGTTCGCGATGTTAACCTATCGCGTGAGGTGTGAGTGACGTGTTGGTATGGAAAGTCGTCAAATGGGTGGCGTATAGACTTCCAATACTGGCCACCGCGGTTTTTGCGATCATTTTCCTCACGAAGGACGAGCTTTCCAAGTCTCAGTCTCCAACCCTCCTGCTGATCGTTAACACCTTTAAGGACCACCTCGCGCTCGTCTTAGCAAGCCTTTTGATTTTCCTTTTCCTATGCGCTGCCTTGTGGGGCCTCGCGGATTACTTCGAAAGACCTGATCTCTGGCGGCGTCACAAGTAGATATTCTCACCCCTTCCTCAGAAGGATCGCCTCCTGGCTTGTGTGACCTTCTCGTCACGCTATAGCCGCCAGCTCGGTAATCATGGTTTCAAAGATTTGTGGTTTTGAGGACGCGCCGTTCTGGAGCATTAGTTTTATGACCAGGCCCGTCCAGCCCGTCTGATGGTTGGCACCCACCCCAGCTCCGGAATCACCATGGAAATATTCGTGAAAAAGCAACAGGTCACGCCAGTGGGGATCAGTCTGAAACTTCTCCGAGCATCCGAAAAGCGGCCGCCGGCCGTCTTCGTCGCGAAGGAAAATGCTCGTTAAGCGGCGCGAAAGGTCACCCACCACTTCCCCCAGGTTCCGCATGTTCCCTGACCCGGTTGGTGACTCGACCTTGAAGTCGTCGCCTAGATAGTGGTGGAACTTTTGAAGCGACTCGATCAGCAGATAGTTCAACGGGAACCAGATGGGTCCGCGCCAATTGGAATTTCCTCCAAACACTCCGTTGGAGGATTCTCCGGGTTCGTAGTAAATGCAGTGCTGGGTGCCGTTTACCGCGAGGCAGTAAGGCTGACCGGCGTGAAGCTTGGACAGCCCACGGATACCATAGGGGGACAAGAATTCACGTTCGTCCAGCATGTACTTTAGAATCCGGCGCAGCTTGCCTTCATCGGCGATGGACAATAATCTGCGCTCGCCCACGCCTTCGGTGCGCGCAGAGGCCAGGTCCGACGCGAGATCAGGGCGGTTATCGATGAACCATTCCAGGCGCCGCTTGAAGGACGGCAGTTGCTCGAGCAGTTCCGGCTCCAGCGTTTGCACCGCGAACAGCGGGATCAATCCCACCATGGAGCGGGTTTTCAATGGTTGTTGAGAGCCGTCGGGCAGCCTCAGTACGTCGTAGAAGAAACCGTCTTCCTCATCCCATAACCCCATGCTGTCGTGCCCGCGATGGCTGATCGCATGAGCGATGTGGATGAAGTGTTCCCAAAACTTGCTGGCGATGTCTTCATAGCAGGGCTCTTCTTTTGCTAACTCCAGCGCGATGGTCAGCAGGTTGAGGGTGTACATCGCCATCCAACTCGTCCCATCAGACTGCTCGATGTGGCCACCAGTGGGAAGGGGTGCGCTGCGGTCGAACACGCCGATGTTGTCCAAGCCTAAAAATCCGCCTTGGAAAATGTTTCTGCCTTCGGCGTCCTTGCGATTCACCCACCAGGTGAAATTCAGCATCAGCTTGTGAAACACCCGCTGCAAGAATGCGCGATCCCCTTTGCCATGACGCTTCTTGTCGATTTTGTACACGCGCCACGCAGCCCAGGCGTGCACCGGTGGATTGACGTCACCAAACGCCCATTCATAGGCGGGAATCTGCCCATTGGGGTGCATGTACCACTCGCGCAGCATCAGGATCAGCTGCTCCTTGGCGAAGTCTGAATCGATGAGCGCGAGTGGAATGCAGTGAAACGCCAGATCCCAGGCGGCATACCACGGGTATTCCCACTTGTCCGGCATGGAAATCACATCAGCGTTGTGGAGATGAGACCAATTATGATTGCGCCCCTTCCTCCGCTCCCCAGGCGGCGGAGGATTGTCCGGATCACCCTGCAACCAGTCTTTGACAACATAGTGATAGAACTGCTTCGACCAGAGCATTCCGGCATAACCCTGGCGCATCACATTTTGCTCATCCGGCGACAGGTCCTCTGGAATCACGGTCGCATAAAACTCATCCGCTTCATGCTGGCGGAGCGCGAAGATCCAGTCGAAATCATCAAAGGCACTCTTTGTATTGAAATCGGATTCGGCGAGACGCATTCGGACTACGGCGGTTTCTCCCGCACCAAGAGTGTGTTTGTAATGAGCTGCCGCCTTGGTGCCCGCATGTTCGGGATTAACGGCATCTTTACTCCCATGCACAACGTAGTCGTTGATGCTGTCCTTTACATATGGGGCGCGGTTCGCGATCCCCCAGAGACGCTGATAATTGGCCTCATTCTCCGTAAACAGCAGTTCCGGACTGCCTTCGCAATAAAGCCAGCGGCTGACAAGCTGGGCTTGATTCAGTTCGATGACTGGGTCAGAACCCGAACGCGAACGGTGCAACTCGGGGCGGAGTTCGCTCTGTCCCCACGACCAGGTATTGCGGAACCAGATGGTCGGCAGAACGCGGAGATTCGCGGTTTCCGGGCCACGGTTCGTGACTGTGATCCTGATGAGAATATCCTCGGCATCGGCTTTTGCGTATTCCACGAATACATCGAAGTAGCGGTTCTCGTCGAACACGCCTGTATCGAGCAGTTCGTACTCTGATTGGAGTCTGTCTCGGCGCCGGTTCTCTTCTACCAACGTCGCATAGGGGAACTCCGCCTGCGGGTATTTGTAGAGGTACTTCATGTACGAGTGGGTCGGCGTGCTGTCGAGATAAAAGTAGTACTCCTTGACATCCTCGCCGTGGTTGCCCTCGTTCCCCGTCAGGCCAAAAATTCTTTCTTTCAGGATGGGGTCTCGCTCGTTCCATAGCGCCAGAGCGAAGCAGATTGTCTGCCGGCGGTCGCTGATTCCTGCCAAGCCCTCTTCGTTCCATCGGTAAGCACGCGATCGGGCATGATCATGAGACAAGTATTCCCACGCATTCCCGTATGCGCTGTAGTCTTCGCGCACCGTGCCCCAAGCTCGCTCGCTGAGATATGGACCCCAGCGCTTCCAATGCTTCTGGCGAGTGCGGGATTCTGACAGCCGGATTTCTTCTTGCGTCATCTCAGTTCTCCCTTGTTGTTCGTTAAGCAAAGAAATCAACTGCAAGACTGCGCGTCTTAGCCGACAACCGCAGCAACCTCAGCCGGCTGTTGCTTGTCGGCGCGGGCCTGTTTTTCCTCTTCACCTCCTTCCGTGGTCAGGTCGAGCATGCCGAAATGGATACCGACCTTCTTGAGAAAATCATTGGGAGGAATGCCGCCCGCGAAAATCCAGACGTAGTCGTTAGCGATTTCCTGCGTCTCGCCTTTCACCTTAAGGACAACGCTCTCCGCCTTGATTTCCACCGGCGAGGACTCGAACAGCACTTGGACCTTCTTCTTGCGAATGCACTCCTCGATTCGCTGGGCATTCCGCTCCTTGATGCGGTTGAAGGTTGACTGCCGGTAGGAGAGAGTGACTTGATTGCCCTTCTGGTAGGCCAGACCCATGGCCACTTCGACCGCACTATCGCCGCCGCCCACCACTAAGATTTTTTTGTTTGTATAGGCGTCGGCCTCGATCAGACGGTACATGACCTTCGGCAGTTCCTCGCCTTTGACTCCGAGTTTGCGGGGAGTTCCGCCCCGGCCGAGCGCCAGCACGACTGCATGCGCGCGGTATTGATTCTTGGTAGTCGCTACCGCGAAGATCCCGTCCGCTTCCTTTCGGATGTCAGTTACTCTCTCGCCCGTGCGGGCTTTGAAATCGGCCCGCTGCATGACTTTGTGCCAGAATGTGAGCAGATCTTCCTTAGAGAGCTCCGTCTTGTTGAACTTCCCATAGAGAGGGAATTCCACCGGTCTGGTGAGCACCAGTTTTTGTCGCGGGTATTTCGTAACCGTTCCCCCGATCTCATCCTGCTCCAGGGTGACGTAGTTGAGCTGGCGCTCGATGGCGCGCAGAGAGGCGCTGATGCCGCCGGGACCGGCGCCCACGATCAACACGTCGTAAGCCTCCCCAACGGATCCGCCTGCGCCCAGTGCCCGGCATCTCTGCGCGATGATGTCGACGCATTCTCGCCCCTGATTGATCGCGTTCTTGATCAATGCCAGCCCGCCGAGTTCTCCGACGATAAACAGGTTGGGTACGCTCGTCTCGTATTCGGGCGTCAGATACGGGAGGTCGGCACTTACGCTGGGACTCGCCATCACCATGGTGATGGCGCTGACCGGGCAAGCTTCGGCGCAGACGCCGTGCCCGATGCACTTATGCGGATTGACGATCACCGCCTTGCCGCCGAATATAGCCAGAACGTCGCCTTCCGGACACACTTCCGTGCACGTGCCGCAACCGATGCAGTTGCCAGTGTCGATGTGCGGGTGTTGTGCCTGCGGCCCAGCGGAGTCTGCGTTCCTCTTCGCAGCCTCGCGCGCCCGCGCTTCCTTTCGCTTGTGACGCCGAATGTAAAAGAGCAGAGGGACGGCAACGATAAAGGCGTAAACAAACAAAGCTACAGTAGAGAAAGTCATAGTCTGGACTCCTCGGAACTCTCACCACATAAATCCCATCGTGGTGACTATGGCGATGTGGATCACGGCCAGCGCCGCGAACGAATAACTAAATGGCCTGTGGATGACATGCCAGAGGTGGAACACCATCTGAGCGCGCGAGAGAAACAGGATGCGTTTACTCAGCAAGGCCTGATCACGGGCAGCGTCGATTGCCTGTTCCAGTCGCTGGTGCCGCGTCCGCAGTAGCCCGCCGATGGTCGTGAGTTTCTCACCCCACTCGAGCGCATGCCGACGCACGCGTGCTACCCGAAGCGGGCGCATCAGGTCGAGCATGATCATGTAAACGAGCGCAACCATCAAAGGCAACCTATTAACCACGGCCGCGCTTGGCAGACGGAGCAGCGAATGCAAGTCGGCAGTAGGCAAGACTCCCCGCGCGGTCAACCTCTGCGCCAGCACCGTGTGCTGCTGCTCGAGTTCCGACATTGAGAGTTCCGCCGAATTTAAATTGTGAGGAATCTGACTGTAAACGTACCGTCCAAGCACGCCACTTAGGGCCACAGCTGTCATGACCCAGAACGCGACGCCAGCAAAGCCTTGGAACTTGAACGAAGAGTGGAACGCCACGATGAGTGGAGCCGCGAGCCCCGCCAGCACATGGAAATCCAGCCAATTCTTGGAACTGCCCTGGCGGGAGAGCCATCTCCAGCGCTTACGAAGCGGATACAGGAAGATCGTGCAAAACAGCAGCAGAGCGAGGTCGCCCAGCTTGAGGCCGATGGTCCCGCTCGGTTTTAGGACAGCGTGTTTAGAGGAGAAGGGACGGTGAGCGGCGTCGAGCGTGTAGTAATCGAAGCCGTAGACCACAAGTGCCAAGACCAGCGCGATCGCAAGCAGGTATCCGACGAGCAGGGGACGAAGATGCGATCTCTCAGGTTCGACGGCGGGCAGAACCGCAGTAGTAATGGTCGCGTTCATTGTTTAATCGACCTTTCTTTGACGCTCTCTTGCGCACTGACGGGGAAGCGTTAGTAATCGCTGAAAGAGTCCGTTGTTGTGCCAGTGCTGGCGCGCCGTCTCTACCTCGGATATCGTCCGTCACACATTCAGGGAGGCTTTGCAGAATCGTCGAGGGACACCGACGCGTACTCGCCCTCGCTACGCAATGAGTGCAAGCCGAAGATCTCCGTCAGCAGCCGAGAAGCGTGAGCGAGTTGCCAGAATACGACCACAACAAAAATCTTCTTAGTCGGCAATCCTCGCGTTCGACAAACCGACGACTGTCGGATGGAACTAATTAAGTAATGCCGGAATTCTCTGAACGCCCTCGCAAGCGTAGTGCCAATCAGCTCCGGCCGAAAATATGTTTCTGTTCCGATCTAAGTGTTTTGGGGGTGCTCGGTTCAGCAGGCCATTTTCGGATTTTTGAAGGGCCGATGCCGAGTTAGAAGGGAGCGGCAACCCAGCAAAATTGTACTTACGTTTAGTAATTGCTTCCCAATCAGCGATCAGCGCGCCTTTTGCAGTTGTCAACAAATTTACACAACTAAAGGTTCGCGAAATATCGTCTTACACTTGTAACTGTTCGGTTACGAGCGTCAAAGCCTGCGTCAATTCGCCTCCATGCACCTCGATTACGACACAGGTGTGCCGAGCAAAGTGTCAGGGCAGACTCCAAACTGACGTGGTCGTCGTGGTCGAAGGTGATCGCATTACTACGATCAGTCTGGGCGAGAAGACCCGTCTCCCAAAGGAAGTATTCGTCGTCGATGCCTCACACAATAGTGGAGGAACCGTATCGCACCATGGTTCTCGTGGCGCAGTGTTTGGGACTGCGGATTAGCGAAGTGATGGCGCTCCAATGGAGCGACTTCGATTTTGCCAATCTGACGGTTCGGGTTCAGCGTGGGATTGTGCACGGGCGGGTCGATGTGGTGAAGACCGAGTATTCAAACGACGATCTTCCACTCGACTCCAATCTTTGCGCGATCCTGCAACACTGGAAGCAACAATGTCCGGTTTCTCCGAATGGATGGGTGTTCCCGAACCCAACCACCCTCAAACCGTACTGGCAGGAAAGCATCTGCGCAGACCACATCAAACCCGCGGCGGTGAAAGCCGGCCTCAGAACGAACATCGGCTGGCACACATTTCGCCACTATGCCGGGCGCTGGACTATTCCGGGTAAGAGGAGAACTGATTCACCGAAGCCCCATTATTGCGGACTCTGGAACTTCGCCTCCACAGCCGCCCGGCATAGTCTTGGTCCCAGATTCTTGACGTGAGCGCCAATCTGGCGTCTTGCTAGCCATAGGCTGGAGTCGGCAACCACGCTGATTTGCAACTCCGATTTGTGCTGTCCAGCTCTCGTTACGCGCGTCGGCGATGCGGGAGTCCAAATATATGCCGAAGAGGATGTGTGGGTTGGATAGTTGGTGCCCATTGAAGACCCATCGGGAAACACCGCTTGACTATGCCGGGAGACATTACGACAAACCGCCGTCTGCAGGCACGAAAACGATCTCACCCGGAATAGTCCGGCACCCGGCATAGTGCAGAGCATTTTTAGCTCGGCGGCGCGGCTACGGGTAAGGCGCAAGCAGAGGGGAAAAAATCATAGAGCCGCGCCGGTGAGCTAAAAATTCATTGGGCTGAACCGCTGGCAGGATGTCTGCT
>Ga0137360_10000091_pt1 | contig 49108 bp, 37 predicted proteins | sample Mad1_60_16metaG_FD_104924 | JGI IMG/M metagenome (GOLD analysis project Ga0137360, IMG submission 104924) | Vadose zone soil microbial communities from Angelo Coast Range Reserve, California, USA - Mad1_60_16 metaG | ecosystem: Environmental > Terrestrial > Soil > Vadose zone | place: USA... | reverse complement strand
CTTTTTTCGCGCAGCTTAAACAGTTCTTCTCGCTGCGTCGTGGTGCCTTGCAAACGCCGCTGCATGATGGCGCGCGCCTGTTGGCGCTGGGCGTCGGTAAGATTTAATTCGCGTATGAGGTGACCAATTCCTCCCCGGTGTCGCATCCCTTCATGGCGTCCTCTGCGCTCGCCGCGCTCAGCCAATCGCTCAGAACATCTCTTAACCTGTGCGCCGGCATCGGGGGATTGCGTCTGCGTTTGCTGCGCCGCGGCAATCGTACCCAACGCGAGGATGGCGCCTAAAGTTGTGGTTAAGCTCTTTCGTGAGAACATTTCTTGTCAAACTCCTTCTTTAGTAAGCGATGGGCTTTTTTTTTTATTTTAGCCGCCACAACCGAGAAATAAGTCTGGAAAGATACCGATTGACTTGGCAAGCAGGACAGAGTACTTTGTGACGTAAAGACAAGGACGGTTCGATCCATCACGGACCTTGTCGATTCGGAGCTAAATCGTAAGATCTTTGTGAGTAGTAGAAAACTGAAGCGTCACGCTACAATACCGCGCCAATGGGTCTTCTCGAAAACATAAACTCTCCGGCGGATTTGCGTCGCCTGCCGGTTGAACAGTTGCAGCCGGTCGCAGATGAAATTCGGCAGTACATACTTGAGACCATGTCGCGCGTGGGTGGTCACACTGGCGCGTCACTTGGCGCCATCGAGCTCGCCGTCGCTCTGCATTACGCGTTCGATACGCCGCACGACCGCTTAGTTTGGGACGTGGGCCACCAGGCTTATGCTCATAAGATTCTTACCGGACGTCGCGAAGGTCTGCCGACAATCAAACAATATGGAGGCATCAGCGGCTTCCTGCGCCGCGACGAGTCGGAATACGACACATTTGGCGCGGGCCACGCTTCCACTTCGCTTTCGGCGGCGCTGGGCATGGCCATTGCGCGCGACAAGAAGGGCGAGGACCACCACGTTGTTGCCTTGATTGGTGATGCATCGCTCGCGGGCGGCATGGCGATGGAGGCAATCAATCAGGCAGGACATCTAAAGAGTCGTTTGATTGTTGTCCTTAATGACAACGAAATGTCCATTGCGCCCGCAGTTGGCGCATTGACTGGTTATCTCAACCGCATTCGTGGCGCTCACCAGTATCATCGTTTCAAAGAAGAAGTTGAAGAAAAGCTGCTAGCCATTCCTTCGGTAGGAGAGCGCTTGCATCACGCCGCCAAGACAGTCAAGGACGCGATTGCCGCAGCGGTTTTGCCGGGCGCGTTGGTGAATGAACTTGGCTTCAAATACATCGGCTACGTTGATGGTCACAACACGCGAGCCCTGGTGGCTGCGTTGCGCGAAGCGCAGCAGATTAAGGATGGACCAGTCATCGTTCATGCGCTGACGACAAAGGGCAAGGGCCATCCCCGGGCGGAAAATGATTACTACCGCTGGCACGCGACTGGTCCATTCGATTTGCAGAGCGGCGAAGCGATTAAGTCCAAGGCCGCCTCTCCTACCTACACAACAGTTTTTGGTAACACGCTGGCCGAACTGATGGGTCGTGACGAAAAAATTGTTGCGCTAACGGCGGCTATGCCTGATGGCACCGGCATTTGCACGGCCCTCGAACAGTTTCCCGATCGCTCTTTTGACGTCGGCATTGCGGAGCAGCATTGCGTGACGTTTGCCGCCGGCATGTCGTGTGAAGGCCTGAAACCAGTCTGCGCGATCTACTCGACATTCTTGCAACGCGGTTTTGACCAATTGATCCACGATGTCTGCATCCAAAATCTCAACGTGAAGTTTTGTTTAGATCGGGGCGGCGTGGCTGGTGGTGATGGGCCAACACATCACGGCCTTTTGGACATTGCCTATCTGCGTGGCGTTCCCAACATCGTGCTTATGGCGCCGAAAGACGAAGCCGAGATGCGCGACATGCTCTTCACGATGGTTGAGCATGTTGGACCAGCCGCCATGCGCTATCCGCGCGGCAGCGGCGTCGGCGTACCAATCGATGTCGAGCCTAAGTTGCTCGAGATAGGCAAGGGAGAAATATTGCGCGACGGCGGCGAGATTGCAATCGTCGCTTACGGCTCGATGGTCCATCCATCGTTGCAAGCCGCCGAGAATCTCGCGAAGGAGAAGATCGAAACGACCGTCGTCAACGCGCGTTTTGTGAAACCGCTTGATGCACAACTTTTGCTGGCGCTAGCGCAAACAAAGCGCCTGATTGTCACTGTTGAAGAAGCTTACCTGGCCGGCGGTTTTGGTTCGGCTGTGCTCGAGTTGCTGGAAGAGAATGGACTGCAGGATAAAGTTCGGGTCGTGCGCATGGGAATTCCGGATCGCTTGGTGACCCATGGCGATCCCAAGTTGTTGCTGGCCAAGTATGGCCTCGACGCAGACGGTATCTACACGCGCGTGAAAGAAAGCATCGACGTGCTGGATGACCGTCGCGCAAAACCTCAAAAAATCGGACGATAAAGCCTTCAGAATCGCTCGAAGAATCCCGCACCCGTACCGCTCCGACAGACGGGCGCGTTGCTTTGGTGCACGATATCTTTACCTCTTTGACTCTCCCCAGTAAATTTCAAGAGCCATCAAGATAGTTAAGCACCGGGAGTAATCACATACACGTTCACTCACGGCGTTTGGCCCTGGTCTTGGCAAACTGTTTCTCGGCTCAAGCTCTTGAGAACTCATAACGTTTATTGGTTGAGGCATCTTATGTCTATGAACTCAAGTATCAAGAACCAGGAAAAGTTTGCCGCCGAAAGTGCTATTACTGAGCCGCATTTCGATGAAGAGGCGACTTTGCCATCTACGCGACCGGTGGTACCGCAGGAGCGAGTCGAATCGCAGGTCCGCACAAAAAGGCGTTTACTTCTGGCGGGGGCGACGACTTTGGCAGTCTTGTTGGGAGCCGTCGCCGCCCTTTTCCTCGCCCGCCTGTGCGAGGAATCCGCACCAGAAGCGACTTTCAGTTCCCAAACCGTAGCTGCTCAATCGAATCCAGGTTGGCAAGCGGAGAATGGAAGTTCGGCTCCGGCAGTTGCGGATGAGCCGGGAGCGCAACAATCCCACAACCTATCTGCAACTATCGAGCAAGGGGCTGCCAGCAAATTGGATTCTTCTCACAAAACTCTTGTGGTGCGACGTGAAGAGCGACGAGCGCGAAGGTTGGAGCGCGAGACATTAGCTGACGGGCGCAAGAGGAAAAAAGAGGCGCTGGAAGGCGTCTTTCGAACCAGTGAAATTTTCGAAGGGGCAGGCGGACGCCATTAAGAAAGTGTATCGCGTGTTTAGGAGAAGTCAGTACTTCGGATATTTAACTTATTGACTGATCTCGGGACGAGTGGCATTATTTCACGAGAGTTGATTCGCAATTTCTGCCCAGCGTTAATTCGCTTGCCCCGTTTGAACTCACGTACATTGTAATTTCCGGCACCCCGACGTTTTTCTCAATGGTTCAATCTTTCGCGCGGTGCGGCGCGAGGAAATGGTGAATTTTTATGAGCAAACAAGTGTTTCGTGAGCGGGAGTGTATTCATCGAGATGATGATGGCGCTGTGGGCGAGTTTTACAACGGGTCCTTCTACGTGCAGGCGTTGCAGCGCTTGCGTGTCGACAAGGCTGTAGAGATATCGGGGTTAGTCACTTCCTTTTTCTGGGCTGATGCTCCACACATTCTCGTCTGGCTTTGTCACGATTGCGCCGACCAACTTGGTTTAGCCGATACTCCTCGCGCGTTAACGCAAGCAGTACGGCGCCAGGCCTGACCGACTCATCAGGCTTCAATCGGTGCGAACCCGCTGGCGCACTATGGTTTAATGTGGGCCCGCAAAGTGAAGCACGAGCGCATAGACAAACTGCTTGTCGAACGTGGTCTGGCCGAATCGCGCACAAAGGCGCAGGCCCTCGTTATGGCTGGCGTACTGCTGGCTGACGAGCAACGCATCAATAAGCCTTCCGATTCAGTTTCCACTTACGCTGACATTCGCATCAAAGGTGGAGAAGATCTGATCTCACGTTACGTTGGCCGCGGCGGTATCAAACTGGATGCAGCGCTCCGTGAGTTTCAAATCAGTGTCAAGGGCTTGCATTGCCTGGATGTCGGGGCTTCTACACGCGGGTTCACCGACTGCCTGCTGCAACACGGAGCCCGGAAAGTCGTCGCGGTCGACGTGGGCCACAACCAACTGGATTGGCGATTGCGCACTGACGCCCGCGTGGAAGTCAGGGAAGGCTTCAATGCTCGTTACCTCAAACCGGATGACTTCCAGAAAAAGTTTGATCTCGCCATAATGGATGTCTCGTTTATTTCCGCAACCAAAATCATGCCGGCGATTAGGTTGAAGAAGCTTATCTGGCCAGCGGTTTTGGTTCGGCCATACTGGATTTTGCTGGAAGAGAATGGACTGCAGGATAAAGTTCGCGTGGCGCGCATGGGCATTCCGGATCGGCTTGTAACGCATGGTGATCCTAAACTTCTGCTCGCTAAATATGGTTTAGACGCCGACGGCATTTACATGCGCGTGAAGGAGAGCATCGATGTGTTGGATGATCGCCGCACCAAGCCGCAAAAAGTCGGGCGATAGTTTTTCGCCACTCTCAAAAATTACTCGCGCCCGTACTGCTGAGACAGACGGGCGCGTTGTTTTAATGCACGATATCGTCGCTGGCGCTGTAGACATATCGCGTCAACAGCTGCTGCGTTTCAGCTTTTACAAGGACTTAACTGCGAGCGAGTTTGCCTCCTGTTTTTTGGCCTTCATCTTGCTAACTAATTGAGGCCCGGCAAAGCGATTGAGTCATAACGTCCAGCATGCAAGGATTTTGGAATAGTATGGAAACAGAAACAACGAACGTGGAAAGCAATTCTGAAGTACTGGCTGAACCCCACTTTGACGACGAGGCGACTGTGCTTTCGGCGCGGCGAGTCGTGCCGCTTGACGAAGTTTCGTCTTATGGCTCGCAAGCAACGTCGCACTTCGCTCGCGGGTGGATGTTTGCCGCAACTGTCGTTGGCGCACTGCTGTTCGGAGTTGTTGCCAGCGCGGCTTACTACTCGTACCTCAATCGAGAAGCTGCGCACCCGGTTGTCAACATGGAGAACATCGCGTCCGGTGCTGACGGGATGTCTACATTATCTGCTGCCAACGATGCGTCTCCATCTGTGAACGCGCCTAAAGTCAACAACACGCCGCCGGCGGATGCGAATGCTGAAGTCACTTTAGACGAAGAACAGTCCTCCGCGTCTCAACCTGCAGTTTCTTCGAAGAGACCGGTTGCGCGACGTGTAGATGTTCTAACTTTTCCGTCAACTCGCGAAGAACGAAAAGCTGCCCGCCGTCAGGCTAAAGCGCAAAAGAAGGAGCTGGAGCGCGAAAGCCGCGACCGCAATCTGATGCGCATCCGAGAGATTTTCGAAGGCCCACAAAAACCTTAACAAGCAGTAAACTGTCGGGCGTGAAACCCGAGCGTCCTGAGCGAATCGACAAGTTGCTGGTGCAGCGCGGTCTCGCCGAATCGCGCGCCAAGGCGCAGGCGATGGTAATGGCCGGCATCGTGCTGGTTAATGAGCAGCGCGTTGACAAATCTTCGGACGCAATTCCTGGCGATGCAGCGATCAGAATAAAAGGCGGCGACGATCCAACCTCGCGCTACGTTGGGCGTGGCGGATTGAAACTCGAAGCTGCTTTGCGTGAATTTCAAATAGATGTCGCTGGCCTCCATTGTCTCGATGTCGGGGCTTCCACGGGAGGCTTTACCGATTGTCTGTTGCAACACGGCGCGGGTCGGGTTGTTTCCATCGACGTTGGCCACAACCAAATTGATTGGCGCTTACGAACTGACAGCCGGGTCGAGGTGCGAGAAGGTATCAATGCGCGCTACCTGAAACCTGCCGACTTCGAAACAGAGTTCGACCTGATCGTGATGGATGTTTCGTTCATCTCGGCCACCAGGATACTTCCTGCCTTAATTCCACTTTTGAAAGTTGACAGTCGTTTGATTCTACTAATCAAGCCTCAGTTTGAAGTTGGCCGCGGCGAAGTAGGCAAGGGAGGCATTGTCCGCGATCCACAACAGCACGCGCGCGTTATTGAAGAAGTAAACAAAGCGGCTAAAGAACTTGGCCTTGCCGCGCGCAAAGTAATTGAGTCTCCGCTGCGCGGCACGGATGGTAATCTGGAATTTCTAGCGCTTTACGAAAGTGGACATGACTAAACCGTTGCCGTGAATTGCGCTTGCAGTTACCATGGCGACCGTTTTCCTATTCCCTTCTACTTCCGCTTCTCTAACGGGATTGGTGTGCCAGACACAATGACGAACTCAATAAAACGGGTCGGTATAGTTCTGAAGCCGCATCAACCGGATGCACTGAAAACGATGTGCGAACTCGCTGCCTGGCTGGCGGCGCGCGACCTCACGCTCGTTGGCGGCCCCGAAATTGAGCGCGATGCAATTGCCAAACAGACAGACTGCACCGTAGCTGAAGTCGAACCTGAAAAGCTCGCTGCGAATGTGGATCTTGTGCTCGTGCTGGGCGGCGATGGCACCATGATTTCGACCTCGCGCATGATTGGCGACACCGAAGTGCCGGTGCTGGGTATTAACTATGGCGGGCTTGGATACCTGGCTGAATTTCGTATTGAAGAGCTGTACGACGCATTGGAGTCAATCCTTTCCGGCAATTATCGTTTGGACAAGCGCGTGATGCTTGCCGTCGAGCTGGACGGCGCGGAAGAGGCGACGCGCAATCGCGTGCTAAATGACGTGGTCATCAACAAGTCGGCGCTGGCGCGCATCATCGAGATTGAAGCCTATCTGAACGGACAGTTTGTGAATTCGTTTCGTGCCGATGGTTTGATTGTTTCCACGCCGACCGGTTCAACCGCCTACAATCTGTCCGCCGGTGGGCCAGTTATTTTTCCTTCCATGAATGCGGTTGTCATCACTCCGATTTGTCCTTTCACTCTTTCTAATCGACCTATCGTTGTTCCCGACGACGCTATTATCGAGCTGTGTCTGAAGACTGATAAAGAAGACGTCGCGCTAACGCTCGACGGGCAGGTTGGCTTTCCCTTGAAGGTCGACGATCGAGTAGTCATTCGCAAGAGCAAGACCACCTTTAATCTGGTGCAGCCAATGAACAGAAACTATTTCGACGTGCTGCGGGACAAGTTGCGTTGGGGGCGATGAAAGCAGTTCCGAGTTTCGAGTTCCGAGTTCCGAGTTCAGGAAAAGCGAATCAAGCTGGATCAATGGAGTCGGGCAGGTGTGGATTCAAGTGCTGACCAATACGACAAGGTAAAACGCCGAGCATTCACAAAAATGGGACGCAGAAGATGGAACTCGAAACTCGAAACTCGAAACTCAAAACTGGCGCCCGTCCCTGGTATAAACCTTCACTCACTACGCAGATTTTGATTGGACTGCTCGTGGGCGGGCTGCTCGGATATGTCAGCCCTGATTGGGGCAACCGCGTCTATTTTCTTCGCGACATCTTTCTCAACTTGATCAAATCGATCATTGCGCCGCTGATCTTCGCGACGCTGGTCGTGGGAATAGCCGGTGGCGGGGACTTGAAAAAAGTCGGGCGCATGGGTCTGAAGGCGCTGCTCTATTTTGAGATTGTTACTACGATCGCGCTTTTCATCGGCCTGGGCATCGTAAATCTCACCAAGCCAGGTTACGGCGTTGCGCTTACGGCCGCACATGACATCAGCCAGTTACAACAAACGCATCCACAGGGTTTTCGCGACATGCTGGTCCATATCTTCCCCTCGAGCGTGCTGGACGCGATGGTTCGTGGCGATGTGCTGCAGATCGTAGCCTTTTCGGCTCTGTTTGCAGTGGCCGTCTCGGCTATGGGCAAAACGGCCGCACCAATCCTGCGCGGCTGCGAAGCGTTGTCACAGGTGATGTTCAAATTCACCGGTTACGTGATGATGTTTGCGCCCATCGGGGTGGGGGCAGCGATGGCCCACACGATTGCGACCAACGGCCTGGGCGTGCTGGTGAACCTCGGAAAATTGATTGGGTCGCTTTATCTTGCTCTTTTAGTGCTGGTCGTTTTTGTCTTTGGCGCAGTGATGATTATTGCGCGCGTGCCCATCAAGCAGTTTTTAAAGGCCGTGCGCGAACCGTTCACCATTGCGTTTGCGACGACCAGTAGCGAGTCCGCTTTGCCAAAGGCAATGGAAGTGATGGAGCGGTTTGGAGTGCCGCGGCGCATTGTAGGTTTTGTAATGCCCACCGGCTACAGCTTCAATCTCGACGGCACAACTCTCTACCTGGCGATGGCCTCGGTGTTTGTGGCACAGGCTGCCGAAGCAACCACGGGCCAGCACCTCAGTTTTGGGCGGCAGATTGTGATGATGTTGACTTTGATGATCACTTCCAAAGGCGTGGCCGGCGTGCCACGTGCAGCGCTTGTAATCTTGCTGGCCACGCTCAATAACTTCTTGCCGAATGGTCTGGGCGCAATCGGCGTTGCCGTGATCTTCGGAGTGGACGAGTTGATGGACATGGGCCGCACTTCCGTGAATGTTTTGGGAAACTGTTTGGCTACTGTGGTGGTCGCGCGTTGGGAAGGTGAGTTTGACGACAAACGCGCGCGCGTTTTTGGTACGCCCGAGGAAGCTCGGTTGGATTTGCGTGAAGGCGAAGTGGCGTTTGCAGATGCAGTCGCCGAAGGCTGATTCGCAATCGGGAACCTGACACGAAATGGTTTTTCCACTTTACGACGACAACAGCGATCGCACTACGACGCCGATCGTCAATTACATTCTGATTGCCGTCAACATTCTGGTGTTTGTGTTTTTGCAGCAGTTGGGCACAAACGACAAATTCACTTACGCCTTTTCGACTGTGCCGCAGGAGATCATCACCGGTCGCGACGTACGCACTCCCGATCGCCTGGTTGAGGAACCAGTCAGCGGACAACAGCTTTTGATTCCGGGTTTGCAGCCGACACCATTCTCCGTTTACCTGACGTTGATTTTTTCGATGTTCATGCACGGCGGCATTGCCCACATCGCCGGCAACATGCTGTTTCTCTGGATTTTTGGCGACAATGTAGAAGACCGCATGGGCCACCTGAGATATCTAATCTTTTACCTGCTGACTGGTGTGCTGGCGTCGCTGGCCCATGTGTTGATCACGGTCATGTTTGCTGCGGACCCCAGTAGTTTGCTGGTTCCGAGTTTGGGAGCTTCTGGCGCAATTTCCGGGGTGCTCGGTGGCTACCTGGTCCTTCATCCGAAACGCAGAGTGACGGTAATCCTGTTTCGTTTTCTCACCGATGTGCCCGCCTATGTAGCGGTCGGCATTTGGTTCGCCTTTCAACTTATCAGCGGTCTTGGCGTTTTGGGCGACAGCTCTCAACAGGGTGGCGTAGCCTATGCGGCCCACGTTGGCGGGTTCGTTGCCGGCGTGGCGCTGGTCAAGGTCTTCACGATCGGGCGCGGAAATACACCGACCTACGCTTAGCCCGAATTTGAAATACCTGTTCGTTTAGATCTTGCCGGCTGAATTGCAGCAGGTCCCCGCCTCAGTTAAGATCAGCTTTCCCTTTTCAGGAGCAAATCATGGCAACTAAGGAAAGCGCGATCGCGCCGGTTAATCAACAGGGTCTCGACATCAAATCGACTCCGCGCGAGGAGATGGAACTTTATCCGCTCGATACCTTCGCGTACGAGTTTCCCGGCAAAGAAATAAAAATCGATTTTGAAATCACTGAATTCACGGCCATCTGCCCCTTCTCTGACTTTCCGGATTTCGCGACCATCCGTCTCCAGTATGTTCCCAACGAACGCTGCGTTGAGTTGAAGAGTCTGAAGCTCTACATCAATTCGTTTCGCAACGTGAAGATCTTTCACGAGCACGTCATTAATGTGATCCTCGAGGACTTTGTACACGCGTGCGATCCGTTGAGCGTGGAGATTGAAGGCGACTTTCACGTGCGCGGAAATATCAAGACGGTGGTGCGCGCGAGCTTTAAGAACAGTAAGCGGTAAGCGGTAAGCGGTGAGCAGTAAGCGGTGAGCAGTAAGCAGTAAGCAGTAAGCAGTGAGCAGTAAGCGGTGAGCAGTGAGCAGCACAATCGAGACAGATGGTTATCGTTCTGCTTACTGCTTACCGCTCACTAATTGATGGCATGACTTTCACAACCGTCTCCATCATCGCCGGCATTATTCTGCTGGCGATTTTCTTTCTGATTGCCCGGCTGGCTATCCGCTGGGCCGTGCGCCTGACAATCGTTGGCGTAATCCTGGTGGCGTTGATTGGCGTCGGCGTCTTCTGGTGGTGGGGCAACCGGCTCGCTTCGCCGACGCCAGGGTCAAATCAGCAACGCACCGCCCCAGCCAAACGTACTCCTTCTCGCTGAGCATAAATGGGAAAAACAGATACCGATGACGAGGCTGACGTTTTTGTCGCGGAAGGCGCGCCGCTCAAATCGAGCGGCGGCGTCATCGGCCTGTGGTCTCGTTATCGACTGCTGCCCCGCAATGTCTTTGCTATCAGTCTCGTCAGTCTGCTAAACGACGCCTCCAGCGAGATCATTTATCCACTGCTGCCAATCTTTCTGTCGTTAACTCTCGGCGCTTCACCCGGAGTTGTGGGACTGATTGAAGGAGCAGCGGAATCAATCTCGAGTTTGCTGAAGCTCTTTGCCGGCTATTTCAGCGATCGCCAGGGCAAGCGGAAAAGCTTTGTCGTTTTCGGATATGTCTTATCGAGCTTCGTGCGACCGGTGCTGGCATTTGCAGTGAACTGGTACGAAGTGCTCGCAATTCGCTTGAGCGATCGCGTGGGCAAGGGAATTCGCAGCGCGCCGCGCGATGCGATGATCGCGGACACAGTGCGTGTAGAAGAACGCGGCCTGGCATTCGGATTTCACCGTGCCATGGACCACACCGGCGCCGTCGCCGGACCGTTGCTTGGTTACCTGCTCGTCTTGCTGTTCGCGGTTGATCGCAACTTGCCGACTGCCGGAGAGTTTAAGAAGATATTTCTCGCGGCTTCAATTCCAGCGATGGCCGCAGTGGCAGTGGCGGCGTTTTACGTTCGTGAAGTCAAACACAAGCGCCGAGCAGAAGATGTGGTGATGCCGGCTCCAGCAAAGCTTTCACTGCAAGGCTTCGACTCCAATTTCAAACGTTTTCTGTTTATAGTCGCGCTCTTCACGCTGTCCAATTCGTCCGATGCTTTTCTGTTGTTGCGCGCGCGCATGGCCGGCGTTTCCGTAGTCGCGATTCCGCTGCTGTGGGCCACGCTCCACGTCAGCAAAGTCGTTAGCTCGCTTTTCGGCGGCGACCTGTCCGACCGGCTTGGTCGGCGCCGCTTAATAGTTTCCGGATGGATTCTTTACGCGGCGGTCTACGCAGGATTTGCTTTCGTGTCCAACGCACTGTCGGTATGGATACTGTTTATCATCTATGGCATTTATTTTGGTTTCGCGGAAGGCGCCGAGAAGGCGCTGGTCGCGGATCTGGTGCCGCCGGAAAAACGCGGCACGGCTTTCGGCCTCTACAATCTTGCGTTTGGCATTACTGTGTTGCCGGCATCGCTGTTGATGGGCGCTTTGTGGGATTGGCGCGGGCCGCAGACAGCTTTTATCGTTAGCGCGTTACTGGGTTCCACGGCGGCCTTGTTGCTACTGCTGCTCGTAAAAACGCGACCGAATGCGCATCACGAGGTTTTGGGTTAACATAGCTGCCGCGCTCTTGTAGTGAAAAGCGACGATTTAAGGCCCTTTTACTGGCTAACGAGGCCTGGCTCTGCAGAATTCCGAACACTGAAACCGCAAATCTTTATGCAGTTTTCCTCTATCGAAGACGCCATTGCTGAGATAAGCGAAGGGCGCATGGTGATCATCGTCGACGATGAGGATCGCGAAAACGAAGGCGACCTCGTTTGCGCTGCCGAAAAAGCAACGCCGGAGATCGTCAACTTCATGGCGCGACACGCGCGTGGCCTGATCTGCCTGCCGCTAACCGAAGAGCGCTGCGATGAGTTGCACTTGACGACGCAGGTCGCGGACAACACGTCATACCTTGGAACGGCGTTCACCGTTTCCATCGACGCGCGCAAAGGAATAACTACGGGAATCTCCGTCGCGGACAGGGCCACCACCATTCAGGCTGCTGTCGATCCGCAAACTCGACCCCAGGATTTGGCGCGACCGGGCCATGTGTTTCCGTTGCGCGCGAAAAAAGGCGGCGTACTTGTTCGTCCGGGCCAGACGGAAGCGAGCGTTGACATCGCGCGCATGGCCGGACTCTATCCTGCCGGCGTCATCTGCGAAATCATGAATGAAGACGGCACCATGTCGCGGTTGCCGGAGCTTACAGAGTTTGCGGCGCGTCATCATCTGAAAATGATCACTGTTGCCGATCTGGTGCGTTATCGCATCAGCAAAGAGACATTAGTGAAACGAGCGGTGGAAAGTGATCTGCCGACGGTTTATGGCCGGTTCAGAGCAATCGCTTTCGAAAATGTCATCAATGGCGACGTGCATCTGGCAATGGTAATGGGAAACGTGAGGACCGACGAGCCTGTCCTCGTGCGAGTGCACACTGAGAACGTTACCTGCGACATGTTTGGTTCACTGATTGACGACACCGGTTTTCAGTTGCACGCCGCGCTGGAAAAAATTGCGGCCGCCGGGCGAGGCGTGGTTCTTTATCTGCGCCAGCGAGAACACAGTCTCGATCTGGTAAATCAATTGCGCACCTACGCGGTCATGCAGGAACGCAACGTCGGCAAGCGTGAGGCAAGCCTGGAAACGGGTTATGGCGCGGACCGAGACTACGGCGTGGGTGCGCAAATACTTCATGACCTGGGCCTGCGTCGTATACTATTGCTGACGAATCATCCCCCCAAAGTAGCAGCTCTGGAAGGTTTTGCGCTCGAAGTGGTTGGCAACATCCCCCTGGGTCAACCGGCGCATCTGAAGGACGCGGAGAACAAAGAGCAACTCATCTGAGTCTGCTCGTCATCGGTGACAGCGGGAACCCAGGTTCTCCGGGGAACTTTCTTTGCTGCGGACAGCTTCTTTTTAGCTTTTCGGGATTCCCTCTCCCATTATTATTACTTTCAGTCCACAATAGCGGCTGCCTATGAGTGTAGACGATCGCGATAAGAAGTCTGACAGAGATTCGTCTCGGTCTCCGAGCGAAAGGGAGTCGATCAAAGACGCGCTCCAGTCAGACACTGACGAACCATTGCCGCCTGCCGCGGAAGTAATCGCCAACCGCGACGCGCAGAGTCCTCATCCAGTAACTCCGCAAGGCCGCCGCCGGCGTTTTCTGAATCGGCGCAATCTGGTGATTGCCACGATCGCCGCAGCCGCCGGCGTTGTTGCGCTCATTTTATTGATCCTAATTGTTTACCGGCTCGGATATGTTGACCGGTATGTCGCGGGGCAAATCAAAGACACTTTCGCGAAGTACGGTATCCGCGCAGAGATCAAAGATTTTCATACTACCTTCCCGCCGCAAACTGTCGAGATGTTGGGCGTGGAACTCTACGACAGCCAAACCGGAGACAAGCTGGGGAAAATTGATCGCCTGCTCGCAACAATCCGCATCGAAGACCTTTACGCACTGAATTCTCAGCGCAATATCACCCTAAAAGATCTAAAAATTGAAGGACTCGAGACGTGGGTCACTTTCGATGAGCAAGGCCGCTCAAATTTTCGCAATATCCATATCCCACCGCCCGAGACAAACCGGCGCATCTTGCTTGCGTATACTGCTGCGAATATCGAAATCAAAAGCGGAATCATTCACTACGGCGATGCGCGTCATGAGATCTCCGGCGAAGCGCGAAACCTGCAAGCGTTAATTCTGCCGAAAGATCCCAACGTGGCCCCCGAAATCGGGCTGCATCCGGTGACGGTGTCCTTCTCGAATTCCACGTTTACCTACGACGGCCGTCCAGTAAACAACATCGACATTCAGGCGCGACTTAAAGCAAATGAAACTCGAGTTGAGATTCAGGAGTTGGTGGTGCGCTCGCCGGTAGCCGAAGCGCACCTGAGCGGAACGATGGACGACTGGCGCGCGCTTAGTTACCAAATGAATATCACGTCGACAGTTGATCTTACTCAGCTTTCGGACGTGCTTCAGTCTGGTACCACACTGCGCGGCACGGGCAATTTTGCCGGCGTGGTTTCCGGCCGCGGCGATCAGTACAAAGTTGACGGCAGCATCAAGTCAGACTCGTTGGCAGCCGATGGCATGCGCTTGCAGGGATTAACTGTTAACGCGAACGGCACCGGCCAGGGCAAGAGTTACAACATCAACGGTCGCGCCGTAGCATCGCTTCTCAGTGCCGGCGATTTTCAACTGAACAACGTGCAATTGGTGGGCGGCGTGATGGGAACTGGCTCGGACTTTCGCTGGCTCGGCGAATTGCGCGCGGCTGCTGAACGAAGCTACGGCACCACTATCACCGGCTTGATAATGCAGGACGCGCGCGCGGAGATGAACAATGGCGTGCTGACTGCATCTTCGCGACAGTTTATTGCCAACAGTCTTACCTCATCGAGCGCGCGGGCCAATGGAATCAACGCGTCCGATCTGCGTCTGCGTAGTGAAAACAAAGTCACTACGGCAAGTGTCGCCAAAGTAAAAGCAGGAACAATCACGGCGTCTGGCACGAAAGTCAACGGAGTGACGGCGAACAATTTGGACATCGTTAGCCGCGACGGTGTGACCAGCGTGGTCGTCAAAGGTGTGCAGGTGGGAAGCACAACCGCCGCTGGAGCAGAGATTGGCAGTATCAACATTGCGGGCGCGCGGCTTTCGATTCGCGGCGGACGAATTGAAGGATCAACCGCTGACATCAACGCCGGCACGGTAAAACTGGCGGATGGCCAAATGGAAAATGTGAAGCTGGCAAAACCCATTTTCGTAGTTGAACCATCCGGTCGTTATCGAGCCAGCGCAGACTTGAGCATCGGTGGCGGCGTGTTGGGTCAGATGAACATGGGCCAGGCGACTGCCAAATTGGTAGCAACCAGCAGTGAGATTCAACTCAACAACTTCACCGCCGACATTTTTCAGGGCAAGGCAAATGGGAACGCGCGCATAGCGATTGTGAAGGGGGCATCATCGCATATCGCCGCCACGTTTACTGACGTTGAAGTTTCTGGTCCATTCACCGCTTTTGCGGGCGCCGCTGTTCCGCTGGCGGGGAAAGCTACGGGGCAGGTTGATCTGACTTTCCCAGGCACGGACTTCAAACAAGCCACTGGAACGCTGACGACCAGATTCACTGCGGAGAGCGTTACAGCCGACAGCGGGCGCGTGCCTCTTTCCGGCGTCGTAGCGCTGCGCGCCAATCGCGGCTTGTTTCAAATCGATCAGGTCGATTTGCAAACAACCGCCACCAAACTAAAGGCGACCGGACAGTTTTCATTTAGCGGCGATTCAAATCTTAATGTCGATCTGAATTCATCTGACGCGGCGGAGTTGCAGGCAGTCTTGATTTCGTCGGGCTTGCTGCCGGAGGTTGAAGAGCAGATGCGCAGTTATGGCATTGACCTTGGCGGGCAGTTGGCTTTCAACGGCAAAGTTACCGGCCGTCTAAGCACACCCGACTTGGATGGTCAGGTTTCGTTGGGCTCACTGCTGATCAATGGCAACGATTTAGGTTCGTTATCAGCGGCGCTGCGAATGACGGCTGCGGAGCTGCGAATAGATAACGGCCGCCTCACCGAGCGTGACGGTGGCGGCATGCAGTTTACCCTTAATGCGCCGCGCACCGGCGCAAACAACACCACGTTTGAAGCGACGCTTGATCGGGTCAACGCCGGCAACTTGATTGCCGCGCTGCCGCTTAGCAAGTCGACGCGCGCGCAGTTTGCCGACACGCAGGCTGACGCTTCGGGCCAGATCAAGATCACGGGCATACCCAACGCAATGAGTGGCAGCGCTGATTTGCGTTTTGGTCCCGGCCGGCTTGCGGGCGAACCGCTCGAGGCACTAGTCGCGCGGGCTACTTTCAGCGGCTCGAAAGTCAGTATTGAAAACATCGATGCGCGCTTGACTGCCGGACACATTGTTGCCAATGGCAGCTATGACACGACTACCAAAGCTTTCGATCTTCAGGGTCGTGCCGAAGGTGTGCAGTTAAACCGACTGCTGGCACTAACAAATCGGCCCGGCCTGGAAAATGTTACCGGCACGGCAGACTTTAGCGCTCACGTCATTGGCAACCTTGCGGAGTCGGATTTTTCTGCTTACCAAATTACTTTCGATGGTGTCGGCAAAGACGTCGTCATCAACGGCCGTCCGTCCGGTACGCTCGCGCTGGTGGGCAGAACGGAGAACAAGCAACTTAACATCACGCTCACCACCGGACTGTTTGGTCCATCACAGGTGATTGCGGCGCAAGTCAACCTCGGTAGCGAAAAACTCGCAGCGAACATAGAGACCACGTTGAATAACGCTGACCTCACCGGCTTGCTGAAAATGGTGTTGCCGCAAACGGACGTCAAACTCACCGGCCGTGCCAGCGGCACGCTCAAGGCAAGCGGCAACCTGCTGGATGAAGATGGATATTTCTCGAAGAACGGATTGCACGGCACTCTCAATCTTTCCGAGTTGAGTTTCCGCGTTGAAGATGTGCAGCTCAATGCCACCTCGCCTTTGATTGTGCAGTTTTCGCCCAGCGAAGTTACTTTTGAGAAAACGCAGTTCACGGGACCAGGCACGAATGTCACGCTCGGCGGCATCCTGGCGGTCGGATCCGGCGGCAGACAGAGCATGACCGTTGACGGCCAACTCAACTTGAGAGCGCTGAATGGTCTCTCACCCGATTTCTTTTCTTCAGGCTCGGCGGATGTTGCGATGCGCGTTACGGGAAGTTACGAAAGCCCGCGACTAAACGGTACTGCTTCCGTCAGCGGCGGTTCTATCTCTTTGTTGCTCGGCAACGAGCGCTGGACCATCTCCAATCTAAAATCGCTTGTAAGGTTTACGTCCAATCAGGCGCAGATTGATTCGCTGACAGGCACGATGGGCGGCGGTCGCGTCAGCATCAACGGCGGCGCGCTGCTCGACGGACTGGCGGTCTCTCGTTTCTTGTTTAATATTCACGGCGACGAAGTGACCGTTCCGTTTCCTGAAAACTTCCGCACCACTGCCGATCTCGATCTGGAAATTAGAGGGTCCGCGCGCGAACAACTTATTGGCGGCATAGTTAACGTAAGACGCACCGAATATACCCAGGATATCGAACTCGCGGATCTAATAAATTTCCGCCGACAGGAATCGATCGAAGAAGGGGGCGAGCTTGAGCTGACGCGCGCGGCTTTGTTCAGCGACCTGCGCGTGGAAGGTCGCAACGCGTTGGTAGTGCGAAATAATCTGGCGGATCTCACCGGTTCAGTGTCGTTGCAGGTCAATGGGCCGGTAAAGGATCCGGTAATTTCCGGTCGAATCACCGCCACCAGCGGCACCTTAAACTTCCGCAACGATCGTTACGAAATCACGCGCGCGTTGATGGACCTGCCGCCGCAACGAGGCGCCGATCCCATTATCAACATTCAGGGCGAGTCGCAGATTCGCGGCTATCGCGTAACCGTTGGTCTTAACGGGCCGCTTTCCCAACCGCAGGCCATCGTTGGTTCCGAACCGGCGTTACCACAGGCGGATGTCGTTTCGCTGATCACGACGGGTCAGCTTTCCAGCGGCGACACCAGCACCTCCATCCTTTCGCAATCGGGACTGGGAACCGCGACCAGCTTGTTGACTGACGCGCTGATCAATGCGCCCGCGCAACGCGCAACCAGTCGCATTTTTGGCTTAAGCCGTTTCGAGATCAATCCGGTGATCGGCAACAGCGGCTCGACTCCGGCTGCTCGCCTGACGGTAGGAAAGAGAATCAACAAAGACCTGTCGGTGACCTATTCGACGAACGTTACTTCCGATCCCAATCAGATATTAGCCGTCGAATATCGCCTCTCGGACCGTCTGTTTTTCATTGCGCAGTATGAACAAGCATCTACACGAAAGCTGACTGCGCGCAACAACAACTTTAGTTTCGAGATTAGATTCAGGCGGCGGTTTTAGGGATGGGCCTGTCAAAAAAGCCGATTCAAGTTGGGAAACCTCAGGGTTGGGAAGGGCGGCTTGCCCCCGCCAACATTGAGCGGCATTCAACGAGCCGGGGTAAACCACCCTTCCTAACCTGCAAAGCTGGGAATGTTGGAAGCTGCAGGCAAAATGCACCCCGCCGAAACGGGATTGGTTTCGCAGCGCTGTTGTTGATTGCGATATTGCTTGTCAGTTCTATCAATGCAAGTGCTAGATCAATTCTGGACGAATACGAAGGACGGGCGATCACCTCGATTGAGATCACCTTTGAAGGCTCGCCTTCCGACCCGGCGGCTGAAGCCGAATTCCTTTCAATCATCAAAATCCTTCCGAACACGCAGTTTTCAGCCGTGGCTGTGCGCGATTCGCTCCAGGCTTTGTTCGATTCGGAAAGAGTCGCAAACGCGCGCGTGGAAGTGCTCGACGCGGGGGCAAGCAACAGCGGACCGATCCGCGTCCGTTTCGTGATACAGCGTCAAGTGCAGATTGGCGACGTCAAATTTGAAATTGCAACGGCCATGGGCGTGCCGATCACACAGGATGAATTGCGCGCACGCCTAAATCTCAGTCAACCAGGCACGCGTCTTTCGAAACAGATTGTCAGTCGCAACGCCGACGAGCTTCAGGCCTATTTACGCGATCGCGGCTATTTCAACGCTACAGTTGAAGCGGCAGAAGAATTGGATACTTCGGGAACGCGCGCGACAGTTACCTATCGCATTGTGCCCGGTGAGCAGGCTAAGGTCGCTGCTTTCAACATCGATATCAAAGGCTTTGATGCAACGGCGGTTAAGCCAACACTGGTCCTGCAACCCGGCGCTGCTTTCACGCGCGACGCGCTGGGACAGGATGTGACGAAAATTCGCCAGGCGATGATTAATCGAGAGTACCTGGCGCCAATACTCGACGATGCGCGCGTCGAACGCGACACTGATAAGAACCAGATCACGATCAGCATTAAGGGCGCGGTTGGTCCAAAGGTCACCGTCATCGTGCCGGATTATCCGATGAGCGAGAAAGCGGCGCGCGATCTGCTGCCGGTGAAACGCGAAGGCAACATCGATCAGTCGGCGATTGTCGAAGGCGCGCGCCGCATCAGAAACAAACTTCAAGAGCAGGGGTATTTCTTTACGGAAGTAACTCCAGTTTGCACTGTCACACCGGCCGTTCCAGAGTTAGGGGTCAATGGCGCTGCTGAAACCTGCGAGACGCTGAATCCCGAGGCACTCAGCGGGCACATTCTGGAGATACGTTACGACATCGAGCGCGGACGCCGCTTCAAACTCACGGACATTCGCATCACCGGCACCAACAAACTCACTTACCAGGACATCGCGGCTGATCTCAGAACGCAGAAAGCGAGCGCGCTGGGCTTGATTCCATTTGTGGGATACGGTCGCGGCTACACCAGTCTGACGCTTTTAGAGCAGGATCGGCGCACTGTCGAAGCCTACATGCGCGATCTTGGCTATCGTCACGCTCATGCGGACGTGCTGCAGGGCGTTTCTCTTAACGGTGACAACCTGATCATCACATTCCAGGTCAATGAAGGAGCGCTAACGCGCATCGCAGGCGTCGAAGTTCGCGGCAACAAGATTTATACCGATCAGCGACTGCTGGATGAATTGAGAATCGTCACTGGCTCGCCTTACTCGCGCACGCAAGCGAGGTCAGATGGCGATCGGCTACTGGCGCTCTACGCGCGTGAAGGTTATGTCAACGCGCAGATGGAATATTCCATCGTCGAACTGCCCTTAAAGGATGGTGACGAACAAGTGCGGCTGGTTTATTCGATCATGAACGAGGGTGATAAGGTCTACGTCAACCGGATCATTGTTAATGGCGTAACCGGCGACGCCAAAACGCAACGCACCAAGCGAGATGCCATCGCGCGCGTGATACCGCTCTATGAGGGAGACGTTCTGCGCGCCGATCTTATCGCCGAAAGCGAACGGGAGTTGTATCTGACCGACGCGTACCGGCAGGTGATCATTCGCACTGAACCAGCCGGTGAAACTGTGTCCGGATTCAAACGCCGCGATGTGATCATCGACGTGGAAGAAAAGAAACCGCGCGTGATGGATTATGGTGGCGGCTTTTCGAGCGACACGGGCCCGCTCGGCCTGCTGGAAATCAGCAACGTAAATTTGATGAACAAGCTGCGCCAGGGAGCAATACGCCTGCGGGTCAGCAGCCAGCAACAGCGGCTTAGGTTTGAGTATCTCGATCCACGTTTCGCGCGCTACGGACAAAAACATTTTGCGCCGCTCGCGATTTCAGTTGAGTATCAGCGCGATTCCACGGTGACGCGATTTTTCCGTTCCGCAATTGACCGCGGGACTATGGGCATCGTGCAACGGCTCGATGCAAAAGGAAATCCGCTTGATGAGTTTGGCGTCAAGGTCAAGCAACCGACAATCAATCGTTTCACAGCAACGATCGAAACCCAGCGTGTGCTTAGTCAGAAAACGCGCTCGATTGTTTTTGCTCGCTATAGTTATGAAGACGTTCGGCTCTTCAATATTCAGAGCCTGCTGGTTAAGCCAATCCTGCAACCTGATCGCGCGGTCCGCCTGTCTCGCTTTGGCGCTTCGTTTGTGCGTGACACGCGCGAAAGATGCGAGCGGGGCTTGTTGGGAACCGTTCGCAATCCGGATGAGGAAACAGGGGCGCCCGGCGAAATCTGCCGCTACAATCAGTTGGACGCAACCCGCGGCAGTTTCTTTAACGTTGATTACGCCATCGCACTGAGACAACTGGGTGGCAGTCTTTCCTTTGGCCGCCTGCAGGCCACTTATCGCACTTATTACAAGGTCAATGCTTTTCGCGGAACTGTATTCGCCGGCAACGCAACACTCGGCCTGGCAAATCTTTTCAATCCGCGCGATCGCGACGGCAATGGTCGCATAGATGAAATCGATTTGACGCTGCCCATCAGCGAAAGATTTTTTTCCGGCGGTTCGACAACGTTGCGTGGATTTGGTTTTGAGGAAGCCGGTCCGCGCCAGGTAATTCTTCCTCAAGGCCCATTCCTCGATCAAAACAAGAAGCAAGTGTTTCTCAATCCGTTTACCGTTCCGGTAGGTGGCAACGCGCTCGCGATTATCAATCTGGAAGCGCGCATACCAATTACAAGAGCGTTGCAGGCGGTTCCTTTTTACGATGGCGGCAACGTTTTCCGGCGCATCGGCGATTTGTTTCATAAGCATGACAACTCGCTCCCGCCGGCGGACCTGCTGGCTGCCATCGCGGCGGCGAACTTGCGCGCACATTGGAGCAACACAGTTGGACTCGGCTTTAGAATTCAAACCCCATTGGGCGGGGCGCTGGCGATCGATTATGGCTATTTACTAAACCCGCCGGAGTTCTTAATTCCGCAGCGTGGGCCCAGCGGCTTGGCCGATGATTTCACCGGCACGCCGGCAATCTATCGTTTGAAGCGAACGCAGATTCACTTCAGATTTACGCAGACGTTCTAGGGGGTGTGAGCAGTGAGCGGTGAGCAGTGAGCCGTGTGAAGGAGGCGAGCGAAGTGAAGAGGATTCAGCAGATGACCAATAGAAAGTCCGGCAGTCGGAAGAATTTATTTCGACTGCTCACTGCTCACCGCTCACTGCTCACTGCCTTGGTGCTGCTCACTGCTCACTGCTCACTGCTCACTAACGCGGCGCACGCCCAGCAAGTGGTCGACAAAATGGTGGCCACGGTTAACGCGTCCGGCCAAACGCGCTGCCAGGTTTGCTTGATCACTTATTCCGATCTGCTGTGGCAGTTGGCACTGCAACCTGACACAGTGCTGGCAAATCCTTCGTCAGACGAATTGAATCGCACGCTCAACTTGATCATCGATCAGCGACTGATTCTTCAGGAGGCGGAGAAACTTCCTTCGATTGCGCCGACGAGCGACGAGATAACGGCGGCGCGGGACGAATTGGTGAAGGCTTTTCCTTCGCAGGCGGAGTTTCAAGCACGATTGCAGCGCGTGGGCTTAACTGCGGAGAAACTGAATGAGATCATCGATCAGCGCGTGAAGATTGAGAAATATCTGGACTTTCGTTTCCGCAACTTCGTCGTCATTACGCAGACGGAAATTGCTGATTACTACCGCGACGTTTATGTGCCGCGATTGCGCAGCCGCACGCCGGGCCAGATAGTGCCAACACTGGAACAAGCAAGCCCGGGCATAGAAAAAACCCTGACCGAAGCAAAGATCGAAACCGACACAGACGCTTTTCTCGACAACGCCCGCGAACGCGCCGAGATCGTGATGCTGAGTCCCGTATAGAGTTTTTCTTTGCTCATCCAGGATCCGCGTCTACTCGCCAAATATCTGACTCAACTGTAGTTTTCTGTTCGCGCTCACGCCGCGTTTCTTCATTGCAAGAAAACCGTAATCTACTAGCAATCTCTTCTGGTCCAACCTCAAGAATTTCTCAACCGCGCTAGCTATCCTGTACGCGTTGCAATAGGAAAACGCGTCAATGATTAATAGCGAGTAAAGGAGGAATTCCAATGAAATCGTTTCGGCGCGGCGTGCGCGCGCATGCAAAGCTTTTGTTCATTGCGAGTATCGCAATTGTTTCACTGCTCCTGCTAATGGCTGCGAGAAATACGGCGGCCGTGGGGGGCACGGCTTTCGGCCCGCCGACTAAGGTGACGCCGGAGCTGGGCTATGGTTATGAGCCAACGGTGGTCGTGGATCGTTTCGGGAATATTTTCTCCACGGCACACAAAGAGAACTGGCAACTCGTTTTGGCCCCTGACATAAACTCGCCCACTTACACGCGCAGCATGTCGTGGGCTTGGGTGTCAACAGATGGCGGGCATACCTTTGATAACATTCCTGGCCTCACTTCTCTTTCTTTAGAACAACACGAGTTTGGTGATGAAGGTGATATGGCGTTTGACGATGCCGGCCATCTCTACTTCGTTGATACAAACGTTGCGGATGACACGATCACTCGCTGGAGTGTTGTTGGTTCGGGCCTGCAAAATATCACGCTCGACTTCACTCGTCCTGTGGTTCCTTCTGCGCAGGCAGTTGATGATCGCCCGTGGGTCACAGCGCATGGCAACGGTAGTGTTTTCTATTTGGGCAATGAAGGGGACAAGGTGACTTATCCACTCGGTCAAGGCACTGGCAGCGGCTTCGGGCCGGGCCGCTACACTGTCTACCCATCTTACGACGGCGGACAAACGTTCGACAGTTTGGGCTACACGTTGAATGATTCGGGCTGGTGCCGGCCTGCGTCTGATCACGCTTCCGGTTCGCCATACGTTTATGTTGTCTGCGGCAACGATGGTGGATCGAACGATGTGTTCACGCCGAACAATCCGAAGGGCACCTTGTATGCATACGTCTCCGCGAATGATGGACATAGTTTCGAGCGATACGTCGTAGGTAGCTACAACTCAACCGACAGCACAATGAGTTGGCCGACAGTTTCCGTGTCGCCCGATGGTTCGATCTGGGCACTCTACGTGGATGCCCTGACGGTAACAAATTGCGGCACTGACATAACCGGCCTTACGACTTGTGACCCGGTAACAAATCGGCTGACGCTCTATCACTCGACGGATCACGGGAAGTCGTGGAAAGGACAAGACATCACGCCGGGGCGAGGACGTTATGAGTATGCCTGGTTGGCCGTCTCTCCTGATGGCAAGAAGCTGGGTGTCGGAGTCTATTATCGTCCTAACGATACTTCAGCGTGGCGTGTCTATGGTTCGGTTTTTAAACCAGGACAGAAGCCAGTGCTGACTTCGCTTGACGAATTCAATCCCGTGGCGCCGGCTTCGGCGAGCGCGCCTCCGGGCGATTACATGAACAGTTACTTCAATCCAGATGGAACGCTGAATGTAATCTGGACACGTCGCGAACTTTCGGCGGGGACAACGATTCTCCGCAGTATTTATTTTGCGCGTTCGTTGTAGGCAGCGAGGCGTTTGGTACTGATGCCGTTTGAAGTCAACGCCTTTCTCATTAGCACCGTGGCTTTAGTCCGGTGATTAGTGCTTCGGCTCGGCGGCGAAACCGTTTAAACGGCTTTCGGTTGTGGGAGGCACTCAGGGTCACCGCGCTAAAACGACGGTGCCGATGAAAAATGAGAAAGGCTGTATCAGTACCGAGGTTCATTAACTAGTCTAATTCTGCATATTAGTCGGACGACATCAGGCGGGGCGGCGCAAGTATGAACGAAGCTGCGGTGGCGTGGCTTTGCGCATCAACGCCGCCTTTGCTTTCCATTCCATGGTGCGACTCAACTCGACGAGAAAGCGCGGCTCGCCGGCTTCCAGGACAGTGATCGGTTCACCGTTGCGATAGAGAATGCGATTTGAAGTGTGGGCGGTGATGCGTCCACCGGGCGTAATGATGCCGACAAGATTCAGTGGGTCGGCGGCGCTGATCGAGATCAAACTCTCCTGTGTTGCATCCGTTGAAAGTGGCAGCCCGATCGCAAGCGAAGACTCTTGAATCTGGCCCGGCGATCGGAAACCAAAATCCATTGCTCCCGCGCCGGCACGACGGATCGCTCGCAGCATTCCCACGGCCTCAGGCAGCGCAAACTGCTCACCCGAAATACCAGCAACGAAACGGCCACCGCGGATTTCGCCGCGCGCCTCGAGCCGGTGGTACATACGCAGGAGCGCGCGCCAGGGAAGACTGATTCCTTCGCGTTCCAGCAACCGCTTGAAGACGACGCCGTAGCGTTTGAGCAGAATGCGCGCGATCTCTTCGACAGTTTCCGGATCTCCATTCCCGGATGGAACAGGCAGGGATGCCTGTCCTACTCGGTTCAATATGGACCATCTTCCGGCGCTCGACATTTCATACACCGGCTGACGATGTTTGCGTTTGGCAGCCGCTTGCGTCTTGCGGCTTCCCGGCGTTAACAGCGCGCGCAATCCCGCAAAGCTGTCGGAAACGACCAACCCGTTGGCAACCAGTTCGGCTAACGATTCCTCGACCTGCGCGCGCAGCAGTCGTGTACTTTCGACAATGTCCGTAAAGAACGAAGCGCCGCGCGTCGTCAAGTAATCTTGAACCGCTTGAGTAGTGGTTGAGAATTCCAATTCACTTAACGAAGGTTGTGGAAACACTGAATTCCAGATCCCAAAGTTCTTGCGTCGCAACAACGCGATGGGAGTGTTGCGCACAGGCGCCGCGCCGCGTGCCTTCTCGACGCCAGCTTCATTCACCGATCGCGGCGCGCTTGCGGGTGGAGTCAATCTCGCCCAAACCACTTCACCTGACAAACACAACGCGTCGAGCCAGGCAGGATCGTATTCCGCCAAGCGGCTCGGCAATAGTTCGCCTTCCCAGGCTGCGGCGGGCGCTTCGAAACCTTCGAGCTGCTCGATGATGGCGCGCACGCTTTCTGGTCCCTCCATCTGATGTTCGGGCGCGACCTTTTGCCAGGCCAGCAGGAAGCGAATGAAATCTGCGGTGGCAACCGGCTCAATCTCCTGTCGCAGGCGATTCAACGTGTAACTGTGAATGCGCGCCAGCAGACGGCGCGCGCACCATTCGGTCTCTGTCGTGCCCGGCGTGAACTTGCCGCGGATGACAAAACCTTCTGCTTCCAACTTCAACAGACCGGTCTCGATTTCATTGGTATTCAGTACCGAAGAGTCAGCCAAACTTTGGACCGTTACTGGTCCAACTCCTTCCAGGCGCCCACGCAACAGTTCAACAAGCGCCTCTTCGAATACCCATTGTTTGTTGAAGCTGTCCGGCGCTGTTATTTGCGGTTCGAGTGACACCGAAGGGAAAACCGCTTCGAATTGCGGCAATCGTTCAGCGGCGATCCAAAGTGTAGGACAGGCATTCCTGCCTGTCCTGACTGGGATCGCGGGCGTCCCGCGCGCATTAGCTTCGTTACCAACAATTGTTGTGTGATCGCGTTGTTCGCGCTGCGCGCTCATTGCGGGCGGGACGCCCGCGGTCCCAGTATTAGCTTGAAGCACCGCCGCGCGGCGATCGTTTTGCAGTTCTCCAAGAAACTGTTGCCACTCAGCGCCCTCTTCCGAAGTTATGAATCCCAGCTCAACCAGCGCATCATGCAATTCGTCCGCGTTTTCCACACGCGGCCAGGCCTCATCACGCACGCGATCGATCGCACCCTGATCGAGCTTGCCCATGTCCGAAGCCGTCTGCGGATCCAGCCAGCGACGCTGATAGACCGCGCGCGTGCGGCGCTCTTCAAGCGGCGCGTCGTCGAGATAAGCGTAGGGCCGGGCGTTTAATATCTCCTGGGCCAATGGCGATGCCTCGATCACATCGCGCGCGAAAAGATTCTTCTCGTTGCGCTCGATCGCAGTCAGCAGTTGTTCCAGACCGTCGATGTCCATTGCCTCTTCCAGACAATCCTTGACGGTCTGATCCACCAGCGGATGCGATGGAATTTCGCGCTCGCCGCCACCGAGATTTTCCTGACACGCGAGTTGATCGGGGAAGATCGCGGTCAGCAAATCTTCTGCGTCCATGCGCTGCAATTGCGCTGGAATTTTCTTGCCGCCGCGGCGCCGCAGAACAGCCAGGGAGCGCGTGACGTTCCAACGCCAGCGGATGTTCCACATCGGCGCATCCAGCAACGCCTGGCACAAAAGCTGGCGCACCGTTTTTGAATTCAGGTAGTGAAATACTTCATCGAGCGGAAAACTGTGTGTTGGACCAAGCGACAGCACAATCGCATCTTCGGTGGCGGCTGCCTGCAATTCGAAATTGAACTTGCGACAGAAACGTTTGCGCAAGGCCAGGCCCCAGGCGCGATTGAGCCGGCTGCCAAAAGGTGAGTGCAGCACCAACTGCATGCTGCCGCTGTCGTCGAAAAAGCGTTCCAGGACGAGATTGTCCCGCGAAGGCATTACGCCAAGAACGATTTTTGCGCCGGCAAGATATTCGACAATCTGCTCGGCCGCCGCGCGCGAGATGCCGACGTCGTCTGTTAGATAATTGATCGCAGGCTCGAGGTTGAGTGATTTGTCTTTACCGCCTGTGGTAGCGGGCGGGTCGTCGCTGACCAAAGAATCATCCGGGTTGCAGTTGATTCGATTTGTAACTTCTTCGCGCAGGCGCGAGACAGATACAGAAAGCTCATGTGTGCGCGCCGGCGCTTCGCCTAACCAGAAAGGGATTGATGGTGGTTTGCCATGCGCGTCGGCGACGCGGACCTTGCCTTGTTCCACGCGCAGGACTTCCCACGAGGCATTGCCCAGCTGAAAGATGTCGCCTTGCAAACTTTCGATCGCGAAATCTTCGTTAACACTGCCGATGACAAGTTCGCTGGGTTCGAGCACCACGGCATAATCGGCAGTATCAGGGATTGCGCCGCCAGACGTGATCGCCGCCAGGCGAGCGCCGCGCCGCCCGCGAATGCGTTTGTTAACTGCATCATGATGCAGATAAGCAGAACGCCGCCCGCGCTTGGTGGAAAAACCCTCCGCCAGCATCCGAATCACCGAATCAAACTTTTCGCGCTCGAGCTTGCGGTAGGGATATGCACCCCTGACCATGGCAAACAATTCGTCCTCGCCCCACTCTTCAGGCGCCGACGCTGCCACGATCTGCTGCGCCAGAATGTCCAGCGGCTGTTCCGGCAACGCTAACCGATCCAATTCACCTCTGCGAACCGAATCGATAATCGCGGCGCATTCCACCAGCTCATCGCGCGACAGCGGAAAGATTCGACCTTTGGGAAAGCCTGCGACTGTGTGATTTGAACGCCCGACCCGCTGCAAAAAACTAGCAATCGATCGCGTCGAGCCGAGTTGGCAAACGAGATTAACGTCGCCGATGTCGATGCCGAGTTCCAACGAAGCCGTTGCCACCAGCGCGCTCAATTCGCCGGCCTTCAATCGTTGCTCAGCCGCCAGGCGTTGTTCACGAGCGAGGCTGCCGTGATGCGCGGCAATGTTTTCGTCGCCGATGCGTTCGCCCAGATGACGCGCGACACGTTCGGCAAGCCTCCGCGTGTTCACGAAAATCAGCGTTGTCTTGTGCTGCCGGATTAATTGCGCCAGGCGGTCGTAGACTTCGTCCCAAACTTCTCCGGACATCACCGCCTGCAAAGGAGAATCGGGAAGCTCGATCGCCAGCTCAAGTTGCCGCGTGTGGCCGCTGTCGACGATGGCGCAGTCCGGAGTTCCGTCCTGATTGATATTTGCGGTGCCAACCAGGAAGCGTGCGACCTCTTCGATGGGACGCTGCGTTGCGGATAAGCCAACGCGAACAAGTTTCGAGTTTCGAGTTTCGGGGTTCGAGTTATCGGCTTCGTGCTGGCCAATTAGTTTTTCCAGGCGCGCTATCGAAAGCGCCAGGTGCGAACCGCGCTTATCGCCGACCACGGCATGGATCTCATCAACGATCAACGTGCGCGCCATTTGCAACATGCGGCGCCCGCCTTCGCTCGTTAACAAAATGTAAAGAGACTCGGGAGTTGTGACCACGATGTGCGGTGGCCGCTTGATCATCGCCGTGCGTTCCGCTGCCGGAGTGTCGCCGGTGCGCACCATCGTGCGAATGTTCACCTCGGGCAAGCCCAGCGCCCGGAGTTCATCCTGAATGCCGGCGAGGGGAAATTGAAGGTTTCGCTGAATGTCGTTGCTAAGAGCTTTTAACGGGGAGACGTAAACGACGTGAGTGGTGTCATCAAGCTTACCTTCGACTCCTAAACGGACCAGGTCATCAATGGCAGCGAGAAATGCGGCGAGAGTTTTACCTGAACCGGTGGGCGCGGCAATCAGCGTGTTACGCCCCTGCTTGATAGCCGGCCACGCGTCTCTTTGCGGCGGCGTCGGCTCCGGAAACGTTTTCCCGAACCAGCGCGCCACTGCCGGATGAAAAATTTCGAGATTCATAAGGGACGGAGATTATAACCTGAGAAGTAGAAAATTGCACACATGAAACACTGGCCTAGAGGTGCAATCGACCTTAGGTGGTGAGTTCGGCTATTTCCTGGGATCGCGGGCGTCCCGCCCGCATTCGCTGCGTCATCCGACATGGTTGAGTGGTCGAGCTCTTCGCGCTGCGCGCTCATTGCGGGCGGGACGCCCGCGGTCCCAGTAAGTTACTCGAATTGTTTCTTGAAACCTTCGAACTGGTTGCGCAGCTTTTCGAATTCAGACTTGAGAGTCTCCACATCGCTTTCCAGTTTTGAAACTCTGTCAGATGAAGTAGCGCGGGGTGACGATGAAGTAGCGCGCTCCGGAATTTGAGCGTCAATCTCAACTTCTCCTGACAGCAGATGCATAAAGCGCGCTTCTTTCTGGCCCGGCTGGCGCGGGAGACGAATAACCAGCGGGTCGGGCTCTCTGGTTATCAATGCATTCAAGGCGGCGTCAACTTCTTCCAATCCAGAAAACTCATGCAGGCGAAACCCGCGCGTCGTTAGTTCGCCGCTGGTTTGCGGCCCTCTCAGCAGCAGCACACACATCACGGCCAGCTCGGCCGCGCTGAGGTGCAACACTTCCGTCATCACGTGTTTATATTTCGGCACGCGGCTGGTGCTGCCATAAAACACATAAGTCAGATTTTTCTCGCGCAGAGTTTCCAGCGCCTGCGCGACTTCATCTTCAGAATATGAGGTGACCGGAGTGCGATTGTTTTTCTGATTGCAAGCGAGCGTCAGCGCATTGAGCGTCAGCGGGTAGTACTCGGGCGTCGTCACTTGCTTTTCAACCAGTGAGCCGAGTACACGAACTTCAATGTCAGTTAATTCAGTTAACAATAATTTGGTCTCTTCGCAATCAATCGTAAAGCAAACTGTTAGTTTGCGTTGGTGGGAGAGCGATCAAGTCGGGTGCTAACCAACCACCGCAAACTAACAGTTTGCTTTACAACGAGCCACTAACAGTTTTTGAAATTTTGCATGTCTGAGAAATGGGTGCTCGCGTCTGCAGCTTGCTTTCTGCAGTTCATTTAAATGAATCTGCCCTTGATGAGCCACTTTGATTACAAGTCATCTTACCACCGAAACCTGCCACATATTCAGCCGCCTGGCGCAACATTGTTTGTTACATTTCGTCTTGCCGGATCGCTTCCACAGTGTGTTATCGGACAATGGCAAAAGGAGCAGCGATGGTTGCGTCACCTTGCTAAAACTAACCCCTTCCATCACGAGCGAGTGGAAGCCGAGTTTGAAAGAAAGTGGTTTGCAAAGTTTGAGGAGATACTTGACGGCGCTAGCATCGGCCCGGTCTGGTTAAGCGACGAACGAATTGCGGACATTGTCGTCGGCAGCTTGCGTCATCGAGATGGAGAAGTTTATCGACTCGACGCCTTCTCCATAATGACTAATCACGTTCACGCAGTCATCAAACCTCATCCCCTACCCGGGGAAGAAGATTTGGAGCAATCCCTTTCTACTATCATGCAATCGCTCAAAGGCTACACCTCATTCAACTGTAATCAACTCCTTGGTCGCGAAGGAGAATTCTGGGCTCATGAGAGTTACGACCATTGGATTCGCGATGACGACGAATGGCATCGGATAGTCGCATACGTACTGAACAATCCGCTAAAGGCCGGTTACGTTAAGCGTTGGCAGGACTGGAAATGGAACTACCGTCGCGTGTAAAGCAAACTGTTAGTTTGCGGTGGTTCGTCAGCACCCAACTTGAACGCTTGGTAACCACCGCAAACTAACAGTTTGCTTTACAGATCTTTCGCGCAGCGGAAGCCCGAAACCATCCAACGCTCGTGCGCGTGGAAAAAGTTTCGATAAGTTGAGCGGATATGAATCTGCGGCGTTGCGAATGAGCCGCCGCGCAAGACTTTCTGGTTAACAAACCACTTGTCGTTGTATTCATCAAACTCGGATTTGAAGCCGGGATAGGGAACGTAATCCGAAGTTGTCCATTCCCAAACGTCGCCGATCAATTGGTGACAGCCGCGACTGTTCTGGCCGCCTGGCAGTGAACCGATTGCCGCGGGCGCCCAAAGCCCGTTCTCAAACAAATTCGTTTTTGAAATATCAGGTGCTTCATTTCCCCAGGGAAACTGCGTGCGAGCACCGTCATTCAGATCAAACGTTGCCGCCTTTTCCCATTCCGCTTCAGTAGGCAAGCGTTTGCCGGCCCAATTTGCAAATGCTGACGCTTCAAAAAAACTAACGTGGGACACGGGTTCGTTTGCTTTGCTCTTCGCGCTATGAAGTCCAGCAAAGTCACGAATCATCCAGTCGTCGTCGTGCAGTTCCCAATAAAGCGGTGCACGCCATTCTTCACGATTGACTGCTTCCCAGCCTTCGGAAAACCACCAGCGAAAATCCTGATAACCGTTGTCTCGCATGAATTCCAAATAATCGCCGTTGCTCACCAACGCGCGGTCGAGGGCAAAGTCTTGTAGAAAAACTTGATGCGCGGGCTTTTCGTTGTCGAAAGCGAAGTCGTAGTTTGCAGGACCTTGGACTTTGGACTTTGGACGTTGGACTTGACCTCCGTAGCCCAACCAAAACAGTCCGCCTGCAATCTCTGCCATGCCGTCGACTCTTGTCACGGAGACGGGTCTGGCCTTAATCGCCGCGTCGAACTGATCGCAGAGCAGATGCTTGATGTCGTAAACGAGCAATTCCTGATGCTGCATCTCGTGTTCTAGCCCGAGCCGCACCAGTGACAGAACCGTTGCGGCATCTCGATGTTCTGCGATTGTTTCCAGAAACCGAAGCATCTGTTCATCGACATGATTGCGATAGGCGACCGTTTCGCGAACCGTCGGGCGCGACTTGGTACCGCGTTTGGGCCGTGCTATCCGTTCACCGAACCCTTCGTAGTACGAATTGAAGTAAAAGAGAAACTCTTTCGAGTAGGGTTGGTAGCCGGGTTTATGAGTTTGCAACAGGGTTTCAAAAAACCAGGAGGTGTGGCCGATGTGCCAGCGTGGCGGGCTCATGAATTCCGCCGTCTGAATCACGTAGTCTTCAATTTCCAACGGCGCGACGATCTGCATCGTCTGCGCGCGGACAGTCTTGTACAGATCAATAATTGAACGCGTCGTTGGAGCTGCCATTTCGCCGATTGTAGAAGCCATCATGAGTTCCTATACAGAACTTACGACAATTGAATGTGCACCACGTTCCAGAACACGGCCGATTTTCTGAGCTTGAGGATAATTTTTACGGAGGCGGGCAAGCAAGTCATCTACGCGCTCTTGCGCAATTGAAATCAACATCCCACCCGCGGTTTGCGGATCGTACAGCAACTTGCCCAGGTTCACGTCCACCGCCTCGTCAATTGTAATATCTTCGCCAATGTATTCCCGGTTTGTCTTGTCGCCGCTGGTCAGCATTCCGGCTGCCGCCAGTTCGAGCGCGCCATCGAGCAACGGCACGGCACCGGGCTCGATCAATATTGAAACGTTGCTGGCCCGGGCCATTTCCCAGGCATGGCCGATTAACGCGAAACCGGTTACGTCCGTCGCGCCCTTCACTTCGAATTCACGCATTGCTTCCGCGGCGAAGTTTCCCGGCGTCATCATAGTGGCGACCGAAGCCGCTACAATTTGCTCCGAAGCTTTGCCAAACTTGATGCCGGTCGAAATTACTCCGGTGCCGATTGGTTTGGTCAGAATAATCGCGTCGCCCGGCCGCGCGCCGGCGTTGCTGGCAATCTTGCTGGGATCGATTACGCCGGTTACCGCATAACCAAACATTATTTGCTCGTTATCGACGCTGTGTCCGCCGATCAGCGTCACTCCATTGTTATTCAGCGTCTCCTGCCCGCCGCGCATGATCTCGCCGAGTATGGTTGGATCAACTCCTTTTTTAGGAAAGCAGGTAATCGCGAGCGCGGTAAGCGGGGTACCGGCCATTGCCCAAACGTCGTTAATGGAATTGAGCGCGGCGATCTGACCGTAGACAAAAGGATCATCAACGATCGGCGTAAAGAAATCTACGGTTTGCACGATCGCGAGGTCGTCGCGCAGTCGATACACTCCGGCGTCGTCGGCTTTGTCAAAACCAACTAGCACATTTTCGTCTTTGGGCTGTGGTGGTAGCCCGCTCAACACCTGAGCGAGTAAGCTCGGTGACAGCTTAGCCGCTCAACCAGAGCACGAAACCATTTCGGTAAGACGCACGAACAGTTCTCCTTTCGCGATGTTTGTTGAAGCGAGTCAGCGTCGCATTCGCGATATACTATTGTCAATCGGGTTGATTACGTTAAATGTCTTGAGTTTGAGGAGCAATTCGACCATGCAAATACAACTTCATTTTGTTCACTTTGTTTTGCTGGCGGGAACGCTTCTGCTCAGTGCTTCATCAAGTCTTGCTCAGGATTCCGACCTCCTCCGCCATTTCGATTACGAGCGACGAGCCCCGCTCGGGATTAAAGAAATCGGCGTCGAGCAGCGCGGCAACATCGCTATCCATGACATCACTTACGCCAGCCCGAAAGGCGGTGTTGTACCTGCATACCTCGTGGTCCCGAAAGGGAAGGGACCGTTCGCCGCAGTAATCTGGGGTCATTGGTATTGGGGTAATTCGCCGATGCGTAATCGCAAGGAGTTTCTCGACGAAGCGGTAGCGCTGGCAGAGGCGGGCGTGGTGTCTTTGTTAACTGACGGCCCGATTGCGCGTCCGGGCCACGTCGAAAACAAAGATCCGCTGAACGAGCAAGGGGTCACGGATCTTGTCCAGCAGGTAACCGACATGCGACGTGGTGTGGATCTGTTGCTTGCGCGCAAGGATGTTGACCCGAAGCGTCTTGCCTATGTCGGTCACAGCTACAACGCTGTGGTGGGCGCGATCCTGTCCGGGGTCGAGCGGCGGTTCAAGGCTTTCGTCCTCATGGCGGCGACAATGTCTGATGAAGTGAGTAGGAAGACACCGGAATACCAACAGTATCGCCAGGAAGTTGGCCCGGGAAAATTCGACGCGTATATGGAGAAGTATTCTTGGACCGATCAGGGCAAATATGTTTCCCACGCGGCGCCGGCGGTCGTCTTTCTCCAATATGGCTCGCAGGAAAAGTTTCTAACGCCGGAGCGAGCCCATCTTTATGCGGCTGTTGTCAGTGAACCGAAACGGTTTGAGTTGTACGACGCGCCGCACGCGCTCAATGCCGCCGCCAGGCGCGACCGCATAGCTTTTCTCACCGAGCAGCTCAAACTCAAGCCGCTGCCGCTGGCGAGGATTGCGAATATTCCGGATCTCTTTCAACCGGCCACTCAGAATTAGGTTTGGGCCGTGATGGAAAGCAAGCGAAGAATCCGCATCGGGCCTGCCGGCTGGTCTTACAAAGACTGGGAAGGCATTGTTTACCCGCAAAAGCCCGGTGCAAAGTTTGATCCGCTGGAATACCTTGCCAAATTCTTCGACACGATTGAAATCAACAGTAGCTTCTATCGTCCGTTCACTGCCGCTACCGCGAAGTCGTGGGCCCAACGAGTAGCTGCTGCAAAAGAATTCCTGTTTACCGCGAAACTTCATCGAGTTTTTACGCACGAACGCGGCAAGGCGACCGGGGCGGACGAGAAAGCAGTGCGCGAGGGATTGGACGAATTGGCGAGCGCACAGAAACTTGGCGCCGTGCTGCTCCAATTTCCCTGGTCGTTCAAAAATACCGATGAAGATCGTGTCTATTTGGCGAAACTGCTTGATCGCTTCAAGGATTATCCGTTGGTGCTGGAGATCAGACACTCGTCCTGGAACACTCCGCAGATTTATGAATGGCTGGAAGAAGCGGGTGTGGGAATTTGCAACATCGATCAACCTCTTTTCACGAAGTCGATCAAACCAGCGGCGCTGACGACCTCGCAGATCGGTTACGTCAGGCTGCATGGCAGAAACTATCAGGACTGGTTTCGGGAAAAGGCGCCGCGCGACGATCGTTACAACTATCTCTATTCGCTTAATGAGCTCGAACCGTGGATAACGAGGATTAAGGAAGTAGCGGAGAAGACACGCGAATCTTACGTGATCACGAACAACCACTTTCGCGGCCAGGCAGTGGTGAATGCGCTGGAGATCAAGTCGACGCTGGCTGAGAAATTAGTGCCGGCACCGGCGCCGCTTTTCCAAAAGTATCCAAACCTGACGGATTCGGCGGTACCGGAGATTGAAGTGAACGAAGTCGAGCCCAAGCTCTTCAGTTGAGTGGTTTGTTCCCCTCCCTTTGGGAGGGGTTAAGGGAGGGTGCGAAGCTTGACACGCACAAGCCCTCTCCCCAACCCTCTCCCAAAGGGAGAGGGAGAAAGACGACAGACTGAAGTTTGTCGGACACTTAACTTACCGCAGTCTGCGCAAGCATTTGCGCAAAGGAAACCGGCAAACCATCAGGGTCGATGGCTACGGCCAGTTTGATCCCCTCGCCTTCACGCTGCGTTGGTGGCATCACGAATCTGATTCCTTTGGTTTTCAGTTCCTCGTAAGTCTTTTCCACGTCATCAACGTTAAAACCAATCGAGCAACTGCCTGCCTGTTTCGAGGGATCGCCGGCCGGAGGCCCACTCGGCGCGACACCGCCACCATGAAGCGCAAGCGTAGTGGTTCCGGTTTGAAACTCAGTCCAGTCTGGCGATTGAAACTTCAAAGGAATTCCCAGTTTGTCGCGATAGAATTCTACGGAACGCTGCATGTCCGAAACTACGACCATAGTGTAATCAATCTGCTTAAACATTTTTTCCTCCTCGCCGCTTTTTCGCGGCAGTGCCGGCGCCGAGAGCCACAATCACATCAAACTCATCTCTTGTCAGTGGCATCACGGACAATTGCGATTGTCGAATCAAAGGCAGTTGGCTCAACCGCTTGTCATAGCGAATCGCCGCCAATGGCACCGGACTCTTCAGTTTTCTGAGCGGCTTTAGATCCACCGCAACCCACCGTTCGTCGTCCCCAGTAGGGTCCGGATATGCGGGTTTAATGACTTCAGCCAGGCCGACCACTGCTTTGTCTTTTCCCGAATGATAAAACAAGACGCATTCGCCTGTCGTCATCTGGCGCAAGTTGTTGCGCGCCTGGTAGTTTCTGACGCCACTCCAATCGGTCTTGCCGTCGGCGACGAAATCATCCCAGGAATAAGTCTCCGGCTCCTGTTTCACCATCCAGTAGCTACTCTTTTTTCGGGTCGTGGTCTTTTTTGGCATAACGATTTGTCCGGAAACGCGTGCCAGCCTAGAATCCTTTGCCGTCGAATACTATGAAACTGGGAGTAAAACTATGCTGAAAGAAGGAACTGTGGCCCCTGACTTTACTGTAAAGGACGAAAATGGTGAAACCGTGCGGCTTAAAGACCTTCGCGGTCAAAAAGTTGTGCTCTATTTTTATCCCAAAGACGATACGCCCGGCTGCACCAAAGAGGCTTGTGCGTTTCGCGATGCGTTTGCTGCCTACAAAAAGCGGAACATTAAAGTACTCGGAGTCTCTGTGGACAGTGAGGCCTCGCATAAGAAGTTTGCCATCAAATACAAACTCCCTTTCACGCTGTTAGCCGATACGGATCATGCAATCTCTGATGCCTATGGAGTTTACGGCCAGAAAAAGTTTATGGGGCGCAGCTACATGGGCGTGAACCGGATGACTTTTTTGATCGACGAAAAAGGGAAAATCAAAAAAGTGTTTGAAAAGGTCAAACCCGATGATCACGCGCAAGAAGTGCTGGATGCGTTTTAACCGTGAACCGGAAACCGTAAATCGTTAACCGGGAACGGTAAACCGCAAGAAAGGTTTCTCGAGTAACTTGAAAGCCGAGTTAACTCTTTGCCAAATTCTTTTACTGTCTCGGCTTACAGTTCACAGTTTCCGGTTTACGCCTAAGCTGCCACCCAGCCCCCGATTTTTTCCGTTTCGCCTTCCGGCTTCTTGCCGGGCATCAGTCCGTGCAGGGCGCTAAAAGAACTTGGAACGTCGCGCTTTCGTCGCGGCACATTCACAGCTTCTTCTCTCGCCAGCAACGTTTCCGTCGACTCGTTTATGTAATACTGCCGCGTGTTGTCGACCAGCTCTGTACGTATTTCTCGAGTCCAAAGCAGTAGATTGGCCAATGCGTCGCCAACTTCGTCATCCCCAACACTGGCTGCCTTGCGAATCTCCTTTTGCGTTCGCGCGCCTTTTCTGATCGCTTCTCTGACGCGCTCTCTAGGAGACATTTTGCTTAATGCCCGGGGAAACATTGTTGAAGACTCGCCGTCTTCGTTCAAAAGTGCATCAGCCGAATCCAACAGCGGTTGGCTGACGTAACGCTTGCGCGCCGAACGGTACTCTTTCAAAGCACGTCTGCTGTCAGTGACTTTTTTCCGAATACAGCTCTTGCAGTAAAGATTTCTCCCGTCTTTGCGGGCGCGGCAAACGCCAAATTCCGACAACGGCAACTGCTGGGAACAAATTGGGCAATTTTTGCCCGAATCAACCCGTTCTTCCGTCATTTCTGGGGCTCCAATCGACACGATCTTTTTAGAATCTCCGCTGGAAGAAACACTTCGCGCATAGTCCGGGCTTTGAGTATCAGCACCCGGCACCGCAGATTGGCGTTGAGTTGATTGGTAGCGAGCTGCGTCTAAGAACGCAGAAACATCGCCTGGGTTTGCCTGAGACTCTTCACTTCAAATGAAGTAGTGCTCATCTAAACACCTGATTGGGGCATCGCGTAGCAGGTCAGCGGGGACATTTCAAAAAATGTATAAAAGCAATTAACCTACAACACGATTAGAAATATCAGGTCCGACTCCAACGCTTCACATTTGGCAAACATTACTTCCGAACGAGGGAGTCGCATTATAGTGATCCGAAAACTTTTTGCAACTGCTTTCTCGACCACCGGTGGTCCATCGTCGCATTGACAGAAAATGTTTCTCGACAGTGCATTGCGAAGCGAATTTGAAAATGCAAACAACTCTCTTGCGAGAGGATAGATGATCACATAAAGAAAACTCTAAACAATAGTTTGAGGGACCAAGATTGAAAGCTTGTTTATTAATGCGTTGAATTCATTCGGAAAATCGTAAATTTATTTAGCGAGACAAACCGTTCGCCGTCTGTTGCACGCAACACTTTCCATATGCTATCCCTTGGTCCTACTATCGGTAGTCCTATTCAGGATCGAATGTGTAACTTCATCAGAGAAAATTTCAAATGGAGAGAAAAGTTTTCTAGAGATCACGGTGGAGGTTACTGGATCAGCACGGCGAAGCGAATCCGTTTGTGGGTGTCGCGCAATTGAAAGACAAGTCTCGCAATAGAAACACAACACGTCTCACCGTTGAACAACGAACGGTTGTGAGCAGGCTTCAGCGCGAACTGCGATCTTTCAGACGGTAAACGAACTTTAGTCCGGACCAAATATCATTTACCGCGCAGATTTTGACATCAACCAGCCCGATTTTCAGTCCACTTTGTTGAACGATGTCGAAAGATAGATCTGTTTCGACGCCGGAACTCTTCTTTGGCCAGGAAACCCACAAGATTCCGTCACGCGCCAGCTTCTGCTTCAACTTTGGCAACTCCTTTTGCAGTGCTTTTGTCGAATCAACGAAAAGCATTATGAAATCGAGCTGCTTCGCTGCTTGTGCCGATGTCAACCGGACATTCTCGGGCAGCGGTTTCAGTTCCGAAGCGAGAAAAGTTTTCGGTGCGTTAACAATCGCAACGTTTTGTCCGGTCTTGATACCGAGTTTTTCTATAAGGGGAGTGCCTGAGTAACCCGACATTTGGGCTCCGTTATTATTGATTAGCCTTATTTGCCGACGTAAAACCTCATTTTATTAACTGCCGTTACAATTGCTGAAAAAATCGTACGCACACAAGGTTGTTGTCGCTCATTCTGGCACCGGCGCCGGTTCAACAGAAGGCACCGAGCGGCTACCAAAATGAATTCCACGGCGCTCGCGACCGAGCCCCGTCATGACAATGGCCCCGATGAAGACAGTGACAGCGGTCAATGCCATAGCTGTTGAGTAACTCATGCGCTGCGCAAACCGCGCCTCTATGTAAGCGACGGAGCCCGCTAACAGCACGCCACATTGATACGCAAAGCCTGGCAGAAAACCGCGGACGGAGTCTGGAGCAAGCTCGCTAAGGTGCGCTGGTATGATGCCCCAAGCTCCTTGAACCATGAACTGCATTAGAAATCCGCCAGTAATCAACAGTGCCCACGAAGGCGAGAATGCCCACAGCGGGACAACAGCTAATGCGCACAGCAGGGCTATGATCATCGAGCGGCGGCGTCCGTAACGATCCGATAAGAGTCCAAAAACAAGCCCGCCTAGAATAGCGCCCACCATTGAAAATGCTGTGACGGCAGCTACTTTCTGGGGGCTAAATCTCCATTGTCGCTTGAGAAGCGTTGGGTACATGTCCTGGGTTCCATGCGACACGAAGTTCATCATAGTCATCAGGAGAACGAGATAAATAAACAGCTTCCAATTGGAAGCGATACCACGGCCCAGTTGACCCCAAGTTTCATGACGAGTCTTCTTCCATACCTCTGACTCTTTGACATAGAAGCAAACATACGCAGCTAAGAGGGCTGGAAACCCACCCAGGAAGAACATAGGCCTCCAACCCCACCTTGGAAAAATGAAGAAGTAGCACGCTGCAGCCAGCAAGTAACCTACCGCGTATCCCTCTTGGAGCAGGCCGGAGAGTACTCCTCTCAATCGGGGCGGCACTTTCTCCATAGTAAGCGATGCGCCAACACCCCATTGGCCGCCCATGCCAATTCCGAAAAGAGCGCGTAAAACCATGAAGGTGGCGTAGTTTGGAGCGAGACCGGACAACACCTCTACCGCCGAATAGAAAACAAGATTAATTATCAGCGGCAAACGTCGTCCATAACGGTCGGCCAATAGGCCGAAGATGAACGCCCCTACAGGCCGAAAACCGAGTGTGACGGCAATTGAAAGCGCAATATCTTTATCAGACCGATGGAACTCCTCGGCGATTGCGGTGAGCGAAAAAACTACCAGAAAAAAATCAAAGGCTACTAGAGTCCAACCGGAAAAACCTGCGAGTAGGGCTGCGCGATGCCCTTCGGGCTGGAACGGTATCTCTCTCGATGATGGGTTAGTGCTTTGCAAGGTTCCGCATTCTTTGATCGGGGTCAGTCTGGTAGAGCGCGCGATACTATTACGTTAGAATTGATTAACTCAAGATTTGTGTTACCGGAAAGAAAGTTTTCGTAAGGTTTTGTTGCCGGCGCGCGACTTATGAACCGGGAATCGCGAATTTGCCGCTCGCGCTAGTAAGAACTTGTTGATTTGTGGGTCATTACAATGAAGCCGCCTAACGATATCAAGTCGAGTGAAATCACGCCCAAACAGGTTTATCTAAGCCGTCGCTGGTTCCTGCGCGGAGCCGCATTGGCGGCGACTACGACCGCGACCGCGCTTGTTTATCAGAAGCTCAATCCGCCGGCGGTCGAGACTCCGAAAGGGGAAACGCTTGTAACTGTCGCAAAATCCAATGCCAACGATGCAGCACGCGCTGGCTTTGTTACAAACGAGAGACTAACTCCCCTTGAAGACATCACTAACTACAATAATTTCTACGAATTCTCGACCAATAAGCAGGGTGTAGCGGCGGAAGCCACGGGCTTTGTTACGAAACCCTGGAATGTTTCAGTAGGAGGCCTGGTCAATAAGCCCACTACCTTCGGCCTGGAGGAGCTTTTAAAGTTTCCGCTGGACGAACGCATCTATCGCTTACGCTGTGTGGAACGATGGTCGATGGTCATTCCCTGGATTGGATTTCCGTTGGCGTTGTTGCTCAGCAAAGTTGAGCCAACTCCGCAAGCCAAATATGTTGCCTTCCAGACACTTTACGATCCAAAGCGGATGCCTAATCAGTCAACCGGCGTACTCGACTGGCCTTATGTTGAAGGCCTTCGCCTTGATGAGGCGATGCATCCCCTCACTATCCTCGCAACGGGCCTCTATGGCGAGACTCTGCCGCCGCAGGACGGCGCTCCAATACGGTTAGTGGTGCCTTGGAAGTACGGTTACAAGAGTATCAAGTCAATTGTGAAAATAACGCTCGTCGCTGAAGAGCCGCCCACAACCTGGAATATTCAAGCCCCAAACGAATACGGTTTTTATTCCAACGTCAATCCAAATGTGTCACACCCGCGTTGGAGCCAGACGCAAGAGCATCGCATTGGCGAATCGAGCTTTACCTCGCGCGGTACGCTGCTTTTCAATGGCTACGCGGAACAGGTTGCGCATTTATATGACGGAATGGACTTGCGGCAGTATTACTAACCTGGGATCGCGGGCGTCCCGCCCAAAATGAGCGCGGTAGCGCGAACCATATGACACACTTGAGAAACAAAGGGGTGCGGGCGAGACGCCCGCGATCTCAGTAATGAAAGACACACGTTTCGCAAAACTTGTCTTGTTCATCAATGCGCTGGTGCCGTTGACGTTACTGCTGTGGGACGTCTATCACAAACGCGTGGGCGCTAACCCTTTGGAATTTGCGACGCGTACCACCGGCATGCTAACCCTGCTGTTTCTGATCGTCAGCCTGGCTGTGACACCGGCGCGCAAGATAACGGGATTGAACTGGCTCATAAAATTCCGGCGCATGCTGGGTCTATTCGCGTTCTTCTATGGTTTTCTGCACCTAATGACCTACATCTGGTTCGACCGCTACTTCAATCTCAAGAGTGTGCCGGGTGATGTTGCTTCGCGGCCCTTTATTGCTGTTGGAATGCTGGCGTTTTTTCTAATGGCGCCACTGGCGATAACCTCTACCGACAGAATGATCAAACGACTAGGCGGCAAGACCTGGAACAAGCTGCACAAACTCGCTTATGCGGGCGCCGTGGCCGGTGTGATCCATTTTTGGCTACTGGTGAAATCAGATACGCGGTTGCCGCTCACTTTTGGTTTTGTGCTGTTGCTTCTTCTCGGACATCGTTTGTTTGTCAAGCTTTACCCACCAAATAGCGCCCGACCTGCTTCACTACTACCGAGCAAGTGACCCATCTGTTACGCTTAACCGGCTTGAATGTCTGGGCCTTTCTGATCAGATGAATTCAATTACCCGTTTTTCGAGTCGCGTCGAGAATTACGCGAAATATCGACCTGGCTATCCGCCTGGGTTACTGGAAATTCTTCAGTCAGGGTGCGGTCTGACTAAAGAAGCCGTGATTGCGGATATTGGCTCCGGTACCGGTCTGCTGTCCGAGGTATTCCTGAAGAACGGCAATGCTGTATTTGGAATTGAGCCTAATGAGCTGATGAGAGCAAAGGCGGAAAGCCTGCCAAAAAGCTTTGCGCACTTTAGAAGCGTGCCGGCAACGGCTGAAAACACAACGTTGCCGGACGCCTCGATTGATTTCATCACCGCCGGTCAGGCGTTTCACTGGTTTGATCGCGAAGCGGCAAAGCAAGAATTCACGCGCATATTAAAACCCGAAGGGTGGGTAGCGCTTGTCTGGAACGCGCGACGACTAGATTCGACAGCTTTCCTGCGTGAGTATGAGGGGCTGTTGCTGCGTTACAGCCCAGACTATCCTGTTGTAAGACATGAAAACATCGAAGATGGAATCGGGGAGTTTTTCGCGCCGCAACCGACGACGTCCGCAAGCCTTGAGAATATCCAGCGATTGGATTTTGAGTCGCTCAAGGGGCGTCTTTGCTCATCGTCCTATGCGCCGGAGGCCGGTCAGCGAAACTTCGAGCTAATGCTTTCGGAATTGCGAGACGTCTTCAATACGCATAACGAAAATGGCGTAGTAAACTTTGAATACGACACCAAAGTCTATTACGGACACCTGCGCTGTTAACTCAATTTCAATAAAGGTTGCGCGCGTCGATTTGCTAAGTGCTTGAACTACGATGAAGTTTTCGAGAATAGTCCAACACTATGGCGGCCTGCTTGACCTTATGCTGCAAAAGGGGCGCTATTCAGTGCGCAGGCGCTTCTCCCATTCGGATGAACAGCGAATCCTTAAAAAGTACATCGATGAACTGGTTCCAAAGGACCGGCCACGAACTGTCGTAGATATAGGGGCGGGGAATGGCGTGCGCTGGTCAAACAGCTATGCTCTTGTACTAAAGGGTTGGAATGCTTTAGGCATCGAAGCTGATCGTCATAAATACAATTTGCTCGACCAGGTTTATCGCCGTTTTCCCAATGCCAAAGCCTGTCATCGTCATATCCAGCCTGAGGATATCAAATCACTGTTGGAAAGTTTTGATATCGATAAAGAATTTAGCGTTCTTTGTTTGGACATAGACGGAAACGACTACTGGATTCTCGATGCGATTTTATCTTCCTTTCGTCCGCGCTTAATCGTCACCGAGATAAACGAGAAAATACCGCCGCCCATTCGCTTTGTAGTCAAATACGATCCCGCCTTTAAGTTGCGGCATCACTTCTACGGTTATTCCATCGCAGTTCTGGCGGATTTGTGCGCGCGTCGCGATTACGGCATCTTGCGTTTGGAATACAACAACGCATTCATCGCGCCTCGAGAGTTGGCCGGCGCCCGCTTCATCGATGCAACCACTGCTTACGAGCAGGGTTACCGCAACGGTGCCGACAGAAAAAAGCGTTTTTGGCCTAACTTCGATGTTGACATACTGCTGTCAATGTCGCCTGAAGACGGAGTGGAATTTCTGAGGCAGTTTTACGCGAAGGACGAAGGTAACTATTATCTTGGAATCAAGCCGGATGACATTCCTGTTTACAAGCCCGGGGTTGAAAAAACTGTCTTTGCAGATCGCTAGGGGCAACCAAGTCCGACCAAAACTTCAGCGTCAAGGTGCGACCCACCTTTTTGCCCAATTTGTCCTTGCACTGGATTATCAATTCGTCTTAAGGCCTAAGCAACGGTCGGAAGGGGAAACTCCAGACTTCAGAAAAAGCTTGCGCTGATTCAGAATCCGGTCATAGAGTTTATGCGGATCGCGCATTTTGCGAATGCTGATTTCTTCATTAATGCTTGGACAAGAGGAAGTGCGCTATGACTAAAAACAGGCGCAGCGATGAACGCGTTTCTACAAACCTGCCGGCGCGCTGGGACGGATTGTCCGGGAGAAACGAGGCGCGAATCGAAGATCTCAGCATGAGTGGCTGTTTTGTGAACTCGAAAGGTAGAGTCGATGTCGGAGAGATCGTGGGGATTGAGATCAAGCTTCCTTCAGGCGAATGGCTGCCATTACGCGGCGAAGTCGCTTCCTACATGGCGGGAACCGGATTTGGAGTATTGTTTACGTTCCTTACGGACGATGAGGGACAAGCCCTGCGAGAATTGATCAACTGAAGCAATTTATTGAATCGCTAGAGTCTCAATCACAGTAATAGCGTGAGCAAGGTCTGCGCGGCTCAACGCTGCTTGCGGTCGGAAGTTTGTATCTGCCTGGAGCAAGCCTGCTGCCACGGCGACGGCGACATAACCCTTCAATTGACTGGGAACGCCGGCAGCGTCGAGGTATGGTAATGGAGTTCCGGCCTTTGCCTCAGCATCTGAACGCAAACCCGCGGCGCGAACCAGCGCTACGGCTGCAGCCAGGCGGGCCACACCGTCATTGGGACGGAACTGACCGCCCTGAGTCGCGTCGATAAAGAGCGAGCCTGTTGGCGAGCCCTGCACGCTTTCAACAAACAATCCGGTTGCCGGATCGCGCACGTCGGTGTAGTTGGACTGTCCCGGCAGGTATTGCGGCACGCGCGCGCTCATCACCAGCGCCGTTGCCAGATCTAAACGTGAGACGCCGAAGTCTGCCCGGAAACGCGAGCCGATCGGCCACATGGAAAATGAGCGCAGGTTTTGATAGACATCACCTTTAAGAGCCGGACTAAACGAATCGATGTCATTCAAGCGAGCATACTGCGCCCGACCAACCTCCAGCACCCCGGAGAATTGTTGCGGCGTGCCGAAGGCACCCAGCGTATTGCTCACCCTGACGCGCCAGGTTCCTGCGTTCGGCGCGGTGAATGAAAGAGTTTCATGCTTGCCGTTGAGTCCGGTGAGGTTAATTGCGTTGGCCTGACCCCGCAGCGCACCAGTTTGATCGTAGACCGCGAGAGCCAAATCGTTGGTGCTCCAGAGCGGTCCCCACGAAATCTGAACCGTCGCCGTTACGGCGCCTTCTGGAACCGGCACGCTTATGTCTGTGGCTGCGCCCGGTTGCACTGTTCCCGAAAACTGGAGCGGCGCGTCGCTCAAAAATTGGACTTGATTACGGTCGACTGTGCCACGCCAAGCGCCAATGCGGCGTGCCGGGTAAGCTGCCTCGAGCACGGCTGCGTGAACATTCAGCATGCCAGTGCCGCTTTCGTAAGTGTAATACGGCGGAAGCGGCGTCGCAGTCCGTTGCAGGATGTCCTTAACTTCAGCGGGCGCCAGGTTTGGATTGGCTTCCAGCATTAAAGCGATTGCGCCCGCAACCTGCGGCGCTGAAAAACTGGTGCCGTTTGCCGTGGTGTAGTAGGGAAGTTCTGTTGCGCTAAGGCGTTGCGTGCCAGCACCGGCAACACCGCTCGCGCCGGTGACGTTTGCGACGCCCGAACCGCGCAGGCTGACTACATTGACTCCCGGCGCCACCAGCGTCGGATGAAACATCGAATTTGCAAAGTCGCCGCGTGAAGAGAAACTCGCCAACCGCCCTTTTGTATCTGTTGCACCGACGCTGATCACCCAGGGCGCTACCGCGTACGGGTTCAAGGTGTGTGCGCCGGGGCCGGTATTGCCTGCGGAGAAAACTACATTGACGCCGGCATCAGTCAGCATTCTGGTAGCAATGTTGACCGGATCGTTAACGTCGAACACGGTGTTTGCCGAGAAGCTGCAATTGACCACCCGAACGCCAAGACTGCTGCCATTCGCGAGTACATAATCAAAGCCTTCAAGCACGTAGAGCAGTGATAGATCGCCGGCACTGAGTCCCACGACGCGCGCACCCGGCGCCACGCCCGTGTACTTTCCGGCCGATAGACTGCCGTTTCCGGCAATCACGCCGGCGACAAAAGTGCCATGCCCGTAAGCTTGATCGGTATTGCTCAGGCTTTCCGAGTTAATTGGATAGTTAAAGCCAAGACTGGCGCTTTGCGTGCTCGCAAGCTTGATGTTCTTCGCTACGCGCCCCGCAAGATCATTGTGGTTGCCATCGACGCCAGTGTCGAGGACCGCGACGGTTACGTTTTTTCCGCTAACCGGCAGGTTGTGGTTGCTGGTCGTAATTTCTGCGTCGTGCCAGGCGCGTTCAACTCCGGTTACAGCGCGAACTTCCGGCTCGCTGTTCAGATTCAAAGTTCGATTGCCGTAGATTGACCGGACCGCAGGTAACTTGGAGATCGCGGTGATCTGATCGCGGGTGCCCGTAAGCGTGATCATCGGCAACGCGCGGAGGCGAGTGCCGCCCACGATGCCAATTTTTTGCAGGTCAGCCAGGTCCGAATCCGCCGGCAGGCAATGATAGATAACTACGGCATTGACCGTGCTGTCGTCGGCAAGTTGAGTCAGTTGCAACGCCAACTCGGGATCAACACTTCCTAGTCCGGTTGACGGCAGTCGAATAGCGTTTGGCAAAAGTCCATCAGCACCAGTCATCACGATGCCATAAGCGCCGGTCATGACGATGCCATCAGCGCCAGTCATCACGATCCCCGTTACGCCAGTGAATCGCAGTCCATCAGGCACAACTGAAAAAACTACACCGTCAGCGCCTGTCGCTCGAACTGAGTCGGCGCCTGTCATCACAATGCCATCAGCGCCGGTCATGACGATGCCATCCGCGCCGGTCATCACAATGCCGTTGCCTGCTTGCTGTTGAATACCGTCAGCGCCAGTCATGACGATGCCGTCGGCGCCAGTCATCACAATGCCGTTAGCCAGTGTTATGGTTACGGAATCGGCGCGATAGCTGGTCCCGTCAGCGCCGGTCATCACAATACCGTCAGCGCCGGTCATCACAATACCGTCAGCGCCGGTCATCACAATGCCGTCGGCACTGGTAGCGCGAACGCTGTTGGGATATGCGACTCCGTCCGCGCCAGTCATGACAATGCCATCGGCGCCGGTCATGACTATCCCGTTAGCGCCGGCGTTTAGAATGCCATCGGCGCCGGTCATGACAATGCCATCGGCGCCGGTCATCACGATGCCGTCAGCTCCCGTCATGACGATGCCGTTAGACGAGGTGATACTGATTCCGGCCATGGTTGGCGACACAAACACCAACACGACCAGCGTCATGGCGACTAACTGTTTTGTTTTTCTGAAAGTCGGATTAGATCCAGTCTTCATGCCTAGCAAACTATCACCTCAGTCGGGTTTGTTGGCGCAGTCATGCTAATTCTGGCGAGGTGCTTTCGTAAGTTAAATGTGACGCCCAAAAACCAATACTATTTTGGTTCGTAACTCTTCGCGCCGCCTGCCTAATTTCGATCCGCGTCGCTGTTTTCCCTTTTGAAAGCCCAAGCATTTTAGTGGCCTGTCGCCCAGAATGTGTTGCGTAAACCTTGCGATTTCCCACTGAAATCATCTGTTTTAGACCGAATTTAGCTAAACAACTAACTGTTGGTAGAGTTTTCTGGTCTCCGCGCTCGGCTGTACTCCCAGCTCGTTTTCCAGCATCCGTTTCAATCCCTCGTAGTGCTCTTTTACGGCGCCACGGTTTCCCAGGGCTGCGTGCGCGCGCAAAATCATGCAGTGAATGTCTTCACGAAACTGATCTTCCCGAACAATGAGCTGCGCCAGCTGCATTGCCTTTTGCCAGTCCGCCGCGGTCTCGGCGACGCCGGCCAGCGACTCCAGCAATCTAAGGTACTGCTCGCGGTAATAGGTACGTTGTTCCTCGACCCAGAGCTCATAGCTGCCTTGCATAAACTCGCCGCGGTAAAGTGTGAGCGCCTGCTCGTACGCGCGAACGCATTCGTCAAAATTACGGGCGCGGCGCGCATTTTCGCCTTCACTGAGGAGGCGGTCAAACTCTTCAATGTCGATACGGTAGGAAAACTCCGGATTGAGTTGGTAATCGCCGTCGCGATACAGCAAAAAGTTTTGCTTCAAAGGCTGGTTGCTATTTAGCGCTTTGCGAATGTGCGAAACTGTAGGGTGAAAATTCTTTTCCACCACGGCCATGTCCGTTTCGCCCCAGAACGTATCAATGATGGTGTCTTTATTCGCCCGGTGATGACGGCGCGAAACGATGAAGCACAGAATGTCGCGAGCCCGCCGCGTGGTCCAGGCGTCAGCCGCCAGCGGTCGCGAAGGATCGCGCAGAATTGCAACCGGCCCCAACATGTTAATGGTCAGATCCGTTACTGGTTTGTTGGCGAGAGCAATCTCAGAGACTTGAGCGGGCGCGCGCGTAGCCGCCGGGCTGGACGAGACCTGTTCGCGCAAATCAAAGGGCAAGAGATCCAAGGCGTCTTCGCTGGAAAAAATTTCCCTGTACTTCTCAATCTTCTGCTTGAGCCAGTATTCATAGTCATATCTAACGGTGAGGTCGACCACCCGCCGCAGACGCTCAAGCATGCCGCGTTCATTCCCTAAATTAAAATCACAAAGAGCGATCGCCATGCTGGCTAGAGCTTCATAATAGTAAAGTCCATGCAGATGGAAATACTCGAGTGACTTACTGAGATCTTCGCGAGCCTGCTGGTATTCACCACGCGCTGCCATAATGCGGCCGCGGGTAAGTGAAGCTGTAAAGAACCCCAACTCGCCTTTTTCCGGTGGGCGCGCGCTGATGAGATGATCAATCTGCGCTTGGGCCGACGAGAGGTCGCCAGTCTGCAAGCCCAGCAGTGCCCGTTCCTCCAGTAATTCGGTGCGAGTCAAGCCAATGCCCGCTTCGTCGTAAGCACGAGCGGCGCGTTCGTAGTATTCAATCGCGCGTTCGATTTCGCCGCGCTCGCGATAAAGATTGCCGTACGTTTCAAAGGTTTCCGCGCGGGTGCCGGCGAGACTGAAGAGTTGGCAGCCTTCCAGCGCCTGGTCAAGGTGCTTTTCGCACGCGCTGAAGTCACCGCGATACAAATAGCAGCGGGCCATATTCAAATGGGCCACTGCCTCCTGGGGCATCGGCGGCGCTTGCCGATCCTTACGCAGCATGCGGCTGAGCCAG
>Ga0137360_10000083_pt1 | contig 51519 bp, 51 predicted proteins | sample Mad1_60_16metaG_FD_104924 | JGI IMG/M metagenome (GOLD analysis project Ga0137360, IMG submission 104924) | Vadose zone soil microbial communities from Angelo Coast Range Reserve, California, USA - Mad1_60_16 metaG | ecosystem: Environmental > Terrestrial > Soil > Vadose zone | place: USA... | reverse complement strand
GACAAACGGAATGTCCAGTGCAGCCCGCCTCCCAACCACGACATAGTCGCTGCCGGGATTGAGGCTAGTGGCGGCGGAAAGCCGCACGACTTCCCGCAATTGCCGGCGCACGCGATTGCGCTCCACTGCGCCGCCGACCTTCCGTGACACCGTGAACCCGACCCGTGCCGGCCCACCGTTCTCGCGACGCAGTTCCTGCACGACAAACCCGGGCGTCGAAACGCTCGCGCCGGCGGCGGCGGCCAGAAAATCTTTGCGTCGCTTCAGTCGTTCCATTGCACCGACATGCGACCCCCACCGGGGACCGCGGGCGTCCCGCCCGCTCTTCCGTGCAGGCGGGCGGGACGCCCGCGGTCCCAGGTGGGCGCGTGCGGTCACGCACTGAGCCGCTTGCGGCCACGCGCGCGACGCGCATTGAGCACCTTGCGACCGCCCGGAGAAGCCATCCGGGTCCGGAAGCCATGACGGCGCTTGCGCACCAGCTTGCTCGGTTGGTAGGTCCGCTTCACGGCTTTCCTCTCGTAAGAGAGCGGGAATTATTCCGGGCCACGCCCGACGAGACTCGTGCACACAACAATAGCCGCCCGAGAGGCATTGCCGCCGTCTCGGGAGGAATATCGCTCTATTGCGGCGGCTTATACGGGAGGGCCTCACTTCAGTCAATGCACAGGGTTGTCATGCGCGGGCTTGACCCGCGCATCCATCTGGTTCCCACAATCTATGCGAAACAGATGGACCCGCGGGTCAAGCCCGCGGGTGACGGCGGCAGCAGATGGGCGAGCGCCCGAACATTGATCACGTTTCCGCGAGCCGGTGCGCAAAGCAACGTCAATTCGCGGTGAAAATCCGGTCGCGATCAGGATGCTGGTGTATATAAGGCTACGCGCTGACCGATTGACACAGCCCATGTCGACCGCGCAGAAACTTCGAGCGTCATGGCGATCGAGATCAACCACGCACAGCGATCCACGGATCGCACGCCCGCGTTCGGCCGGCTGATCCCGCTTGGCGCAATCCTCGCCGTGATGGCGTTTGCGGTTGCCATGGGGTGGCACCGGCAAGTGTCCTTGGAGATGCTGGTTCGCCACCGCGCCTCGATTGAGGAATTGGTCGTTGCACACCGCGCCGTTGCGATCCTCGCCTTCATCACCGTCTACGCGGCGGCCGTTGCATTGTCGTTCCCGGGGGCCGCGCTCTTGACGGTCGCAGGCGGCGTGATTTTTGGCGCTTTGACCGGCGGCCTTGCGGCCATGACAGCCGCGACCATTGGTGCAACCGTCATCTACCTGGTCACCAAATTCGCCTGCGGCTGCGTGGCCGGTTATGGTTGGGCGCGACGCGCCGCGCCGCTTGCCGAGAAGCTTGCGGCCGGCTTTGGCAAGGACGCTTTCTGTTACTTGATTTTCTTGCGTCTGGTGCCGTTGTTCCCGTTCTGGCTGGTGAATTTGATATCGGCGCCGGCGGGGGTTGCGCTGGTGCCTTTTGTCGCCGCGACGGCACTCGGAATTATTCCGGCGACCTTCGCGTTTGCGTTCTTTGGAGCCGGCCTGAACAGCGCTATCGCAGCTCAGGAGATCGTCTATCGGGCTTGCGTGGCTGCCGGGGAGGCGGGCTGCCGTCTCGATTTCGATTTGCAGGCCGCCGTTACTCCTGAGTTGATCGGCGGTCTCGTCGTCCTGGGGCTGATTGCGCTTATTCCAGCCGTCGCGAGGGGCTATTGCGCAATACGCAGGGGAGCCAAGGGGCGCCCGCCTTCAGGGATCAGTAATCAGTAATCAGGTATCAAGAAAGCTCCTGCTCCTTTCAGGCAATCAGGAATCGAAGCAGATATCGGCAAAATTCTTGCCCTTGATTACTGATTCCTGATTACTGATCCCTGAAAGGGGGCCTGCTTGGCTGAAAAGCTCAAGCCCGACATTTGCGTGATCGGGGCGGGCGCTGGCGGTCTTTCGGTGGCCGCCGCTGCGGCCGCATTCGGGGTTTCGGTCGTGTTGATCGAGAGGGGCCGGATGGGCGGCGACTGCCTGAACTACGGCTGCGTACCCTCGAAGGCATTGATTGCGGCCGCCAAGCGTGCGAACGCCTGCACCACGTCAGGCGCGTTCGGGATAGATGCGCAGCCGAGGGTTGAGTTTGCCCGCACATACCACCACGTTCGCAAGGTGATCGCGGCCGTCGCGCCGAACGACTCGGTACAGCGTTTCACCGGCCTTGGCGTGCGGGTCATTGCGGGCGCTGCGCGCTTCATCGACCCTGCCACCGTGATGGTCGACGGCAGTTTCGTCGTGCAGGCCCGGCGCTTCGTCATTGCGACGGGATCGTCGCCCGCCATTCCGTCGATTCCAGGCCTTGCCCAAATGCCCCATCTCACCAACGAGACGATATTCGACCTCTGCGAATTGCCGTCTCGCTTGGTGGTGATCGGCGGCGGGGCGGTCGGTCTTGAGCTTGGCCAGGCATTCCGCCGTCTCGGCGCGCAGGTGACCATTATCGAGGCCGCACGGCCGTTAGCCAATGACGACGCCGAATGCGCCCAGATCGTCATCGACGCGCTGGACCGCGAGGGCGTCGCGATCCGGGCGGGCGTGAGCGTACAATCGGCGCGCCAGACACCCAGCGGCGTTGAGCTCACGGTTAAGTGCGGTGACGCCGAGGAACGCGTCGCCGGCAGCCATTTGCTGATCGCCGCCGGCCGCGTGCCCAACGTCGGGGGACACGGCTTGGAAGCGGCGGGAATTGAATTCACGACAGCCGGCATCGTGGTCGACCGCAGCCTGCAAACCACGAACCGCCGTGTTTACGCAATCGGGGATGCTGCCGCGGGGGGCATGATGTTCACCCACGTGGCGAATTACCATGCCGGGCTGGTGATCCGGCATGCGTTGTTTCGTTTGCCTGTCAAAGTGAGTTACAATGCGATTCCACGGGTCACCTTTACGGACCCGGAACTTGCCCATGTGGGATTGACCGACGAGCAGGCAAAGGATCAGGGATATCGTATTCGCGTAATGCGCTGGCCATACTGCGAGAATGACCGGGCCCAAGCCGAACGGATGACTGTTGGACACGCGAAAGTCGTGACCAACGGGCGCGGCCGCGTGCTTGGCGCCACCATTGTGGGGGCCCATGCAGGCGAACTGATTACGCCGTGGGCGCTTGCCATCAGTCAGGGCCTCAATATTCGCGCTGTTGCCGAGACGGTGGTCCCTTATCCGACCTTCGGCGAGATCAACAAGCGCGCCGCAATGATGTTTTTCGCGTCGATTGCTGCAAACCCGAGGGTGCGCCGCGTCATCCAATGGCTCCGCAGAGGATAACACAAATTGGAGCCGGCTCGCCACGACATCGACTCGCCCGCCGCCGCCCCGGCGCCGCCGCCACGCATCCGCTTCGGCCTTTCAGCCAAACTTCTGGTGCTGACCGTGCTGTTCGTGATGCTGGCCGAGATTTGCATATATGTGCCGTCGATCGCGAATTTCCGGCTAACCTGGCTCACCAACAAGCTGAGCGCCGCTCACACCGCCGCCCTGGTTTTCGACGCGGCGCCCGACGTGCCGGAACAGCTGTCCCGGGAGATTCTCGACAGTATCGGGGCGCGCGCGCTCGCCATGAAGCTTGGCCAGCAGCGGCGGCTGCTCGCTACGACCGAGCCGCCGAACGAAGTGCTGCAGGACGTCGATATTCGCGACATGCGGCCGATGAGAGCCATCGTCGAGGCGTTCCGCACACTGTTGGTGGCCAAGGATACGGATCTGTTGCGCGCCGTCGGGCCGGCGCCTATGGGCGGCCAGTTCGTCGAAATCGTGATCCCGGAGGGCCCGCTGCGGAGCGCGATGTGGATTTATTCGCGCAACATTATGGTGCTTTCGATTGCGATCTCGGCGATCAGCGCGGCGCTCGTGTACTTCGCCCTTCACTACCTGTTCGTTCGGCCGCTCTATCGCATCACCGCCAACATGGCGAGCTTTCGGGACGATCCTGAAGACCAGGCGCGCATATTGGCGCCGACGTCGCGCCATGACGAGATCGGTTTCGTCGAACACGAACTCGCCGAGATGCAGCGCGATCTTGCCAATACGCTGCACGAGAAGACGCGGCTTGCCAACCTTGGCCTGGCAGTGTCCAAGATCAACCACGATCTGCGCAACCTGTTGGCGTCGGCTCAGTTGTTTTCCGACCGGCTGGCGAGGCTCCCCGATCCCCAGGTGCAACGCTTCGCCCCCAAGCTGATGCGGGCGCTTGAACGCGCGATCGCATTCTGCCAGTCGACGTTGTCCTATGGGCGCGCCCAGGAGCCGCCGCCCGACCGCCGGTCGGTCGCGCTGATGGAACTCGTTGAGGATGTGCGCGATACCCTCGGACTGGCGCCGGAGTCCCGGATCGGGTGGATCACGTCGGTCGAGCGCGGCCTTAATGTCGACGCCGACCGTGATCAACTGCTGCGCGTTCTTATCAACCTCGCGCGCAACGCCATGCAGGCGCTGGAAGGCCGCGCCCCCAATGACCCCGTGCGCGATCAAATCCGGATCACCGGACGGCGCGAGGGAACCGTCGCCGTCATCGAGGTTGCGGACACCGGCCCGGGCTTCTCGGATCAGGCGCGGGCGCATCTGTTTGAGGCGTTCCAGGGATCGACGCGGTCCGGAGGCGCCGGGCTCGGCCTCGTGATCGCCGACGAACTCGTGCGTGCCCATGGCGGCGAGATCGCGCTCATCGACGGAACCATCGGGGCAACGTTCCGCCTGAAAATCCCCGATCGTCCGATCCCGCTTCACGAACGACGCAACGAACGCGCCCACGCGTAAAGTCGCCCGGATGGAGCGCAGCAACGACATCCGCACGGCCTAACCCGGATTTCGCTGCGGTCAATCCGGGCCACAGGCCGCCCGCGAGTTTTGCCCTCTTGCGTGGAAAGTCCGTATGAAAAAGCCCGTATGAAGCTGAGGGATCGGGCGCAATCGAGCCTTGCCAAGTCGGAACAGAGCCTATAGCTATCGCGGGCCGCGGGGATTCCCCAGCCGCATTCTCCGGCGTTTGAGCCGGCGCCCGTAGCTCAGCTGGATAGAGCACCAGACTACGAATCTGGGGGTCGGAGGTTCGAATCCTTCCGGGCGCGCCAGTTCTCGATCTACGATTTCGATCGCCAGTCTATCCTTTAGCCGCCCAAGGCCCGCACCGGAGCCCGAGCTGTCACAACCCACGTCGCTGCATTTAGCCTGACCCCGTCAGGTCCATCGTGTGCCGCAAGCGCGGATCGCACTGCCGGTAGCGTCGCGGCCCGGAGCTCGGGATTTTCCCGAAGAATCTTGCCCAGAGCTCCAACCCGCGAACAAACCGCCAGCATCGCATCGAGGTCGCCACTTCCGACCTGCTCGTCATGAGCAGTGATCTCTATCTCTCCGAAGCCCGCATTTTCCAGAATACGCCGCACGCGATCGGGGTCAGCGAACGCGAATGGGCCGAACGCATCCGGATCGTGAGGAGGCTGCGGCGGCAGGTAAGCGGACGCGGCCCTGAGCGGCAGGATGTCGAGGGGGTTCTCCTTCAGCGCGCGCCAGCAAACGAAGGCGAGACGTCCACCCAGCTTGAGGCTGCGACGAATGTTGATGAACGCCACCGTGGGGTCGGCGAAGAACATCACCCCAAACCGCGAGAACGCGGCGTCGAATGAGGCCGGTTCGAAGGGGTACACCTGCGCATCCGCCTGGACGAACTGAAGTCGCTGGCACCCTTCGGCCGCACTCTGCGCAAAAGTCAGCACGGCCGCCGACAGATCGATTCCTACGACCGTGCCGTTCGGGGCGACAGCCCGGACAAGGTCCAGCGCAGTCTCACCCCCGCCACAACCTATGTCCAGGATTCTCTCGCCAGGCTGCGGAGCAAGCCCCGCGAGGGCGCGGCGACCGAGTGGAGCGAGCTGCAATTCCAAAAGCTCCCGGACCTCTGCCCACGCTCGCACTCGTACTTCGTCCTGGGTCAGCGCCGGCAAGGGACTCCTCTGGTTCATGCAGAGATCATTGTTTCAATATCTGGCAAAGTCGAGATCGCCGTCCAGGCCCCAAACGTCGGCTGCTGGCCCATCACGTCGATGCCGGGATTGATCGAGAGGGCCGCTATCGAAGGGTAACCGAACCGTCCTGCGAAACTCGGAAGACTGCGGCCCGCGAGACGTAGCGAAAGAGCGCAGGCCATCGCAAGTTAGTCGGTTGGAGGGCGTAATCGACTATAGCATCATAGCGCAACGGCGAAGCAATAGTGCCCATCTTCATCGGTCGTGGCGCGCCAATCTGCGATTTTCCGCGACAGCGTTGCCGGCGGCACGCAAGCGCCGCGTCAAGCCGCCGGCAGCTAATTGTCGCCACCGAAGTCTCGACGATCGGCTGAATGGCGCTTGACTTTTGTAGCCTATGGACTACATAAGCCTTCATGGCCGAGGTGCGTCGGACGGAGGAGTTTTCGGGCTGGCTGCACCGCCTCAGGGATGCCAATGCCGTTGCGCGCATTGTCGGCCGCATTCGCCGCATGGAGATGGGGAATCCCGGCGACACCAGAAGCGTCGGTCAGGGAATCTTAGAAATGCGCATCGACTATGGGCCGGGATACCGGATCTACTATGTGCATCGCGGAGCACAGATTGTGATCCTGTTATGTGGCGTCGACAAGCGCACGCAACAGCGGGACATCAAACGGGCTCAGCGACTGGCGGAGACATTGTGATGACCAAGACAACACGATTTGATGCCGCCGACTATCTCGACACCGAAGAGCGCCAGGTTGCCTATATTGCGGCGGCGCTCGAATCCGGTGACGCGGATTTCGTACGCGACGCGCTTGGCCTTGTTGCACGTGCGCGAGGCATGGGTGGGATTGCGAAGAAGGCCGGCTTGAATCGCGAGAGCCTCTACAAGGCGTTGGGGGAGACCGGTAATCCCGAATTCGGTACGGTCATGCGCATTGTTCGCGCCCTGGGTCTCACGCTTTCTGCGCGCCCTGCGACTAGCGGACAGACGTTGAAGCGGCGCAGGGTCGCCTGAACGGCGGTGAGGACAGTACGTTCGCCGAGCAGGCGTAGGGCAAGATCGGACGAGGTCGTAGCGTTGCCGCTCAGAGCGCATAATAGGCTGCTCCATCATAGTGCCACGGCGAAGCAATAGTGCCCATCTTCATCGACCCTGGCGCGCCACTTGGCCAGAGCGCGCTAGCGCGCGCTGCAGTTTGCCGGGCTATCCATTCGCGCGCTTCTCTTCACAGGACGTTTCTCGGCGCTACCAAAGCCGGGTTGGCCGACTGAGCGGCTGGAAACGAAGTGGCGTCGCGTTTAGTATCCTATAGCCGACGCCCCGCCCGCGTAACCGTTCCTTTCGGTGCAGCACATGCCCTTGAACCTCCCGCTTCGTTGCCGGTGCGGCCGCATGCGCGGCGTCGCAAGCCACGTCTCCCCGTCCAGCGGTTTCCGCTTCGTCTGCTATTGCAAGGACTGCCAGGTGTTCGCGCGTTTCCTTGAGCGGGCGGACGTGCTCGACCCGGCCGGCGGAACGGACATCTTCCAGATGCCGCCCGGGCGCGTGAAGCTCACGGCAGGCACCGACGCCATGCGGTGCCTGCGCCTCTCCAACAAGGTCTTGCGCTGGTACACCGATTGTTGCCGGACCCCGATGGCCAACACCGCCGCCGGGCCGCGCTTCCCGATCATCGGCGTGGTTCATTCCTTCATGGACCACGAGGCTGACAGTCGCTCCCGGGACGAGGTACTCGGTCCGCCGCTCTGCCGCATCTACGAACGCTCCGCCGCCGGGTCGCTCCCGCCGAACGTGCCCGGTCCGCCGTCGCTCGGGGTTTTCGCTCGCCGCGCGTCGATGATGCTCGGCTGGTGGGTGCGCGGGCTTGGTCGGCCAACGCCGTTCTTCGACGATCGGACGAAGGCTCCGCACGCCGTGCCGCGCGGGCTCACGCAGAGCGAGCACGCCGCTCTTTCCGGCGAAATCAGGAAGACCGCCGCCCTTGAGGCGTAGCGCAAGATAGTAGACGTCCTAAACGTGACGAATTCCTATTGCTGCTTCCTATTGCTGCCTGGGACAGCTCCACTTCAGTGCGTCTGACGCTCGCTGTTCCGCTAGGTTATTTGCAGAGAGCTGACGTGCGTTTACCGTCGCATATTGGCACGCCCTCGCATGTTCGAGCCTAAAGACAGCAAGCTCTTGGACCTCTTGCTCGTCACCATCCTTGTTTGTGTCGATACGCCAGATGCGTATGATCGCCGCTCCAGGCTTGCCACCTTGCATCACCCATTGCAGCTTGTCGCCGAAGACTCTCCCACTCCCTCGCCAACTTGCTACCGACTCGACGGGTGGCCCACGTAAGCGACCTTTGGCAAAGCCAATTCCTGCCCAGTTACCTTCATCGCCGAATTCTACGATATACCCGCCGGGCCCTGGACAACGCCATACTCTAACCCCCTCATCTGACTGATCTAGGCAGGATGGCCCGGACGTCGGAGAAAAACACGCTATCCGCTGCGGCTCGGCCGACAAATGCAAAAAGTGACAACGCCACGCAGATCCCGACGCTCCTTCTCGCGTAAGAGCCTCGACAAAACTCATCACGCTTTCCCGCAGTTTGAGGGTTAATTTCAGCTTTGACGGACGCCCGGTGACCGGCCAAGGAAATTGAGATCGAATCAGGAAAAGCCGACATTCGATTTACTCCCCCTTCCATCTCGTGCGCGACCGGCCCATAAGCTGGCCCCATCGGAGTGGACCGTGAGTCACGTCAAGAACGGTCATCCCGGCCGATTTAAACTCGGCCGGCGCGACCCGACCCGGGGACGGCGAGCATGCCGCTCTCGATCGATTCGGGGCGCAGCGAGAGCAGGATCGCTCCTGATCAACAGCCGCAAAGGTCAATATTAAGGCAGCTTTGCCGCCACCATCTTGGCGAGCTCGTTGACGCGCCGTGCGGCATCGTCGTGCACCGCCCGGTCGCGATCGCCGCCGCCCACGCGAATCTCGACCGTGAGAAGTCCCTTACGGATATAGATCGCGTTCATCACGCTGATGCTGGCTTCGTCGCCGACCCCGGTGACCTCGGTCTTGGCATCACCGACCTTTCGCGCGGCCTCATAGAACTTCTTCGAAAGCTCTGGAGTGGCCGCCACGTTCGAGACGTTCAGATTGACGTCATGGGTCACGAATCGGCGCTCCCCATTGACGAGTTCGGCCCTGCTCGTCTGATACAGGCAGCGGATCGGCTTGGGCAAGTCCTCAACGCGATCAATGCGCGACTCATGTTTGATCTGTCCCATGGTCTTGCGCGGCGGCTCGATTTTCATATCGCTGAAGATGGCGCGGACGTCTTCGGGCGCGAGCAGAGCGCAGGCATCCGGCCACTGATCGGCGGGAGCGACGGAAGAGACGCGCGTGTCGGCCGGAATATCGACGTTACTGTTTGCAGCAATGGTCGTAGCCCCCTCGACCATGCCGACGCCTGCCTTCCAGCGCTTGTCCACCTGCGCCGCCAAGGCAAGGGCATTCGGCTGCGATTGGGGCGAGTAGACGTCCAGGCTGACGACATAGATCAGGTCAGCCTTGCGGACGCGAATGGTGATCGTTGAATTGGAGGTTTCCAGGAAAGCCTCTTCACCGATGCCTGGAGCGGGTTCGAGGCGGAGGTTCAGCTTCGGATCCGCGGCCAGCTTCTCGCGGGCGGAGCGGATCGACGCGAAGGTCGCCGCAGACCCGTTCCGGCCATCGGTTTCGCCGCCCCATGTTATGATCAACACCGAAGCGAATTTGGCGACCTCGGACTTGGAGGTCGGGCTCGGGAGCTTGATTATGTACATGCAGCTCTCGGCGTATTGAGGGCCCTTGTAGAGCGGGCTCAGGGTCGGGCCTTTGCTCGTGATCGGCCGCCCGGGAAACAACACCTCAAGATCGGCCTGCGTCAGCAGCTTGCAGGCGTCCGGCAAGTTGGAATTCGCCTGCGCAGCGGGCGCATCCGGCTTTGAGGTTACGATGCTTTGCGCCTGAACTTCAGCCGCGCCGAGCACCGCTACAAGAATAGACCAAATGGCCACGTATTTGAGAGTCATTTACCGACAACTCCATATTTTCGGGGATCGCAGTTGGGAAACCTGGGTCTGCCGCTATCGAACCCTATAGGAATGTTAATCAGGCGCCCGTTGGGCATTATGATGATATTTTTCGGCTGTTGTGCGGGCAGGCGCGGCCCGCGCCAGCGTAGTTCCGCGGTGCTGTGTGTTCGGTGTCGCCCGGCGCTGGCGGTCGTCATATTCGTTTCCATTCCCGTCCTGGAGTTAAAGTCGCCCGCGACGTCTTTGCCGTCGATCTCATCTCCGCAATTTTGCGTTTCATGCACAGAGGATATCTGCAAGGTTTTCTTTACAACACGTTGTCGGGCTGATCCGGTCACCTACCTGCGAGGTAGTCGACTCGCCGGAGACCTCTGTATGTTTCTTTCGGGCCACACTTGGAGTGGAAAAATGGACAGGCGCGCCGTTCTGCTCGCCACCTGCTGCTGGAACACGCCGCACCCGGGAGTGGCTGGGGTCGTGGCCGTTTCCGGCGGTCGCCCGCGTATGGCTGTGGCGGTAAGGTTTGTAGCGCGTCTTGTGATCTTCTTGACGTGTGCAATGGTTCTCACTGCCGTCCGGCCGAGCCGCGATGCCCTTCCAGGAAGGTGTTCGGGATGACTTCTGCGGACGACAATCCGGGTGATTTTCAGTTTGGGCGTTGCCGTGTCATCTCCCGTCGGCGCACGCTCTATGTCGGCGGCGTTGCGGCAGAGACCGGCAGCCGGGCGTTCGACATTTTGATGGTTCTTATAGCGGCTCGCGGCGAGCTCGTCACAAAGGATGAGCTTCTGCAGAAGGTGTGGCCGAACGTGATCGTGGAAGAGAACACACTCCAGAGCCAGATCCATGCCCTGCGAAAGGCGCTTGGCAGCGAACGCGGCGCAGTTCAGACTGTGCCCGGACGCGGGTATAGGTTCGTGGGGGATTTGCGGTCAATTACGGGCAGAGAGGAAGTCGGTGCTCCGCCTGTTCAGCTGGTCGAACCAACTCATTCATCTACGTTAACCAATATCCCTGCGGAGGTGTCGCCGATCATTGGCCGCGACCAAGACCTCGCCGAACTCCTTAAAATGATGGAGAGCGTCAGGTTGATCACGCTGACAGGAACAGGCGGGATCGGCAAGACGAAATTGGCGGTGGAAGTGGCCCGGGCAGCAGCGCCGAGATACCCCGATGGTGTGTGGTTCATCGATCTCGCCCCACTGTCCGACGGACAGCTCCTCGCGACATTCTTCGCCAGCTGCTTGGGATTTCCGACAGGCTCCAGCGAGTTCTCCCCGCGGCAGCTTGCCACCCTGCTCGGCAGCAAGACAATGCTTCTTGTGTTCGACAATTGCGAACACCTCCTTGAGCCGGTGGGACGCCTTGCTCAAGGAGTCCTGGAGGCTGGAGCGTCCGTGCAGATTCTCGTCACCTCCCGCGAGCCGTTATCCGGCGAGGGAGAACACGTCTTCAATGTGCCTCCGCTTGATATCCCTGCGCCGGAAACGCGCGACCTCGCCTCCGTTCTCAAGTATGGAGCAGCTGAGCTCCTTGTTGCGAGGGCGAGGGCGGCAGCACCCACCCTCTCCTTCGATCAGCGTGCGGTAGATGCAATTGGGGCGATCTGCCGCCGTCTCGATGGAATTCCTCTGGCGCTCGAGTTGGCCGCGGCCCGCATTCCTGCGCTTGGGCTGCAAATCGTACGCGAGCGATTGGAGCGGGGATTCGACCTCCTTTCGCGCGGACGTCGAACCGGACTGGCGCGCCATCACACGCTCCGAGCGACATTTGACTGGAGCTATCAGCTGCTGCCGGAAGAACACCGTGCGATCTTCCGACGGCTGTCGGTGTTCACCGGCAGCTTTAGTCTGGGCGCGGTGCGCGCAATCCTCGCAAATACGAGCCACCCGGAAAATCGGTTGGTCGATGGTCTCGCCGATTTAGTTGCGAAGTCGCTCCTGGTTGCCGATATTTCAGGCGCGGAACCCCGTTTCCGAATGCTGGATACGACTCGCGCGTACAGCGCGGCCCGACTTGGCGAGACCGGTGAGCAGGAGACCCTGCGAAAACGACACGCGGAGTACTATCGCGACCTTGTGGTTGCAGCACCCGATCCGACTGCGGCGGGCTGGTCTGCACAGCTTGCCCCCGAGTTGGACAACCTACGGGCAGCTTTGGCCTAGGCGTTTGGACCACTTGGCGACCCATCGCTCGGCGTCAAACTGTCCGCCGCTTCATCAGGCCTCTGGCTCGACGCCGGCCTCCTGAGTGAATGCGAAACCTGGATGCAACGGGCTCTGCAGCACCTCGACGCTGCCGGGAGTCGCGGGGCGCGTGCCGAGATGGCGCTCCAGACAGCCCTCGGATTGACCCTGACATTCACGCAAATGTCCGGTCAGGACGCTGCCAGAGCCTTGGCACGCGCCCTCGAACTCGGAGAGAAACACGAGGATTCCGCTACCAAGCTGAGAGCGCTGAATTGCCTGGCAATGCTCGATGTGCGACGTGCCGACTTCCCTTCCGCGATCGCTGTCACGCGCAAGCTGGAGACAGCGGCAAGCGAAGCGAACAGCTCGACCGGCAGACAGACAGCAAAGCGACTGCTCGGTGTCTCATATCACTTCGTGGGAGATCAGTCGCAGGCGTTTGCAAATCTATCGCAATGTCTGCCCCAAAGCCAAACAACAGCGATGCGGCGCTCCTACGCAGCGCAGTTCGGGTTGGACCATCGCGCCAGCACGCTTGCCTTTCTCTCAAGCGTCTTGTGGCTACGCGGCTTTCCCGAGCAGGCGGCACGGACGGCCAAGGAAAGCATCGAACAAGCCCGCGTCCTTGACCATCGCGTATCGCTCTGTCACGCGCTCATCTTCGGTGGGGCGCTTGTTTCGCTTCGCGTTGGCGAGCTGGCCGCGGCAGAACAGTATGCCGACGAATTAATCGCATATGCGGATGAGGTCTCGTCTGAAATATATCGCGCCTACGCTTTGGCCGTGAAGGGTCTCGCAGGGACGAGGAGAGGTGCGACAGAACGCGGACTCGAGACGATCCGCGAGGCGCTCGGTGCTGTCCGGCAACACCGGGTTAATGTGGCGTATATAATGTTCACTGCGGATTTCGCCGAAGCCCTCGCCGCTTCTGGGTGCGCCGAGGAAGGGCTCGCTGTGCTGGAGGAGGGCTCACGAATTATCGAGCAGAGCAGCGGAACGTATGGAATTTCGGAAGTTCTGCGGGTGCGAGGCGAGCTTACCACGGAGGCTGCCAGCGCGAATGCGTCCGCCCTCCAAGCCTTCTCACAGTCCTTGGAGTGGGCAAGGAGACAGGGCGCGCTGGCATGGGAGCTCCGCGCCGCCGTGAGCCTCGCCCGGCTCAATCAGCGGCATGACGCAAGGGCCGCCGCTCGCGATATCCTGGCGGCGACCTATTCCCGCTTTACCGAAGGATTTGAAACCCACGACCTGCGAACGGCCCGAGCATTGTTGGAATAGCTTTCTTGATGACTCAGGCGCTTGCGTCGGCTTCACTGGCACCGACTGCAGGGTATCCTTGCGAAGCGGCTGATGGTAGGGCGGTCTTAGCTCTGTTTCGCCACGGAAAGCCCCACGGCCGCTTCGGCGTTCGAACTCCAACCCCGCCGGATCAGTCGTCCCACAACGGCGCGACCGTCGGCCGATCGGGGTCTGCTTTGGAGAAGAACAACTCCTGACCAAGGTGCTCGCGCACCTGCATCTCCGTACGCGCATAGTCGGGCGTGTTCCAGTGTCGAGGATCCGAACCGAGTCCAATCAGTATGCCGTCGTTGATCAACGCAACGCGCCCGCCCGGCGCTGATCGCAAGCGCTGGTCGCCGATGAGCCGTCGGTAGCGGCGACCAAAGAAGTTGAGCCAGAAGAGCCCGGGAAGGAAACGACCGAAGTCCCGACCGACCGCCTCGATCCGGGGCCCATCACTCATCACCTTCGCCGAATACTCGGCCGGGTGACAAGCCGAACCCCACGCGGGCGCCAGGCGGGCGCATAGTGTTTCGAAGGTCTCGCGCAGCCAGACATGAGCGGCGCAGCCTTCAACCTTCGACCGCCGCACCTGCAACGCGATCTGGTTGCCAAGGCCTTTCCTGCTGCCAAGCGGGCTGGTAATCCACTCGTCAATCGAGACCACCACCGTCAGCTCAGGCCCCGCGCCGCGCAGTTCGGCCGAACCGAACAGCCGCTCGAACGGAGGACGGCCATGCTGCTTGACCAACGCCCGATAGGTTGGGCCTCGGTCGCTCGCGGCCGCGAGCAAGGCTTTGGCCAAGGCCTCCGGCTGCTGCACGTCGATCGGCGGCTGGTCGCGGCGGCTCTTCCAAACCCTGAGCTTGGAGCACCATTCAGGTACGGTCGCGAGCAGCACCTCCTGCAGCACATCAAGCCCGTCGCCGGTCGTGAGGGAGCGGTCGAGCACCACCTCAGCGTCGATCCACATCGGTCGTTGGCTCCTGCAAGCAGATCAAGTGACAACGGTGGATCAGCTATCTCTCCGATGCGGCCCCATCACGCGGTCCGGCAGGTCTTCGGTGAGAACCCTCCACTTGCGAGCACCACTCCCATAGTCACGGCGATGATAGCAAGCCATGTCAGGACGCAACATGAGTAACGAGGCCACCAAGGTTCCACAAACGACCGCCGCAGGTGATGCCGAGTCGCGAAACGCAGCCCAACGTGATCGCATGGATCGCCCACCGCTCGGCCATCTTCTGGTCCAGGCACGTCAGCGGCGTGGATTGTCCCAGATGCAGTTGGCGTTGAGCGCCGACGTGTCTGCACGCCATCTGGGATTCTTGGAATCAGGTCGAGCGCGCCCCAGCGCCCGCATGGTCGCGCGCCTCGCCTACGCCCTGGGGCTTTCGGGGGCTGAGGAGGACCAGCTTCTGCTCGCTGCCGGCTATGCCCCTCGGCATCAACTTCCCGCAGCGGCCGTGCACGGCGGATTATCGGGCTCGAGGCTCAAAGGAACAGACCTCGCAGCTCAGGACAGCTTTGAAGTTGCGCTCCTCCTGCAACGCGTGTCTTCGACCGTCGATGCATTCAAGATTGCCGGCGCACACTTGGCCAAGTTGGGCTTGGATTATTTTTATGCCGCCCGCCTGCACATGCGCCGAAGCGGGCCACCTGAGGTGTTGTTCCATCCTGGCGGCCAGCCTCCCGCGGCTTGGCTCGCCCACTATCGGCAACGCGGCTATCGCAAAGACGATCCGCTTGTGCGCGAAGCCACCAGCGCCAGCTCGCCGTTTTTCTGGGACGAAGTCCTGTGCCGACCTCGTCCCCGTAGCGTTCGGGAGCGCCGTATTTTTTCAGAAGCAACGGATTTCCGCATTAACACCGGCATCGTGATCCCATTGCGGATGGCCGACGGCAGCGTGACAGCCGTGTCATCATTTGCGGAGCGCCTCGACAGCGGGCACCCGGTCCTGCGACTGTCATCCAGGATCGTTGGCATAGCGCTGCTCGAAGCGCTGGAACGGCTTGGCGCGACCCCGCTGCCCCCGCCCGCCCGACGTGGGCTTGATCCGCAGCTCGCGGATTTCCTGCGCTGGACGAGCCAAGGGAGATCGTCGGATTGGATCGCGGAACGCTACGCCCTTTCGACCGATGAGGTGGAGAGGCGGTTGATTGCGGCCTGCCGAAGTCTTGGAGCCGCGGATCTCACGCAGGCCGTGCTTCGGGCGGAAGCATATGGCCTATTGGGGCTTGGTTAGCTCAGAGCACGCTTGAAGCCGTTGATGATTGGTGGCCCATTGGCGAATGGCATCGACGCGCTCCGGCGTCATGAGCGTCCATCCCTTAAGGTGATATTTGGTAACAGCGGCGCGCCAAGTCCGGTACAGTGCGGGGTCAGTCGACGCGAGTTCGAGCGGCGCATCCTGCTGGGCGAGATGAGCCACCTCGCGCAGAAGGTCCCAATCGCGAGCTGCCGCTATCTCGGCCATTCGTCCCTTCAGTAGCGCGTCCAGTGCCTCTACGCAGAGCGTGCAAGCCGTTCTATTCATAGAATGCCCCGGGCCTGAGCGTTCTCCGCGGAGGGAATTGTTTGTCAAGCCGCTCATGCCGAAATCTCCCCAACTTTATCCCGATCAACACCAGCCCGCGGCGCACGACGTGGCGGCACAGGGCGGACATTCTGCGCAAACGGCTCGGCCGGATGTCCGCGACGATGGCACGAAGGAGACCTCTAATCCGGCCGCAGATCCCCGACATGTCTGGCGAATGCTGCGAAGATCGTATGGTCCGACAAGATCAGATCCTCCACGACGAAGCCGTCGACAACGATCAAACGGTCAGCGCCAGGTGCTTCGAAAGGTCCGGTCGGACCGGTGCCTTTGGCCAACCACCTGATGAACATCACGTCTGCGTTCACGGCGTACTCCATCAGCTCGGCGCGGAAATCCGGGATGAAAGTGATCAAATCGATGATCCGCTGTGCGTATTCCTGTTGGCCCCGAACAGGGCGAGTTGTTCTGGGCCAATAGCCGGTGATCTCTGGCCTGCTGATGAGCGGAACCCGCTGCCGGACGCGATCCGGGCTGGGGTTGGCCCAAGACGCCTTCCAGCCTTCGACCGTGAAAGGACCGCGGCCGCCTTGTTGTGCCGGCGCCGCGCCACAGAGCGTCAAGCTGGCCGCGCTGACGGCGCCGGTGAGCATGGTTCGACGGGTGCCAGATGCAACGACGTTCCTGATACTCATCCTCTCTCTCCGTCCTGGGTTAAGCGCGGCAGTTCCGAAGTGCCGGGGCAGTTCGACGTGCCGCCGTTGACGAACGCGAAGGTGCATCCGAGCTCGCATTGCGTTCGCGTCACGCTCCGGCGATGACCACTTTGCCCATGTGCGTCATTTGACCGAAATACCGATAGGCCTCCTTGGCCTCCGAGAAGGCAAAGACGCGGTCGATGACGGGGCGCAGCCTGTGCAGCTCGATCGCACGATTCATCGCCTCGAAGCTCAGGCGGCTGCGCGATCTGCTCGCCTTCGACGCCCCGGCGACCTGCAACCACCACCGCGGCGCCTTCTTCCACAAAGAGCCTGGCAGTACGACCACCTATCCGGCTCGTACCGTCTGGGATAATCGCCACTTTTTGGTCAAGCGCGCCCATGGCATCCCCTCTCTCGCCTAGCCCACGCCTTCGAGCAGGAGCATGGTGAAGGACGCGGCGGAAATGCGCTTTTCCCGCGCCGCCTGATATACGGCTGAGTGATAGAATTCTCTCGCACGGGCAGCGGTGTCGAATTCCACGATTACGACCCGGTCCGCCTCGAACTTTCCTTCCAAAACCTCGGGCCGAGTGCCGCCGACGATGTATCTTCCGCCTGCAGCGGCAACTGCGGATGCAGACAGGCCCGTGTATTCTTTGAGCTTGTCCGGGTTCTCGATTGTCATCTCGACGTAGATGTAACCGCGGCCCAGCTCCCTAAAAGTGCGTGTCATAAGTGACTCCGAGTGCTCAGCGAGGCAGCGCCGGGGTCTCACAAGGCGCTTACGAATGAGCTGATCATGCTCGAACGCCGGCGAGGGGTCTTTGTCCAAGACCTGGAAAATTCTGAAATGTTCTGGAAACTAAGACTGAGGGCCCGAATTCGCCCTTTCAAAATTTCAGATCCTCATCGCGGGCACCCGCCGGATGCCCCGGCGCGCCAGACCGCGGGGGCCGGGCAAAAGGCCCGCCACGACCCCGAGACAGAGGCCGGGGTGCTTCAAACCTGACCGAAATCCGCTTTGGGCGAGAACCGCTACATTCGGCCCATTCGAACCTCGATCGGCAGACCGCTGTTGATGGTCTGATAGACCACGCAGTAGCGCTCCGTAAGCTTGAGCAGTTGCTCGAGCCTCTCCGGAGCAGCGTCGGTCTCAACGTCGAACGACAGCCTGATCCGAGCAAAGCCGACCGGCACATCCTTGGCGACCCCGAGCGTGCCGCGGAAATCGAGATCGCCCTCGGCTGACACCGCGCCGCGCTTAACCGGTATATCGAGCGCCGTCGCCACCGCCTTGAGAGTGACGCCGGCACAGGCGACCAGCGCTTCCAGCAGCATATCTCCAGAACACAATTCGAGTCCCGAGCCGCCGGTAGCTGGATGTAGGCCGGCGACCGCCAGGGCCCGGCCGGTCTCGACCTTGCAGGCAATGTTCGTAGCGTCGAGCGCGCCTTTCGCCTTGAGCGTCACGAGGGCCGCCTCAGGCGCGCTCTTGTAACGCTCCTTGATCGGGGCCTGCATTGCGCGGAGTGCGGCTGCGTCCATTCATGGTCTCCAATATTAAGCATGAGCCAAGGCAGCACGATGCGAGCAATTTGCGTGGAAAAGCAATCTGGCCGCAAATCCGGCCCCGGCGAGTTCGTCGTGCCGGCGCGCCCAAGCGTCGCCTCCGGAAAGACTGCCGCAACGGGCTCGCCCAGACGGGCAGCCCTGTCGCGGGTGGACGTGGATCGTCGTGTGCCGCAATCCATAAATTAACGCTGAGCCCTATCGCCAGCCCCTCGGGTCGATCGTTTAAGTTTAGTCAATAATTTTTATAGATTATAATGCGCAAATGCCGAATGTAAATTCATGACAGACACCCGCAAGAGTGCCCGCAAGAGTGAGCAGGTCTCGGCATCCGGGCCTCGGCGCATCGTGGGTTTCTGCGGACCGGTCGTCGTCGCAGAAACCATGGCGACGGCGCGCGTTTCGGACTCGACAGCGGTGCCGACGAACAAGGCAACGCCGGCCATGGGAATGGGAGTCGATAAATCCCTGTGGGTCCTTATATGAAGCACAAAATACATGGGAATTGTTTGGTGGAGGCGATGCAATCTTCACAGCCCTTCAACGCTGCTGACGGCGTCCTGCGTCTCATCGGCCAAACCCCGCTCATCGAAATCACCCGCCTCGATCGCGGGTGTTGCCGGTTATTCGTCAAGCTGGAAGGCCAAAATCCCGGCGGCTCGATCAAGGATCGTCCGGCACTGTCGATGGTCACCGCGTTCGAGCGTGATGGATCGCTCCGCCCGGGCGGCACATTGGTGGAGGCGACCGCGGGCAATACCGGGCTTGGTCTCGCCCTGGTGGCGGCGCTGAAAGGCTACCGTCTCATCCTCGTCATCCCCGACAAGATGAGCCGCGAGAAGATACTTCATCTCAGGGCCATGGGCGCCGAGGTGGTGATGACGCGCTCCGACGTCGGAAAAGGTCATCCTGACTATTATCAGGACCTTGCTCAGCGCATTGCGTCTGAGATTCCGGGCGCGGTCTATGTCAATCAGTTCAGCAATCCGGCGAACCCGCTGGCTCACGAGACGAGCACCGCGCCTGAAATCTGGAACCAGATGGATCGCGATGTCGACGCGGTGATCTGCGGCGTGGGCTCGGGCGGGACCCTCACCGGATTGAGCCGTTTCTTGGCCCGCGTCTCGCCGAAGACGGAGTTTGTGCTGGCCGACCCGGAAGGCTCGATTCTGCTCGACGTGGTGGAGGGACGCCGGCCTCGTCAGCCCGGGAGCTGGCTGGTGGAATGGATAGGCGAGGACTTCGTGCCTCCCAATGCCGACCTCCCCCGCGTGCGCCGCGGCTATTCGATTCCGGATCGGGAGGCGTTCCTGGTCGCCCGCATGCTGCTGCGGCGCGAGGGGATCCTTGCCGGCTCATCCTCCGGCACGCTCCTCGCCGCGGCGCTGCGCTATTGCGCCGAGCAGCGCGAGCCGAAGCGCGTCGTTACCTTGTTGCCGGACAGCGGCAACAAATATCTGTCGAAAATGTTCAACGACAGCTGGATGGCCAACCAAGGGTTGATCGAGCGGCCCCATCATGGCGATTTGCGCGACATCATCTCGCGGCGCCATGACGAGGGCGCGGCGGTGATCGTCCGGCCGGACGACACGTTGAACACCGCATATGGGCGCATGAAGCTTTATGACGTCTCGCAGCTGCCGGTGCTGGAGGCCGATCGCGTGGTCGGCGTGATCGACGAATCCGATCTGCTGTTGGCGGTCTTTGATGCCGTGTCCCGTTTTGCCGATCCGGTGCGCAGCGCCATGAGCGTCCGCGTCGAGACTGTCCCGGTCACGGCATCCTTGAGCGATCTCTTGCCAGTGTTCGAACGCGGCCATGTGGTTGTCGTGCTCGACGGAAGCCGCTTTCTCGGCCTGATCACCCGCATCGATCTAGTCAACCATCTGCGCCGCAAGGTAGACTGAGCATGAACAAACCCAATCGCCAACATGGCCCCAACACGCGCGCCGTGCATGGTCGGCAAAAAGTCGACCCATCGACCGGCGCCGTCATTCCACCGATCTACGCCACGTCGACATTCGTGCAGTCGTCGCCCGGGGTGCACCAGGGTTTCGAGTATGCGCGCTCGCAGAACCCGACGCGGGCCGCCTTCGAGGCCGCGCTGGCCGACTCTGAAGGTGGCGTTGCGGCTTTCGCCTTTGCCTCCGGGCTGGCCGCTGAAGCGACCGTGCTCGACTTGCTCGAGCACGGCAGCCATGTGGTCGCTTCTGAGGACGTCTATGGCGGCAGCTGGCGCCTGTTCCACCGCGTGCGCAGCCACTCGGCGAAGCTGTCGGTGACCCATGTGGACACCGCAAATGCGGAGGCGGTGGAAGCCGCGGTGACGCCGCGAACGGCGCTCATCTGGGTCGAGACGCCTGGCAACCCGCTGCTCCGGCTGGCCGATCTCGGCGCCATTGCGGCAATCGGCCGGCGGCTCCGTGTCCCCACGCTGGTGGACAACACGTTCGCCTCGCCCGCCGTGCAGCGGCCGTTCGATCACGGCATCGACATGGTTGTCCATTCGGTCACCAAGTACATCGGCGGCCACTCCGATATCATCGGCGGCGCTGTCGTGGTGCGCGACGATCCTCAGCTGGTCGCGCGACTGGGCTTCCTGCAAAACGCGACGGGCGCCATTCTCGATCCGTTCTCCAGCTTTCTCGGGCTGCGCGGCATCAAGACGCTGCCGCTACGCATGGAGCGTCATGCCGCCAATGCGCGCGCCGTCGCGACCTGGCTCGAGAGCCATCCGGCGGTCGACCGCGTGATCTATCCGGGCCTGCCGAGCCATCCGCAACATCAGCTGGCACAGCGCCAGATGAAGAACGGCGGCGGCATGGTCTCGGTGCTGATCAAGGGAACCGAGGCGCAGGCGGTCGCCGTGCTTGAAAGTTTCAAGCTGTTTGCCTTGGCCGAAAGCCTCGGCGGGATCGAGAGTCTGGTCGGTCATCCCTGGACCATGAGCCACGGCTCGGTGCCCCAGGAGCGCCGCAAGGCTCTCGGCATCGCGCCCAATCTGTTGCGGCTGTCGGTCGGTATCGAGGATGCTGAGGATCTCGTCGATGACCTCGACCAAGCCTTGGCCGCTCTTTGAGCGCGGCCGGGCTCCGCGCGAGGCGCCGCATTCCCTGTTTGTAGAGTCCCGGCTCCGCAGCGATGTCGTTGCGCCTGTCCTTGGCTTGGCAGATGCAATGGTGGGCCACGCAAGGGGTTGTTCATCGCGGTGTCCTTCAGATTCGACCGGCCGATCTGGCGCACCGCCACGCCGACCGTCTCGTCAAGGGCGTCAGCCTGGAACAGGCGACTGCGCTTACGCGCAGGGACTGGTTGCCGGACGCGGCAGGTCGTGCCGGTAAACTGCTCGCCGCCCTTGCCGTTGGCATCAGACCGCCCGACTTAGCGCCAGCGCCCTTGATTGAAACTTGAATACAATTGGATACAATGTCAGGTGTCCGGCGGGAGAGGCCCCGACGGCGATGTTGGTTGGATGGAGGTTGCCGTCGATTTTCGGCCAATGCTGGGTCGACTTACGGGAGATCGAGCCATGAACAAGAAGCTGGTCTTGGAAACCACCGCGCCCTTCCAGGGGCTCGCCGAACTCGTCGCCTATGACGAGGGGCTATTCGAGAAGGAAGGCATCACGGTCGAATGGGCAGACCGCGAAACCGGCGTCGACAAGACGCCGCAGCTCAACGTGACCAGCCACAAGGGCGTCAATCCGTTTTCGAGCCACGGCAAGCTGCTTGAGGAGGGCAAAGCCGACCTCTACAACGCATGCGAATGGGGCAACTACTCCCGCGTCGAGACCACCAAGGTCGGCAGCCGCCAGATTGGCCGACGCTCGATCGTCACCTTCGCGGCCCTGGTGGTTCGCGGCGATTCGCCCGTGCAAACTCCGCAGCAACTTGCCAATCGGCAGATCGGCGTTCCATTCTTCTTCGGCACCCACTATCTCACGCTGCAGATGCTGGAGGGCTTCATTCCGCGCGACCTGATCAAGCTTGGACGGGTGCCTAACGGTTCGCCCTATCGTTTCGATCTGCTCATGTCCGGCCAAATCGAGGCCACAACGCTGACCGAACCCTACATCTCCCTTGCCGAGAAGAAAGGCTGTCGGCTGGTGATCTCGGCCTTCCATCACGGCACCGAGGTCGCGTCGGATCGCATCGACGCCGAGACCTACAGCGCGTTCAATCGCGCCGTGCGCGAGGCCGTGCGCCGCATCAATGCGAGCAAACGCGCGTACCTCCGCTACTTCATCGACTACTACAAGAACAGGGATCCTGAGATCGCGAAGCTTACGATCGACGATCTGCGCGAGAGCCGCATTTATGTGGCCGACCCTGCGCCGATTCCGGCCGACGAGCTGCACCGCACATTCGAGTGGATGAAGAGCTGGGGCTTCCTCGACAATGTCTGCGAGGCGATCGAGCTCGTCAACGCCAACGTACAGAAGCACGGATACGAGCCGGCGCGCGAGCATGCTGCCGCCGGGTAGCGCACATCGCCACCAGGCGCCGCGCCCTACCGTCACCGACGGCTGAAAAGCAAAGCGCGATGGTGTAGCGTGTCGGCTTCCCTTACGCAGCAGGGGCTCTCAAATGAACAATCGGAACGTCGCCGTCGGGACAATATTAGTCGCCGCATTGTCGGCAGGCCTATCGTTCGGCCATGCGCAGGAGCGCAAGGATCTGGCGCGGTTTCAAATCGTCGAGACGACGATCGACGACATCCATGCCGGATTCAAATCCGGCATGCTGACGGCGCGCCAGCTGCTGCAGGGCTATCTTGACCGCATCGCCGCTTACGACAAGCAGGGCCCGAACATCAATTCGATCATCACTCTCAACGACCATGCGCTCGAAGACGCCGACCGGTTGGACGCAGCCTATAGGGCTTCTGGCCTGATCGGTCCGTTGCACGGAATTCCGATCCTGGTGAAAGATGAAATCGACACCGCCGGAATGCCGACAACGCTGGGGACGCAAGTGTTCAAGGATTACCGGCCGCCACAGGACGCGTTCGCAATCGATAAGTTGCGCAAGGCCGGCGCCATCATCCTTGGCAAGACGACGCTAAGCGAATACGCGGCGGGCGATACCTACGGATCGATGTTCGGCATCACCCGCAATCCGTATGACCTTGAACGGACGGTTGGCGGGTCGTCGGGCGGCTCGGGCGCCGCGCTCGCGGCGAATTTCTCCACGGTTGCAATCGGCGAGGAGACCTTCGCGTCGATCCGCCGCCCCGCCGGCTGGAATGGCGTCGCCAGTTTGCGACCAACGCCCGGTCTCGTCAGCCGCAGCGGCATGTGGGACGGCTACCCCTCGTCGACCGCGCAGATGGGGCCGATGGCGCGAAACGTGAAAGACCTCGCCCTGCTTCTTGACGGCATGATGGGCTATGACCCAGAGGACCCGGTGACGGCGCTCGGGATCGGTGCGGTGGACGGCAGCTACACGCGTTTCCTCGACAGAGATGGGCTTAAGGGGGCGCGCGTCGGCATCCTGCGCGAGTCCATCGGAGTGCAATCGGAGCCGGAGTCCGCGGACTTCAAAAAGGTCGATGCGGTGTTCGAACAAAATGTGTCGGAGCTCAGGGCCGCCGGCGCCGAGGTGGTCGATCCCATCGTGATCCCCAACCTCAAGGCGCTGCTCGCCCGGCGTGCGAACGATCCGAACAGTTTTGAAGCGGGGCTAAAGCTCTATCTGGCGCGCAATCCCGACTCTCCCATCAAGTCACGCCAGGACATCGCCAATTCGCCCGAGCTCGCCAAGAGCTTTCCGCCCACCAAGGCCGACCGATGGAAGAATCCGCCGCCTCCGCTCGATGCTGCGCGCTACCTCGATTACCTCCAGGCCCGCGAGGAGTTGATGTTCATCGTTCTCAAGGTCATGGCAGACAACAAGCTCGACGCCATCGTCCACAAAACGGTGGAGCACCAGCCGACGCTCATCAAGGATGGGATCAATCCGCCCTACTCGAGCAACAAGGGCGTACCAACCTGGAACACCTTCCTGGTCTATGCCGCCTCAATGACGGTGCCGTCCGGGTTCACCACCGACAATCTGCCTGTCGGCATCACGTTCTTCGGCCGGCCTTACAGCGAGCCGATCCTGCTCAAGCTGGCCTATGGGTATGAGCAGGCGACGCATCACCGCGCCCCGCCCAAGACGACACCGGCCTTGCCGTGAACTCGTCGTGCCACGACTACAGCGCTTTTGCTTGCGCAGCCCGCACCACAATCCGCATGGCGGACATTGCTGGCGCGGCTTGAAAGACGCAGCATTGAGACGTCGTCATCGTCGGCGCGGCAACAATTTGAGCATTGGCCGACGTAGCGTCGAAACAGGAGGGCGACATGCGCGTAGCACAACAAGGCAGTCTAACCACTCGGCGCGGTTTCCTTTACCGTGGCGCCTCTCTGGCCGGAGCGGCGGCCTTGCCGACGGACGGCGCCAGTGCCGTCGAGGCGATCGGCGCTCCAAACGCCCCTTTACCCCTCGCCCTTGTTGGTACCAGCACTGCGGCGCCATCCTCGGCCGTCTCGATAAAATCGACGCGCCTCGTCGGCAGCGCTGTCAACTATGCATATGCGGTGAAGGCGGGGCCGTGGGTGTTCCTCAATGGTCACGAAGCGTTCGATTTCGAGCAAGGACTTGCGCGAGAAGTGGAAGGGCCGCCTGGCAATCGCCTGAGCGGCCGGCCGCCGCTGCGGCGCGAAGCCGATTATCTGTTGCATCGCATGCGCAGCATTCTGAAGGAATTCGGGACCGATCTAAACAACGCCGTGCGGGTAGACCAGTTCTACACCAAGGGGCCGGCCGTATCAGCCTATCACTTGTCGCGCTTTGCGGAATTCGGCAACTACATACCGCCCAGCACCTCGATCATCATGGAACGCTGCTTCACGGCGCGGACCAATACCCACACCTCGATGATCGCCGTCGTTGCGGACCAGGATTACCAAGTCGATAAGTTCACCCTGCCCGGCCAGGCGATCTCAGCCTCTGGCTACAACCCCGCCGTGGCGGCGGGCGATTTCGTGTTCGTCGCCGGAAACATGGCTTTCCGGCCAGACGGCACGCTCGACCCCAAGGTGTATGTCGGCCCTGGACGGAATTGGGGCGGCGAAACAGCGTTCCGCAGACAGGTGCATTACGTTATCACCGATCGACTGGAGCCGTCATTGAAGGCTGCGGGCTCGGCGCTGGAGCACAGCCTCAAGGCTCAGGCCTATATTCGCGGCGTTGAGAATTTCCCCGATTTCATGGAGGTGTGGTCGCAGCATTTTCGCGACATTCCCTGCGCCATCACGCCGGTTCCGGCTAAGGACTACGGCTACACCGAGGGCATGATCGAAATCAACCTTATCGCGCTCAAGAACGGCGCCGGCCGGCGCAAGCAGGTGGTCGCGACAGGCATACCGGAGGGGGCGACTTACGGTCCCTGTGTGCGAGCCGGCGAACTCGTATTCCCGTCAGGGCTGATCGCAGTCGGAACGGACGGCCGCGTGCCCGGCGCCGATCAGGCGAGCGCCTTCGATGCACTCAGCCTTGCGGGCCAACTGCAAGGGGCGCTGCTCATGTCCTACATGGATGCGGTTTGCCAAGCCGTCGGCGTTTCGGCGGCGAACGTGGTGCGGGCGCAATATTTCCTTTCCGACATTCGCGATTTCGCCGGGATAGCGACGGCTTGGCAGGACCGCTACGGGCGGCACCCACACCCCTTCGCTTGCGTACAGGTCCCCGGTCCCATGCCGGCATCTGGAGCAGCGGTGATCGGCGACTTTTGGATCTATGCAGGCTGAAGGCACTCCGCGGCCACGCGGCCCATCATACTTCTGATGGGCTCGCCAGAATTGCTGGCAATTGCCGTGTTCGGGATCTCGATGGTGTCCTCGTTATCGGGCAATGCGCCACTACGGGGCCTTGCGGCGGCCTGTTTCGGCATGATGCTGGCAATGATTGGCGCCGATCCGCAGTCGGTCGACGTGGTGCGGGGTCCCTACACCGGGTTTCCGATCCCGGCCGATTGCGAGATCGCTATCGAAGGCGAGACGGTGCCGGGGCAGGTGCGCGAGGAAGGCCCGTTCGGCGAGTGGATGGGTTACTACTCCGACGACACCGTACCGCGCCCCTATGTCAACGTGAAAACGATCCTTCACCGCAACAATCCGATCCTTTGCTGTGCGCCCCAGCACAAGCCTGTCGACGAGACCGGCTTGCTCAAGGGAATCGCAGGGGCGGCGTAGGTGTGGCGTGCGCTCGACGCTTGCGGCGTACCGGAGGTACTGGGCGTTTTCATTTGCCCGGAGTCGGAATCTGAACGAGTTCCGCCAGTTGCGCCTGCGTGAGCGGTGCCTGCATGAATTTGAAATCGATCGCGTCCTTGGTGATCGCCGCGATACCGGATACGTGATCCGGCGCCATGGCGGACTTGGGCATGAATTCGTCGCGGATGCGAACGGCGAGGCGCTCCGGCACCTGCGCGTACTGCGCATAAATCTTCACCCCGTTGGGATTGTCATAGAGCCATTCATAGGTCTCGCGATAGGCGGCCGCAAAGCGGTTCATTGCGTCGCGGCGCTTTGCCAGAGCATCGGCGTTGACGATGTGCACCCGCACAGTTTGATCCCGCGTTGAAGGTGCGTCGCTCCCGCGCGCGATCAGGCGGATCTTTGCCTCACTGAGGGCTTCGAGTCCGAACGGGGGCGAGGCCCAGCCCACATCGATCTGTCGGGACATCGCCTGCGTCATCGTCAACGCGGCTGCGCCGGTGGAGACTGGCCTGGCGGCGACGTTGAAGTGTTTGATAAGCGCCAACAGCGTGGTGTGAGTTGAGGCGCCGTTGGTGGAATAGCCGACGGTCTTCCCATCGAGATCAGCGAACGACCTGAGCGGCGAGGTCGCGGGTACGTACCAATAGAGGTCGGCTGCACCGGTGGTTCCCGCCAACAGAATCCGCACCGGCGCTCCTTTCGCGAAGGCGCCGAACACGCCCCCCGTACCGGCCGAAATCCCAAGATCGGCACTGCCGGAGATGACGGCTTGCATCGTCTCACCACCACCATTGGTGTAGAGAATGTCAAGGATCAGGCCGTGCTTCCTGAAGATGCCAGCCCTCTGGCCGACATCAGGCAGGCCGCTGTCCCAGTTGCTCGGTGCGCCAACGGCGACCTTGAGAACTTCATCGCAGGAGGCAACGGTAGGGGCGGCCGTGAACTCGACGCACGCCACGAGGAAGGGCGCAAACAGGACTCTCAGGATCGTCATTCTAATCTCCGCAAATCGAACTGGAATGCGGACGCCCACCTGCTGGGCCGTTCAGGTGAACGCAGCGGCTCGGCATCTGCATGTGACATTGTCGGGGTTCCACGGCTCCTTGACCATTTGTATACAAAAAAATACCATGACCGCGTCCTTCCGAACAAGGAGGCCGGCCATGGTCGAACGCTTGGTGCTGAAGGTGAATGGTCGGGAGGAAGCCGTGTCGGTCAGCGGCGAAACTCCCTTGCTCTATGTTTTGCGCAACGACCTTGGCCTCAACGGTCCAAAATTCGGCTGTGGTCTGGCGCAATGCGGCGCGTGCGCCGTTTTGATGGACGGCATCGAAGTCCGCTCCTGCGTCACCCCGGTCGCAAGCGTTTTGAACAGCGAGATTACGACGAGCGAGGGGCTCGGCACGCCGGGCAAGCTTCACGCGCTACAGGCGGCGTTTGTGGCCGAACAGGCTGCGCAATGCGGTTACTGCATCAGCGGCATGGTCATTGCTGCGGCCGCCCTGCTCAAGCGCAAGCCGAATCCTTCCCTGGCAGAAATCAAACGCGGGATGAACGGTCATCTGTGCCGCTGCGGAACTCACTTGAGAATTGTGCGCGCGATCGAACGCGCCGCTCAGGAGGGAGTCCGGCTATGAGCGACCTTGATTTTTCACGGCGCCAAATCATCGAAAGCGCGGGCATGCTGGTCGTCGGTTTCGCGATCGGCAGCACCGGGTTCGCGGCTGCCGCGGCCGGCGCAGAGGCGGCCGTCCGTTCGGTCGAGCCTGAAAGTTTGGATTCGTGGCTTGCCGTGGCGCGCGACGGCACCGTCACGCTCTTCACCGGCCGCGTGGATCTTGGGACGGGCACTGAGACGGTATTCGCGCAGTTCGTGGCGGATGAGCTGGATGTTCCGATCGGGCAGGTCCGCGTCGTCATGGGTGATACGCGGTTGACGCCTGACCAGGGCAAGACCACCGCGAGCCTGAATGTGGTTCGGGGATCACAGCCCGTTCGCGTGGCGGCCGCCGAGGCGCGCGTGGCGCTGGTGGCGCTGGCCGCCGAAAAGCTCGGTATTGCTGCGGCGGATCTGCGAACGCAAGACGGCTTCGTTCTGCCAAAGTCGGCTTCCAATGGGGGCATTTCCTACGGCGACCTGATCGGCAATCGTAGCTTTTCGGTGACGCTCGAAGTCGCCGGTAGGACTGCCGAGGACATTTCACGCGGAATCATGCTCAAACCGAAGACACAGCTGAAGGCCGCAAAAGACTACAAGGTCGTCGGCCAATCGGTCCCACGCTTTGATATTCCGGCCAAGGTGGCCGGCACGTTCGAATATGTCCAGAATGTCCGGGTGCCCGGCATGATGCATGGACGCGTCGTGCGGCCTCCGGCCATCGGCGCGAAACTGCTTTCGGTGGACGGCGACTCGATTCGCAGCATCACCGGCGCGCAGATCGTGCGGCGCAACGACTTTCTAGCCGTGGTCGCTCCCCGCGAAGAGGATGCCATCCGAGCTGCATTGGCGCTTCAAGCGCAATGGAGTACGTCCGAGCGATTGCCGGATTTCAATAGCATCTATCAAGAGCTGCCCAAGCTCGCGGTGGTGAGCGACGAGCTTGGTTACAATCAGGGCGACATTGCCACGGGGTTGGCGAAGGGCAAGACCCGCCTCAAGGCCACCTATGACTTTCCGTTCCAAGACCATGCCATGATTGGCCCGTCCTGCGCCGTTGCCGACGTCAACTCGGACCGAGCGACCATATGGTCGGGCTCGCAGTGGCCTCAGGGCGATCGCAGCGATATCGCCAAGATGCTGGGGCTCCCGGTCGAGCGGGTGCAGCTGATCTGGCGGGAGGCGTCCGGATCGTACGGTCGGCTTGGCTGCGATGATGCTGCAGCTGATGCGGCGATCATATCACAGATTGTTGGCAAGCCAGTTCGTGTTCAGTGGATGCGTGATGACGAGCATGGCTGGGAGCCGCTCAGTCCGGCGATGACCATGACCATCGAGGGCGCCGCCGACGCAGACGGACGAATGACCGCGTTCGACTATGTGCAATATTCCCCCAGCCATTCGATGGGTGAAAAAGGCAACCATCTTGCGTGGCATTTGATCGGGGGCGCGCCTGGATGGGGCCGTAAGAGCGGTTCTGCCGCCAATCTTTGGTACGACATTGAAGCAAAGCGGGCGCGCAATATTTATGTCGAGCCGTGGCTGAGGGGCATCTATCTCCGCTCACCGGGCGGCATCCAATCGATCTTCGCATATGAATCCTTCATGGATGAGCTGGCGGCCGCGGCCGCTATCGATCCGCTCGAATTTCGCCTCAAGAACACGCGCGATGCACGCGATCATGACGTGTTGCGGGCTGTCGCAAATCTCAGCGGCTGGCAGCCGCGGACTGGGCGAAAGCAAAGCGGCGCGGCGTTGACCGGGCGCGGAATTGCAATGGGCCGTTATGGCGCCGGCGAAAGCCGTTCGGCTTTGGTAGTCGACGTTGAAATTGAACGCTCTTCCGGGAAGATCGCGTTGACGCGAGCGTGCATTGCTTTCGATTGCGGTTTTGTCCTCAATCCTGACGGTCTGGTCAATCAGGTCGAGGGTGGACTATTGCAGGGGCTCAGCCGTGCCCTCCATGAGCAAGTCAAATTCGACCGCAAGAGGGTGACGAGTCTCGACTGGAACGACTATCGCATCCTGACATTCGCGGAACTGCCCGAAGTAAAGACGCAGCTGATCCCGCGTCCGGATGAGCCCTGGGGTTCGGCCGGCGAGGCCGGCACCGTCGCCACGGCGGCGGCACTGGCCAACGCGGTGTTCGATGCCACCGGCAAACACCCCCGACGCCTTCCGCTCGATCCTGAGTACATCAGAGCGATCATGTGAGGCGTCAGCGGGATGCCACGGCGATGAAACAACTGATGCCCCGCGGATTGAGCTCAGGGGGCGAGAAGCGGTCGACGAAGATCGTCCCTGCTCTCCTCGCGGGCACGATTGCCGCGTCCGCGTTTCAAATCTCGCCGTCACATGCCGCGGACGGGCCCTCTCCCGGTGAGTACCTCGCGCGTGCGGGGAATTGTGTGGTGTGCCACACCGTGCCGGGCGGCCGGCCGTTCGCAGGCGGCCTCAAGATGGCGACCCCTGGCGGCGTGATCTACAGCACGAATATCACGGTGCGCGCCTCGACCGATCGGTCGAGCGACCGCGTCGCTATCCTCCGCATGCGTTAGTTCAGGGAATGTTTCAGGGATGACCGATTTTGGAGCGATAGTGCGCGCCAATCTTGCACCGCGGACTGTTCTGCCGGCGGTGGCGCACATGTGGTCGATCAGCTGCTTTCAAGACCGACTGGATCGAATGAGACCTCTCAAGGATTCAGGACATGCCGTGCTTCCTCAATGACACGTGGCGACGCCTGATAGACGGCTTGGACTATGTCCGCGACCTCGGCCGCATATTTCGGACTGACGTCAATACCGATCTTGTCGGCTTCCTTGACGAAATCTGGATCTTCCATGGTCTGCTGAAATGCCTGTCGCAGGACTCGCAACCGGTCAGGCGGGATTCCCGGCGGCGCTACAATCGGCCACGCTATCTCTTGGCGACGAAGGATCAACGCCAGGATTTCACGCTGGCTATCGGTGGTGGCGAGGTCGACGATGACCGGCACGTCCTTCAACTCGGGATGGCTCTTCATGCCAAATTGTACCAGAATGTTAATCGACCTGCTCGCAATCCAATCGGCTTTACTCGAGCGGATTGAACTCCACGACCAGCCGCAGCGGCCATCGACTTCGCCGCTTTCGATCGCATGGGTTATTTGCGCGCCGCCCGGATAGCCCATCACCACTTTTATTTTGGCTCCGAAAACGCGTTTGATCAGATTGGCGAAGACGCCCGTGTCGGAGCCGACCGCGTTGGCGCCGACGACGAAGGCTTCCGTGAAAAGATCGCTCCAGGTCTTCACCTTGGACGTGTGCCAGGACACGCAAACGCTCATTTCATCTGCAACGCTGCCGATCCACGAGAACTTCGCGGGGTCGAAGCGCGCCTGCTTGTTGCCGAGCAGAGGCTCCATGAAGATGCTGCGGTTGAATGTTGCGATTTCGCTGCCGTCGCGCTTCATCACATTGAAGGCGCGATTAGCCGTTGACAGGCTTCCGGCCCCAGGCTGGTTGACGACGATGACGGTGGGCTTGCCCGGCACGTAACGTCCAAGGAAACGCGCCACAGTCCGACCCATGAGGTCGTAGGCGCTGCCGACGCTGAACCCGACCTCGAAGACGATCGGCCGGGAACGATAGAATACCGCGATCTCTTCGTCGGATTCAGCGCGGACCGTTGACGCCGCGGTTGCGGCAAGCAATCCGACTGCAAGACACGTCGCGGGCCTCAAAGCACTCGTCAATAGCGCCTCCCAACCAAGCCCTGAATCGCTCTGGATGGTTTCCCAGTCGTCACCCGCGTCAACAGCGCAACACTGTTTTCGAATGTCGATCCGTCGGTCGTCAGAGACTATCAGGCCGTCCAGCCGTCTCATGCCCGTCTTTACGCCCACGAGAGAAAGAGCGAATTTCCTTTATTTGCCTCCAATCACAGCGTAGCCCTGAATTTCGAGTTTCGCGTCGGGATTGGCCAGGGCAGTGATGGTGATGAGAGCACTGCCCGGAAAATTATCGCCGAGTACCTCCCTTCGGATTTGCGTGAGACGATCACCATAGCGAACATCGGTAATAAATACCGTCATTTGAACCATGTCTGCGAGCTTTCCGCCCGCTTTTTCGAGGGTGCGGTTGAGATTCTTGAATATCTGGCGGGCCTGCCCCTCGAAATCGCCCGCGAGCGATTTTCCCGAATCGTCGGTGGTTGCGGTTTGCCCGGCCAGCCACACCGTCCTGCCGCCCTCAGTTATCACCGCTTCCGAATAGCCTCGCTGCTGCGGGCGCTCTCCCTTGATGTAATCCTTTGCTTCAGGCGCGAAAGACAGTGCGAAAAACATGACCATGCCAGCTACGCCGATCGAGATACGCGAGACTGCGGTCGAGACCATGGTTGCCTCCCTTGTTGAGTAGCCGTTTGAATTGCACCGAAGACTCATGAATTGCACCGAAGACTCATGTTTGCGCGGCCTCGCCGACGATGAACAAGTCAAGAGGGCGTGACGCAATTCATCTTGGTGCCGCTGGTGAAACGCAGCATTGGTGGAGCAAGCCTACTATTGAATACAATTGAATACAATGTTGCTGAAACGCCTTGAGAGTGAGTGAGTCAACTGCGATTGCTGTCACAACAGCTGCGATTCGCCGGTCATATTCTGAACTCGACACCACGCTTGCGCCCCTGAAACAGGTCGAGGAAAAGTTCATCAAGCGTAAAGTTGCGCCGGATCAGGCCTTGCTCATAGGCGTAGCCCACCAGCGTCTGAAGAGTGTGACGGTTCTTGTCGGTGAGGCCGTATTCCCATGGGTCAGGGCCCATGATTCTTTCCTGCTCTTCCCACGCTTCGCGGTAAGAGGCGAGAGGTACAATCCGCGGGTTTGCCAGTCGTTTCATGGCGAGGTTCTTGGCCTTGTCAAAGGCGTGGAACAGGTTAATGGCAACCCACGGGTTCTTTTCAATGACATGCCGTTTGACGCCGAGAACATGCATGATCGGGAAGATGCCGGTCTTTTGATAAAAGGCCAATTCTTCGCGGCGATAGTCCGGAAAGAGGCGGGCGACCCGCGGGTCGTTTTCGACCAACGGACGGATTAAATCGGGATGCAGTAGCGCATCGATCTCTCCGTCAGCCAGCATTTGTTCGATCGACGCATCGGGCGGCACCCGCTCGATCTTGAAATCGGCGCGCGGCACAAATTCTATTGTCTCGTCCAGCTCGCAAAGCCACTGGATCGAGTTCAAAGGCACCCCGTATTCATGTTGCAGGATGCCGCGCATCCAGACGACGGCAGTGGCCTGAAATTGTTTGACGCCGATTTTCCGGTCGGCGAGATCGCCAGGAGTGCGTATGCCCCTGGTGGTGTTGATAAAAATGAATCCGTGGCGGAACCTGCGATGAAGAAAGACCGGAATGGCATCTATCGGCAGCTCATGGTCGCGGGCAACGAGATAGGAAGAACACGAGATTTCCGCGGCATCAAATTCCCGGTTTCGTAAAAAGCGCCAATGCCGCGTTGTTGAATCCATCTCGGTGAGCACGTTGAGGTCGATGCCGTCCGGCATGACCTTCCCGTCCGCGAGTGCCCGCACGATCTCGTAATCGCCGCAAGCGAGCGTCAGTGAAAGCTTGGACAAACGCGTCTCCTCAAGTTCGGCCAGAAGCCTCGTTGCATCCCGAACGTGGCGCACCGGTGGTATGCGAATGGAGCGGCTTTCATGGTTGCGGGGAGAGGCCGAGAGAGGTTGACGGGGAGCCAGTGGACTCCTATGCGGAGCAAACGCGCGGCGACTGCGCCCTCGCTGGAACAAGTGCCGGTGACCGTGGGTCACCGGCAGTGGAGGGAGGAACCCGCGACGGGGGAACCAGCGCTTCTCCGCACCGCAAGGTTAATTCTATCATACCAATTTTGGTAAAAGATGCAATATCTGAAACAATTACGGAATCTGTGCCACACGAGTCCGTTGCCAACAACGTGCCAAAATCAGGCATGCTCTGCCGGCGTTTTTGTTTTCAATTTTGATCGAGGTCGATTTGGTTCCAGATGAAATCGCCATCCAGCGGGCTTGAGTGGATTCCACTAACGGCCCAACCGTGACTTAATTCTTCCGCTCAGCGCCGACGTTTTCAGGGCGGTTGGATGTTCTCGTTCCAGTGGATTGCCGTTGCTGGCCAGCAACTGTCTGAGGCATTCCGCGGCTGCTTGCCCCTTCAACGAGCGGTTCCACATTTCGTTGATGGCCTCTTCGTGTAGCGCCACGCCGTCCGGCGCCGAAGTGATTGTGGCGACGCCCACCCTGACGTTGGGTTCACCGCCCAGACGGAATGGACTCATGACGAGAATCTTCCGATCAGGCTGCCGGAAAAGTTGAAAGCCGGAATGAGGGAGCGTATCGGGAACGATCCCGATCTGGACGCCGATCGGTTGCTGGTCCGCAAGAGCCGCGAAATGGTTGATCTCGGCCCGCGCCAAGGCCTTCCGCTTCAGGAGGACAGCTTCGGGCAGACCCCTGCGGCCGACAAAGCCGTGATCGAGAAACCGTTCGATTTCGAATGCCGACATGAGATTGACGATCGTAGGCCGGCGCTTGCGATAGAGCTCCTTGCGTTCCCGCAAAATGTCGAGGATCTTCGGGATATCGCGCATTGCACGGGCAGGATCGGCAACTGCATCGGTGATGTTCTCCGTCAGGACATCTTCCAGCGCAGCCTGGAAATCGTCGGACGCGAGCAGAAACGAGATGGGCCCAGAGAGCATGACGATGTGCTCAGCGATTTCCTCGATCTGACGCATGCGTTCGAAGTAAGCAACGGCAGAGGGAATGTATTCGATGGCGACGCCGAGCAAGGTCGGAATGGATACACCGAGCAATTCGGCGAGGCGCTCCAGAGTATCGATCTTGGCCAGTTCGCCTCTCTCGAACCTGTACAAAGCCGTGCGCGATATTCCGATTTTCCTGGCAATCTCGTCTGCGCTCAGCCCCGATCCCATTCGGAACGCCTTGAGCCGTTGCCCGATCTCGTGGTAGCGAAAAGCCATTATCGGTTGCCGGTAGGTGCGGATGGCTCAAAGGCCCGTCGAGGCGGCAATGAGTGTATCCGTTTCCACGTCCTGGTCGCGCACAGCGCCGATCAACTCGGTAACTTTCTTGATGCCTCGCTCGTCGCACCAAGCCTCGAGATCGTCAATGATGGTGACCAGGGCCGTGGGATTGCGGAAACCCGCATAGCCAATCCCAACGGCGCTGGCACCAGCGAGCATATATTCAACGACATCCTCCGCGTTCGTCACTCCGCCAATTCCTATGACGGGGACTTTGACGACCTTCGCGACTTGATACACCATTCGGAGCACGATCGGCTTCAGCGCCGGCGAGACCAATCCACCAAACTTGTTACCGAGCGCGGGGCGGAAATTGTCCGTCCGAATCTTAAGAGCGAGGAACGTGTTCGCGATCACCAGGGCATCGGCGCCGGCGTCTTCTGCCGCCAGAGCGATGGAAACAATGTCGCCGGCGTTCGGTGAGAGCTTAACCCACAATGGTTTGGTGGTCGCCGCTCGGATGGCATGGATCACCTTCCTCGTGTGATCTTCGTGCATCGCGAAATTGCCGCCCGTGGCATTGCGGGTTGGACAAGAGATATTGGCTTCGATCACGTCAACGTCCGGCACACTCAGCTCACGGGCGAGGGCGGCGAAGTCTTCGACGCTTTCCGATGAGACACTGACGATGAGCGGGGGTGTAAATTTTGCGTACTCGGGAACGATGTGATCCACGAAGTACTCGATGCCCTTGCCCGGCAAGCCTATGGACTGGATGATTCCCCCTTCGGTCTCGGCCATTCTCGGCGTTGGGTTGCCGAGCCTTGGCTCGCGGCAAATCGTCTTGGCAACAAGCCCGCCGAGCCTGTTGATGTCGATGACGTCATTGTACTCCCATGAGAAGGCGCCAGACGCCGGCGTCACAGGATTCTGCAGGGTGATGTCGCCGATCTTCACCGAAAGATCTACCATCCCACCGCCTCCTGCAGATTGAATACCGGGCCATCGCGGCAAACACGCTTGAGGATGCGCTTCCCGTCCACTTCGAACGTGCGCACGCAGACATAGCAGGCGCCGAAGCCGCAAACCATGATTTGTTCCATGGCGACCTGCCCGGGAATACTGTGTTTTTTGCCAAGCCGCTGCATTAGCTTCAGCAATCGGTTCGAGCCACAGGTAAAGAACGCGTCCGCTTTGCCCTCGATAATCAGACCCTCGAGAATCTTCTCGACGTTTTCAACCGCGCTGCTGTTATCGGAATCCAAAACTGTGATTGTCCTTGCGCCTAAGCCCTCAAAGAGACCTTTCGACATCACGACGGCGGGGTTTCGAGCACTCAAGATCGCGGTAACGCCCACTCCGTTGCCGGCCGCCAATTGCGAGAGCGGCGCGAGCGTTGCCAGGCCGACACCCCGACCAAGGACGACGACGTTCTTCCAGTTCGGTTTGAGCTTAAATCCGACGCCGAGCGGACCGGCGATATTGAAGTCATCACCCGGAATGAGCATCGCTATTCCACGCGTACCCCGTCCTTCGGTCTTGTAGAGGAACGCGAGCTGCCCCACCTTTTTATCGACGCGATAAACGCTCATTGGCCGCCGCATCCAGACCTCGGCTCCATCAGGCGAAGGGCAGAGCAAATGAAACATCTGTCCGGCATAGGCTTTCAGCGCGCGGCGATGTACGGCGACGACAATCTGCTTGTATTCCTTGTTGACCCACTCGTTTGATACGACGGTGCCAATGAATTCACCGACCGGCTTCTCCGGATAGGTGTCTTTGTCTCCCACCCGGAGCGCAGAGTTGGTGTATTTGTCATTCGGGTCGGATGACATGAACGCCGCTTTGCTTCAATCAAGGATGGCTGATCTATCCGAGAATCGCCACAGACGAGAATCGCGACAGAATGGACCACGAAGCATCATGTGTCAATTTTGGTACAACTTAGGTCCCGGCTCCTTCGTCGCAATGCAGCGTTGAATCGGCCTCACCGCGGCCATGGCGACCGAAGAGTAGCGTCACATTTATACGTTGATTTTCATAGCCCTGTGCGAATTGTGGGGCATCGGTATAGTGGAACAATCGGGAGTCGAACAGAACGGCGCGGTTTTCCCGGTAGGGCACGACCAGCCTCTCTCCGGCGTGTTGTTCCAAAAAAGCGACAATCCGTGCACGGTCGCCCCCATAATCCATCACCTTCCATTCGGCTGGCGGCGGAACGCGGCAGATAACAAGGCCGCCATGGCCGGGGGTCAAACTGGCTGCAGTTGGCGTCACCCAGAAGTTCACACTCACCGCAGCATCGTCAGCATGGACGTCAATCGCAGCGTCACTTTCGAGCCCCTTGAAAGCCCACGCTTGGGTCAACGGAGCATTGCCCAGCAACTCGGGAAAGATACCGCGCAACTCGTACGCAACCTGTAGCAGCAAGGGGGAGGCCAAGCCATCCTCGAGATAGGAGGCGACAAAGCCGCGGACGTGGCTGAAGTCGTGCCAGATCGTGCTTTCAAGCAGATACCGCCTCAGACCGGCGACAGCCGGCGGCGTCAGTAGACGATCGAAAAAGACAACCCCCGTCCGATCTGCCTTGAACTGCCGGGTAAGAGCATCAACATTCAATTGCTTGTTGACAGCGCCATTGATCATCTCTGGTGCGGAGAAGACATTGATCGAAGTGTTGTAGTTGTCCCCGAGCCCATCGAGCTGATCGCTGGAGAGGCATGTAACGTCTTCCGGCACGTCCTTTGCTACCTCCGTGTATGCCCGCGCTAACGCCTCGAACCGCAGACCGTCGCGGCGACGCCCGGACAAGAATCGGAATTGCGCCGCATCGTGCAAGAGTTTGCTGCGCGTGGCAGTCGACAGCGACTTGCGCGCGATTCCCGTGCGGTCGTCGCCTCGACGCAGTTCGTAGGTCCGCGCAAAATGGTCCAGCGCGCGGCCTCTTTCACCTTCTGCCAGCCAAAGAAACCCGAGCGCTCGGTGGCTGTCATAGTGCTCTGGTTCGATCGCGCACGCGCGACTGAAATTCTGAATGGCTTCGCGTCTGCGGCCGAGTCGCTCAAGTGCAACGGCACGGTTGTAATGGGCAGATGCGTAGCGTGATTCGGTCGCAATGGCGTTATCAAAGTGACCGATTGCAGAAAGGTGCTTGCCCTGCATGGCAGCTACGACGCCCAGATTGTGAGCGGCGATCGCATGCCATGGAGAAATGTCAAGTGCTGCACGATAGGCAGCCTCGGCTTCTCGAAGACGGCCCGCCTTGTGATGCGCCATCGCGTCTTCGAAAAGTTCGTTGAACCGAGCCTTCGTGCGATCCGCCATGTTCCAGCAAACAGTCAGCCTGTGGATACGGTTACACCGGACCATCGCCTCGATCAATTCGCCGGATATGGTTCAATGCCATCTGTGGCCTGTGCTCCCGCGCCGGGTTCCGCGATCCTATTCTCGGTGACTACGCGAAATGCCGTGTTTGGCTCATCAACGCCTCTTTTGCCGTGCGGGACCGACCGCTGGCTGGTCCGGGCTGCGCAGGTCTCTCCGCCCGTCGCCCGCGGCGCCTGCTTCATATGATTGCTTTAACGGAATTCGGATCGAGTGGAGCATGACCGCAATGCTTGCCGGTGGCATCCAACACTGCGTTGGCCAGCGCTGCCGCCGTGGCGACCGTGCCCGCGTCTCCAAGCGAGCCCCAGGGCCGATCCGGCCGTGGTATCAAATGCATCCGCACCGGCGGGAGTTCTGCAAACGTCAGGATGCGAGCATCATTCCAGTTAAAGCGTGTCACGTTCTCGCGATCCAACGAGGCCTGCTGGTGGCCGGCTCGGCTCAGGCCTCGCACCAGCGCTCTTTCGATCTGATTGACTAGTTCTTTGATATTGCGCAAGCGGCTGCAATCGAATGCGCTACAGGCTCGCGTTAACGTCACCGCGCCCGTGGCTCGATTGCGACGTCGATCACCAGAGCGGAACGTTCGTCGCGGGCCCCGTAGCGGCTCATCGCAATTCCGCATCCCGTCAGGGTCGATGCCTTGGCATCAGCCTTCTTCGTTGCCTTTATAGGCTGGCATGCGCTCAGACGCACTGCCGTCGTCAACAGGTCGCGATCGCGGGCATCCGGCGTGTTCGTGAGATGAAAATCGAGCGGGTCGACCCCGGCAGCTGACGTGATCTCGTCCATAAAGTATTCGGCCACGAGTTGTGTGAATACCGTCCTGCCGCTACTCCCGAGTTCCATTTTGCCGGTATAGAGCGTGACGGTGTCATCGCGCGCAATTGCAAGCCACGAATCTAAACATTCGGACGTTATCGGGCGTTCTCCCGCATCGGGATGATCAGCCGCGACAGGGGCAACGTCGCTGTGCCCGATTGCGACGCCTACCACAAGCAAATCCGGACCTTCGTCCGACTGCTGCGTTGAGAAATCGGGCGCACTCACGGCCGACCCCGCATGGTGGATGGTGCGCTCCATAGGCTGCACAATCAGCAAATCGATTCCTCGGCGGCCAGATGGCCGTCGATCCCGAATTGCGTCTGATCCAATGACGGCGTGGAATTACGTTTGAGCGGAGAGGCTGGCTCGGCGACCAAGCCACTGACGCCATGGGCGCGGCACTTGTCTTGTTCGGCAACGAGGGCAGTCTGGCGTCGATGGAGCTGGTTCGAGGTTCGAGGTCGCTCGCTTGTCGCGATCTTGCGGCTCGGGACGCCGTCGTGCATCATAACGATGCACGAACGGTATTGACTAAGGCAGCAGCGGAATCCCGAGCCGCGCACGCCCGGGTCGTTTGCGCACGGTGTGGGACAAACCGGCGTCGCGGCGGCCGAACGCTCTGTTTGCGAGTGACCAACCGGGAGGAAGCCGTGTCTGTCCATGCCGGCCGCCTTGTGGGAAAGGGGTGAGCTATTGGTATTCTCTTGTATACAATTGGTCAACGGGGATTTATGCAACCGGGCGGCGGCGAGCGGGCAGACTGCTTTGATTAAACATTTCAGTGGCGTGGGCAAATGGTGGACGGTATTCGATTTTTACGGCCATCGAAGGGAGCTAACCGGTGTCTTTTGGGATAAATCGGGCCGACGGGAAGATTGCCATGACAAATGCCGATGAGGCCCAGATCTTTGCGGTTTTTGACGAGGCCATGTTGCGCACCGGGTCGCGCGCTGACTTTGTCTTCGAAAGTCTTCGCGATGCGATTTGGGACGGCCGCATTGGGCGTGGTGTGCGCGTGCGTGAGGAGGAGATTGCGCGCAATATGGGCGTCAGCCGAACTCCAGTACGGGAGGCGCTGCAGCGGCTGCAACAACGCGGCCTGCTCGTCGTAGGCGCCGGACGTGGTCTCGTCGTCGCCGAGTTGCGCCATGATCAGGTGGTTGAACTCTATGCGATGCGGGAGGTCTTGGAAGGCTCAGCAGCGCGGTTCGCCGCACAGCGCGCGACCGAGGCTGAGATCGCTCATCTGACCCGGCTGCAGCGGGAACTCCGACAGACCAACAAAGACGCAATGAAGCTGGTGATGCTCAATCGTCAATTTCACCAGGTCATTTACCATGCGGCACACAATCAATATCTGATGCAAACTCTGGATTTGCTGCTCGATTCGTTTGCGTTATTAAACCACACGACGTTCAGGATGCCGAAACGCAGAGAATCTGACGAAGAACATCGAAAAATTGTGGAAGCGCTTGAAAAGCGCGCTCCTGACCAAGCTGAACAAGCCGCACGCGCACACATTCGAAATGCCCAACGGACGCGATTCGACCATGCCGCCACCGCTGTGAAAAGGCACTTTGCCCAATCCTGAATTGATCAGTAGTCGCGCGAGCCGTTGGGGACAGCGGTCAGTCTCGCCATCGCGGCCGACCAACGCGGAGAGCTTGGACGATAGATCGACCAAGGCCGGAATATCGATGCCGGTTTCGACCTCCATCAGCTCGAACATTGCAGATGAAACCCCCATCGGCTTCCGACCTGTCAGCGCGTATTGACCAGTCGTCCCGGATGCGCCGGGCGCTTGGCAAAAGTGCGACCGAGGCCGGGCTGCTCGCCGTACAGCCATTCCATTGAACCAAGAGCGTCGGCTTGTGTGCGGCCGGCCAACATCATGTTGCGCAATTCGCGCACCACTCCAGACGTGTGAAAGACCTCGCCATAGACACGCGCCATCACTTGAACACGGCCTGTTCGCAGATAGCGGGCCGCCTGGTAGGTCTGAAAGCCGGCGGCGAAATCGCCGTCGGCTTCTTCTACAGAGTCGGCGAGACACACCGCGTCTTCGATTGCCATGCACGCGCCTTGCGCGAGATATTGGAGCATGGGATGGGCGGCGTCGCCGAGCAGCGTCATGCGCCCCCGGCTCCACTCCTTCACCGGCTGCCGGTCGCACAGCACCCACATGCGCCAGTTTTCGATCTTCGCGAGCAGAGTGCGTACTTCGACGCACGTGCTGGCAAACCGCTGGTGCAGCTCATCCGCATCGCCGAAGGTGTCCCACCCCTCCTCGTATCTGTTGCTATGAAACACGGCGACAAGGTTGAACAGATCGCCGCCGCGCAATGGGTAGTGAACGAGATGGACCTTGTCGCCTGCCCACAACACCATCGATTGCCAGCGCAAGTGCTCCGGCATTTCCGATGTGGGTAATACGGCACGATAAGCGATATGGCCGGAGACGACCGGCTTTCCGTCCTTCACAATGAGCGGACGGATCGTCGACCATAGGCCGTCGGCTCCGATCAGCGCGTCGGCGCAATAGCGCTCGCCATTGTGGGTGCGCACGACGATGCCGTCCGATCTTTCTTCGACTGTCTCGATCTTGGTCGCGGGGCGAAGCTCGATCAGCCTTTCTCGCTGATTTGCAGCGAGCAGGACACGATGCAGGTCCGCTCGGTGGATGACCGCGTAGGGATATTTGAACTTGGCCAGAAACTCTTTTCCCAGCGCAATCCGCGTCACTTCCTGCCCGGTGACGGAATCGCGCATCAGCAGAGACTCGGGAAAGACCGCGAATTTATTGATCTCATCGGTAACGCCCAGGCATTCGAACATGCGGAACACATTCGGCCCCAGCTGGATGCCGGCGCCGATTTCCTTGAATTCGGGTGCCTGCTCGAACAGCCGCACCGCGATGCCCTTCTGCACAAGCGCCAGTGCGGCCGCGAGACCGCCGACGCCCCCGCCGACAACGATCGCCGATCTTCTGTCCGCAGTTCCCATTCGTCGGTTCCTTTTACCCCACCCCACCCCTTCGCCCGGCATCAAGATATAAAAGGTCGTCGCGAAGGCGGTGAGTTGATGATGTTATTGTTCGAGCCTTCCTGCGAACCGCCTGAACAGCTGCGCAGCGTTGCGCCACTCGAGCGGGCCGAGGCGGGCGCCCTGGAATTGCGCAAGACCTACAAGGTTGGCGAGTTGGTCGCCGATATGACCCGGCGGGAGATAAGGCCAATCGCTCCCGTACAGTACGTGCGATGGATCGGCTGTCTCCATCAGAGCCGCCATGGGGGCGGCTCCGCCCGCTAATGCTACATCGAAATAGAAGGCCTTGAGACACGGCGTGACGCCTTGCGGAACGCGCTCAATGAATGGCGGCACGGCCTTGTCGGATTCTTCCATCAATCTCAGTCGCACCGAGAGATACGGCAGCGCGCCGCCGGCGTGCGCCAGAACCCATCTGATCCCCGGATAACGCGCCATGATGCCGTTGTAGATGAGATTTGCGGCAACTCGCGTGGTCTCAAACGGATACTCGACGTAGGCTGCCCACAGGTTAAGCCGCAACGCCGGCACGTACGCGGGGCTCGCGGGGTGCACGAAAGCGACGACAGATCGGCGGTGCATCTCTGCGTAGAGCGGCTCGAACGCCAGGTCGCCGACATAAAACCCGTTCTGATTCGAGAGGAGGACAATGCCGTCGGCGTGCAACGTATCGAGTGCGCGCTCCATTTGCCGCAGCGCGCCATCGATATCGGGCAGCGGCAGCGCTGCGAAGAAGCCAAGCTTGTCCGGCGCGCAGGATGCAAATCTGGCCAGCGCCTCATTCGTCGTCTCCGTTAGATAGCAGGCGTCAGCATCGTCTCCATGATGAACACCGGCGACGGACAGCGGGTTGAGGATCGCCGCATCAATGCCCAGCTCGGCCATGGAGCGGAGCGCCGCCTGTGGACTGCTGTTCTTGCGCAGCGGCCGCGACGGGTCGGCCGCTCCGGAGCGCACCAGTGCCGCCTCGTATTCTGGCAGCACGACATGGTGATGAACATCGATCAGATGCAGGCTCGATAGGTCTTTCAAAACAGGACACCTTTCTTGTGCGGAGCCAGGTCCTCGCAGAGCTGGGATCGCTCCCGATCAGTTCGGACGGAGACCGGCGCGCCGCACAACATTCTGCCATTGGACGACATTCGCGCGAATGGTCTGGGCAAGCGCCTCCGGGCCTTCGCCCGTGGGCTCAAGGCCCTGAGCGGAGAGCACCCGAACAACCTCGGGATCCTTCAGCACGCTCCCAACCGCCGCCACTAATTTGGTAACGATCGGCTCTGGCGTCCTCGCGGGCGCAAGCATTGCAGTCCAATTGACGACATCGAAATCTTTGAGCTGCGTCGTTTCCGCAATCGTCGGGACGACGGGCGCTGCCGGTGAGCGCGCCTTCGTGGTAACCGCAAGTAGTTTGAGGTCACCACTTGCCGCAGGCGAAACAAAGGATGCGATCATCGCGAAGGCGGCGTCGACGTGGCCGCCGAGCAAATCGGATACGACCTTGGCCGCCCCTTGATACGGCACGTCCGTCCATGCAGCGAGATTCAGTCTTTGTCGGAACATGACGCTCGTGAGATGGCTCACGGTTCCGGTGCCGGTTGACGCCACGGAGAGGCCTTTGCCTCTTATCATTGCAAGCCCTACGAACTCCTCCAAGGAAGAAATGCCGAGGCTCTTTCTAACCGCAAGGGCTCCCGATGCCTTAGTCAGCATCGTCACCGGTGCGAAGCCGGTGATGACGTCATAACCGGGGTTCTGGTACATGCTGGCATTGGAGGTCAGCGTGTCCGTGTTCACGAGAAGCGTGTAACCGTCGGGCGGCGCCTTGGACACAAAAGCCGATCCGATGTTCGTATTGCCGCCAACCTTCTGCTCGACAATGAAATTGGCGCCGAGGGATCGATTGAGCGCCTGAGCGATCACCCTGGCGACAATATCGGTAGCCCCGCCCGCCCCCGAGGGTACGATGATGCGAACAGTCCGCGATGGATAGTCCGTCGCCTCGTCTGCTTGAGATCTTGCAACATTTCCGAGGACCACAACCGCAAAGCCGGCCGTCAGCGACAGAAGAACGAAACTCGTTCGTCGAGCCAGGGTCGCAAATCTTTGCACCGTAAACGAGCACGGCACTGCCGTTCCTCCCCATTTATGCTCTTCTCGCGAGCGCCGGCCCTCTCGCGAAGGACGGGCGGCTGCTGAGGCTGAATCCCTGGACGCCCCAGGCTCATTCCGATCCAAAGATGATAAACAGTGTACGGATTGACAGGGTACTGTCAATTAGCAGATGCTGCCTCTAGAACCGCTCTTTAGCGTTTTGCTGCGGCGAAACGCTCTTTAGAGGCGCTCGGCTGAGCTCATTGTTGATGTGCACAAGGCGAGACAAGAGCTCAGTGAAGAGCTTGCGTTGCCTTGCGGCAAGGGGCGCAAGGATCCGCTCCTGAACGCGGTCAATGCGCTCGCGCGTCGATTGCAGCAAGCGATTGCCGGCTTCGGTAATGAAAAGTTGCTTCACCCGCTGATTGTTCTTTGGCGTCACGCGAAGAATGAACCCTCGGCTTTCCAGTGTCTTGAGCATCGATCCGATGGTCGAGCGATCGATCGCAATCTGGTCGACAAGGGTACGCTGATCCATGCCGGGCCGGTCGCGAATGGCGATCAGCGCCGCATACTGAACGGGTGTGACGTCGTAGCCCTCGAATTCCTCGAAGAAAATCGCGACTGCGATTTGCTGCGATCGGCGGATAAGATGTCCGGGCGCCAAGTAAACGTCCGACAACTTCATCGGAGGGCGGACACGCGACGCCTTTCTCGGGGGCATTTCGACTCTCCAATACCGGCCTCGTGATGCCCGAATTCATGCATCCCTTCAATGGCTTCTTGTGCCCTCAGGACTCATTTGCTGGATTGACAGTACTCTGATGATCAGTATACAGGCACGCTACCAACTCTCAGAATGCGCCAACCCCGAAATGCAGGCGTTGCGTGACGTCGGTGCTCGCCTTGCTGATCGGGTAGGCGTAGTCGACACGGAGCGCGCCGAACGGCGAATCCCAAATCAGGCTCGAGCCGATGGACGAACGGACGCGCTGGGAGTCCGCAACCGTGAGCGACTGCGACGACGGAAACGATGTTGCGCCCCGGTAGCCCCACAGGCTTCCGGCGTCGGCGAAAAACGCGGTCTTCAGGGCGATCTCAGGTGGCATCCCCGGGATCGGCGCCTGCAGTTCCGCAGACGTCGTCCAGTAGCGGCTGCCGCCGATATTGTCCTGGGTGGTGCCGGGCGTGACGTCGCGTGGACCGAAGCCGTTGACAGCAAATCCGCGGACCAATTGCGGGCCGCCAAAAAAGCTGCTCGTCAGCGGCAACGTCTGTCCGCCATAGGGCGTGAAGTATCCGCCTTGAGCCCGCACCAAGCCAATAACGTCATTGCCGAGGTCGTGGTAATTGCGCAGGGAGGAGCCATCGAGCGCCACAATGCGTGAGTCGATTTCGATCGTGCCGAGCCGGTAGCGCGCACCTTCATCGATGGTGAAGGTCAGCATGAAGCCCTGATGGGCCGGATCGTATGCAGCGGCGGCTGAAACATGCGCGTCGGCGAACCCATTCTTCACGTAAAAACGACCCAGGAGATCGGCATCCGCCTCGATACGGTCGGCATCATAGACGTCGCTGCTCTTGAGAAACCCGAACCAGCCGGATTCGGTGGTCTTGATGACGCCCTTCAGGCGCGATTCCGCAAATTCGCGGTTGCCAAAGAACGCGATGCGCTTGACGCCGGTCTTGGCGCCTTCCCGGATGTCGAAAACTAGGTCGACGCGTCCTTCGCCGCGGGCAATCGTGTTCGGCGTGACCTCAACCTGGTAGCGGCCATTGCGGTGATAAATCTCGATGATCCGCGCCACGTCCTCACGTACGGCTGCTTTGGTCATCGTACCGCGCGACTTCAGGGCGATCTCGTTGGCGAGATCCTTGTCCTTGACCTGCCTGTTGCCTTCGAACCGCAGGCGCTCGATCAGCGGCGCTTCGACCACGGTGACGATGAGGTGCGTCCCGGACCGAGCAATTTTCACATCCTCGAACAGACCGGTCTCATAGGGCTCCTTCAGGGCGGCGTCGATGGCGGCCGGCGTCAGGAGCGCCTCCGAAGATGCATGGAAGAGCTCGCGGATGGCTTGCGCATCGGTGCCGCGATTACCTTCCACCACGATTGTCGGTTCGGATGCGGCGCCGGGACGGCAAAGCGCGAGAACCGATAACGTCGCTGCGCAAAGCATGCGCATTCCAGCCGGTCCTATACCGTTACGCCGTGACCAAACCTTCGGCGGCATGAATTCCTCCGGCCCCATATTGCCTTCGGAAAAGCGGCCGAAGAGTGATTTCTTGTGCGCCACGGGCCATTCTGGCGCTGCTTCAAGGTTTCAATACCGCCTTGATGCAACCGTCCTCGTCTCTGAAGGATCTCTCCGAACCACCGCCCGGGCTGCCGGCGGCTTTTCATCCATATGCGGGAGGGGGCGAAGTCTCATCAGAGGTTATGCCGCTCGAACTCCTCGCACGAGAAGCCAAGCTCCGCGAGCCCATCCTGAAGGTAATTGGGGAGAAGCGGCATCGCCAGGAGATACGAGGCGGTACGACGATTGTGCGCCCGCGCAGCCTCGCTGCGCAATTCCCGCCAGCCCTCCGCCCCGGCATCGCCTCGCCCCAGCCACGCCAGGGCAACGAGGTCAATCTGCTCATCTTCGCTCATGGCGCCGATGAAGCTTTGCAGCTCCTGAAGCACTGCGTCCTCGTTAGGGCGGTCCTCCAGGACTTCGACCATTCGATCGTCACTCGGATTGGAGGCTTCGTCGGGAACGGTGGCGACATCTTTGGCGTCGAATTCGCGCGCCTTCGTAACGATGAAGCAGACCTTTTCGGAGGAAATGGAAAGTTCAGGGTCGATGTCGGCCATTGCTGCTGCAACCTTGGCGGGAAGTGAAGCGTTCATGCTCTCTCTTGGCGGCACCTCGAATTTCTCTCGTCCGGACAAAGCAAAGCGCGAGATCAACTCCCAGAACACCGACAGGGTTCGAGGTGCCCGTGCTTCCAGAATCCTCGCGCCGGCTGTGGAACCGGATTGCGCCCACGCGCTTAACGGAAAAACCGTTGACGGAGGCAAAAATGACCAAAGTCAAATCGAAGCCAGACGATGCCGATCGTCCGACCGAAGACGATGTGGCACGTGAACGTCTTGGGGGCTCCAGGGGTGCGGCGGAACTCAAGCCAGCGCCGATGACCCGTCTGCGCCGGATCAAGACGCCGTCCAACGACGCCGAGCCGGGACATACGGCTTGAGCCCACCCGCGGGCGGGCCTGTCTAGCGGCGCAGCACCCGGCCAAGCTCCGGCCGCAAGGCAGACTCGCACCCCGGCGCAAGCCCGAGAGGGCGAGGTTAGCTCCGCCGAGTAACGACTTGGCAAGCAACGTCTCGCAACGTTTCCGCCGCCGGCACCGGCGCCGCACCGTTGTTACGGAGAACGTGTGGTCCGGAATTCTCCGGATTGCAGCCGCTTCCAACCGTAGCTCAGATCAACCACAGCGGCGTCGTTTCGGCGACCCCTCGTGGCCTGGCGAGGTTGAATACCCGCTTGACACGTTTTCGGCACGATCCTTATATCTCGCCGCGACCTGACGCCAATGCGCTAATGGCCGCCGCGAAGTTGTGAGCGGCCAAACGTGCCTGCCTTCAGGCCGAAGGGGCGGAGTAGCTCAGCTGGTCAGAGCGGCGGAATCATAATCCGTGTGTCGGGGGTTCAAATCCCTCCTCCGCTACCAAAAATTAGGCAGCGATATCAGGCGGTTACGGTTTCGTGGCCGCCTTTTTTCATGTCGCATCCACTGTTTATTTAGATGCAACATGGACCGTTTGAAATCAATGCGTTACACGTGCCGTCATCTATCGTCGGCTAGGGAATGCGACACGAAATGCAACATGACGGCCTGAAATCGATGGTCACGCCCGACCCGGACGGCGACGAACCAGAGCGAGTTTTCTGCCGGTTCACCGCGGAGGCGGCACGCTATGGCCGCGGCGACTATGCCCCCTACGCGACAGCAGCAGAGTTCAACAAAGACATGCTTCTCGCGATGACGCTCAGCGACTGCGTTACAGTGGACGACAAGGGCAACGCTTCTTCATCCCGCCCCGAACCTGGCAGTCTTGCGGAGCGTGAGGCGCGTGCTGCGATGGCGCGGCTGCTGCGCGCGGGCTCGTGGAAGGATTGCGGGGAGGCTTGCCGATCGTTTGTTCTGACAGCCTGCTCCGATTTGGCGGACCTGCTCGACCCGGGAAGCAAGCGTGACGAGTTCGAATTGGCGCTAAAGCGGCGCAGCGGCAGAAAGGGTCCAGCGCCGTCCAACGCCCTGGAAGAGTTCCTTGCCCTCTATCTTGCTGACCGTGTCATGTCTGATGGGTGGGTGGAGGCTGCGATCCGTGATGCAGTGAAAAACTTCGGCGTATCCGAAGCGAAGGCCTGGGACGTTTGGAAACGAGACGGAAAGCCTCGCTACGACATTTGGAAACGCTACGGAAAGTCCTCCGTCCCGGAGGGCTCAGTCTAAAATAGAGCCTCTATTTTAGAGCCGCATTTTATCGACAACTGAATTGCGGTTATTCTAATTGAGCTTCCCTTACACAGCAGGGAAGCTAATGACCACACTGAAAATCGATCCACGTAATCGCCCACTTCGCGGCATCCGCGCGATCGCCGAATATCTCGGCCAGGACCCGCAGCTCACCCGCCGTCAATTGCTTCGCGGCTCAATTGACGCTGACCGCGATGGCAAGTTGTTCGTGACGACGCCCGCCCGGGTCGACGCCTCTCCGCTGATCGTCGGCCGCTCGCCTACCAGAACCAGCCGTGACCCATGCCACTAAGGTCCGGCTCCGTCTTTTCTGGCGGGCAGTCATCATTGCTCGCAGCAAAGCTGACGATACCGAATTACGCCGACAATTTATGAACCGCGCCAGATCGTCCGGCCTGGTCGCGGCGGTACATCAACTAGGCCGGCACGGTGAGGAGGATGTGATGCACGTGCTCGATTGGGCGTTAAAAGGCAGAGACCCATGGGGGGCTGGGGAGTTCGATGGGTGATGAAAAGTATAATATCGACAACGATCCGGCTATCCGAGCGGCGATGGAAGCCGAACGAGAGAAGATTACTCGACGAAAGGCCGCATCGATCGTCCCATTCGATGCGGAACGCAAGCGCTGCAAACGCAGTGCTGGCGGCGGTAATAAGACCCGCGGCGGCCGGCCTCAATGGCCTGATGTGACTGAGCGCGGCACACCAAAAAAGACTTGCGCAAATGCAAGGGTAGCGATCGAAGCGCTCGGCGTGAGTTGCCGCTATGATGAGTTCCATGACCAAGTCACGATAGGACTGGCCCCCGTTGGGAAGAGCGTCTTGCCCTTCGAAAGCACTGCTATGGAGTATCTGCCCGGCGCCAATATGGACCACGCCGGACATTTGCTGCGTGTCGCGATGCACGCCGCTTTCGATTTCGATCCAGGCAAAGACCATGTGCACGATGCGCTAATCCAGCTGGCCCTCATTCGTCGCTTTGATCCTGTCCGAGATTTCCTCGACGGGCTTCAATGGGATGGCAGGCCGCGTCTTGATATATGGTTATCTACTTACTTGTCGGCAGAGGATACGCCGCTCAATTCCTGGTTCGGCAAGCTAACACTTGTCGCTGCCGTACGTCGCGTGCGGCAGCCCGGCTGCAAGTTCGATCACATACTTGTGCTGGAAGGGGAGGAAGGCACCATGAAGTCGAGCGCCATCGAGTTGCTAGCGCTTGATGCAAGAAATTTCTCCGATCAAAGGATCCTTGGATTATCTGACAAGGAACAGCAGGAATTGCTACGGGGTAAATGGCTGTACGAGATTTCAGAGATGCAAGGCATGAAGCGCGCAGAAGTGGAGCACGTTAAGGCCTTCGCGAGCCGGACTCATGATCGCGCCAGACCGGCTTATGGTCGGGGCGTCATCGATCAGCCGCGGCGCTGCATCCTGATCGGCACGACTAATGCCGATACCTATCTCAAATCGCAGACCGGCAATCGGCGGTTCTGGCCTGTCAAGACGGGCACTATCAATCTCGAGGCAGTGCGTCGCGACCGCGATCAGCTTTGGGCCGAAGCGGCCGCGGTAGAAGCGACCGCCCTTTCTTTGGTGTTGCCGCGTGAGCACTGGGGCCAAGCGAAAATTGAACAGGACGAGCGGCTGGAGCACGACCCTTGGATTGACGTCCTGGAGAAAATCGAAGCCCCCAAACATCCGGTATGGCAAGGCGAAGGGCAGGAGTATCGCATCTCTACTGACGCAATCTTCGATGAGTGGCTCTCGATTGCGCAAAGAAAACGCAGCACCGGCGATGCGATGCGCCTCAAGGGCGTAATGTCGAGGCTTGGATGGCGTGGACCCGAGCTGATGTATTTCGGCGTCGGCGAAAAGCAGGTGCGGCTACGAGGTTATCGGCGCCGTGTATGAAGGAATTGGTTGGGCCTGACTTGTCGAGCTCCCGGTCGTCCGCAAAGGTCGGCAGCTGAAATGCAGGGCAATAGCGTTACGGTTCTGTTGGATGACGAAACATCTCGCGAGTTCCTTGGGGATCGAAGGACTCAAACCAGGCGAGGTTCTTGCGATTGGCTCCTACTCTTCCGTCACTGAGCGCGGCGGTCGAAGATGGCCCGTCTTTTCCGTCACCAACATCCGCCGGGCACGGAAGCTATCTGGGGATAAGCTGCCGTCACTGGGGACGGCGCACGACGACCGAAGATGACCCACAAGAGACATTAGCCGGATCGAAATCCCGCAATGCGAGATAGGCGCTACGCGCCCCGATCTGGGACATGTTGCCCGGTCGTAACCCCGCCGCCGTAGCCGATGCGCTGGTCACACT
>Ga0137360_10000075_pt1 | contig 53110 bp, 52 predicted proteins | sample Mad1_60_16metaG_FD_104924 | JGI IMG/M metagenome (GOLD analysis project Ga0137360, IMG submission 104924) | Vadose zone soil microbial communities from Angelo Coast Range Reserve, California, USA - Mad1_60_16 metaG | ecosystem: Environmental > Terrestrial > Soil > Vadose zone | place: USA... | reverse complement strand
CTCGGCGAGGCTCGGCGTGTTGAGGCCGGCGGGCATGGGCTTCACCAGCGCATCGTGGAGCCCGTAGAGCACCATGAACGGAGTGATGATGCCCTCGGTCTCCGCGGGATCAAGCCATCGCGAGGCCAGAGTGATGTGCACGCCCCAGGTCATGGTGCCTTCCGGCGCGGCGCTCGCCGGACCGAAGGCTCCGAGCGTGAGGGCAGCGACGAGGAGTGGAAGCAGAGCGCGCCCTCTCGGGACTCTCATGTTTTTCCCCTCATGGAGTCAGGGCTGGGCACTTCCCCGGAGACACCTGATAGTGGACGATCTTGCGCTGGCAACCGCCGGACAGTCAAGACGCGTGACGCAGGCTAGTCCACGACCACCGAAAGCCCCGCGAGGCCCCGGAACGCCGGGAACGCGCGCCAGTCGAGCGGCTCATCGGCGAGGCGGATGCGCGGGAAGCGCTGGAAGAAGGCGGCGATGGCGAGCTGTCCTTCGAGCCGGGCGAGGATCCCAGCGGGTCTACCTGAACTCTAGAATCGGAGGCGAGGAGGGCCCGCTCCTCGTCAGTCAGGCGGACTTCAGGGGCAGCCGCAACCCCGTGTTTGAGGTGACTCAAAGGCTTGTGTCATCGCGAATCTCCTTCGTGGTCGTAAATGATCAGCCGGCCGCTGAGCTTGCCTCGTTGACCTCCATCCCTCGCAGCTCGCCAAGGGGTCCCACGATCTCGGAGGCTTCCATGACCCTCACCTGCGACCATCACCTGCGGTGGCCCTAGAACAGTGAGGCGTTGCCATGATGGCAACTTATTGCTGGTTCACGACTGCCCATCCTTGCCAATCAGGTCGAACCTGCGGGTCAACTGCCAACGCTCCCGGTCATACCGTATCGCGCTGGTGCGGGCCCCGGTGCCCTCCAGGACGACGATCTCGGATCCGGCAAGAGGCCCGGGCCTGGCGCGTGCTCAGCAGCGCCCTGGCGCCACTGCGGCCAGCTCGACTCGCTGACGGGCGTCGAGACTGCCGCTGTCATGTCATTGGTTCCAGGCCGGTGGCGTGACGGTCGCGTTACCGGGGTTGTACTCCGGGTAGTACATTCAGGAGCCGCAATCCTATGGACCAGACTCCTGGCGCCGACCTTCTGACCTCGCTTGGCATTGATCGGGGCATGGAGTAGTTCTCGCGACCTTCTGACAGGCAGGGTGAAGATCGAGAGCTTCTTAAGTCCGAGGCAACCGACCGGCTGGATTCTGTGGTCCACCTACTATGTATACGAGTCGCGCGGTCAACTCGCAACGGATCGCGGCGGGCTCGGCTACTTTCGGCAGGGCCAAAGCCAGAAGCGAGTATGGCCCGCGGGCGTTGCCATCCATGGCAACCAGGGCAGGGTGGTGGCGCGACCGTGCGACACGACATGACCCGGCGCTCGCGCACCTGTCAAAAAGTCAGTGCGCGTATACGTCGATCCCCTTGCGCCCGTTTGCGCCCGATGACCCCATGAACTGGCGCGACACCAATCCCGTTGGGCACTTTGGCTCACTCCGTTCCGTGAAGCGCGAGCGCGGAACACGCGAGCGAGATCAGCGAGATGGAGCGAAGTGCGTAGAAATACTGCGGGGGCGTCGTGAGGACCGCCCCCGCTTACGAATCAGTTGCTCTACCACTGAGCTACCCCGGCTTGTCGGGGGCCATCGTCGTGCGGCGGGAGCGAGTATAGCAAGAATTCACTCGCGCATCAGCGTCTCGATCTCCTCGCGATGGGCGCTGAAGCCCAGAAAGACACGCTCGTCGATGAGCACGGTGGGCACGGCGAGGCGGCCGGCCAGGCGGAACACTTCCTGGCTGGCCTCGGGGTCGCGCCCGACGTCGCGCACCTCCACCGCCGCGCCGCGCGCCTGAAAGAATGCCAGCGCGGCCTCGCCGTCGGCGATGCCTTCCATGGTGAAGAGCAGTACCTTCTTCACGATCCTCCAACCATACCATTTCGCGTGGGCATCGGCCTTGACCCTCTTCAACGCCTCTGCTAGCATCCGCCCGCTCAATATGATGACGCCGCGTCTCTCCTCATGACTCGGGCGGACCTCGTGGCCTCTATGGCCGCGGAGAGCGGCTGGACCAAGGCCGCCGCGGACCGTGCGCTGCGCGCCATGCTCGCGTCGATCCGCACCTCGCTCAAGCGAGGCCAGCCCGTGACGCTCGTGGGATTCGGGACCTTCTCCGTCGGCCGTCGCAAGCCACGCAAGGGCAAGAACCCGCGCACGGGCCAGCCGATGAACGTGGCGGGGGGACGCACGCCCAGGTTCAAGCCCTCGCCGGAGCTGAAGCGGGCGATCCGCTAGGGTTTTTGCTTGGCCGGGAGCGCCGCCTCCCAGTACAATCGCTTTAGTGTTCCTCCTCGTCTGGTTCGTGTCCGCGCTTCTCTTCATGGCGGCTCCGGCGTTTGCACAAAATGACCGGCCCATGCACCTGAGCGCGGAGTCCGTCCTGCTCCTCGCCCCCAACGGCACCGTGCTCTTCGCCAAGAATCCGTCCGAGGACCATGCGCCGGCCAGCCTCGTCAAACTGATGACACTCTACCTGGCGTGCGAGGATCTCGAGGCGGGGCGGGCGCAGTGGGACGGGGCGGTGAGGATCAGCCGGCGGGCCGCCGAGACCCCACGCTACCGCATGGGCCTTCGCGCGGGCGAGGAAGTGCCCTTCCGCACCCTCCTGGAGGGCGTGGCCATCGCGTCGGCGAACGACGCGGCGACCGCGGTAGCCGAGCATCTGGGGGGAACGGAGGAAGCCTTCGTCGAGCGCATGAACGCGAAAGCGGCGGAGCTGGGGCTACGCTCCACCCATTTCGCCAATGCCCATGGGCTTCCCGATCCAGCCGGACGCAGTACCGCGCAGGACATGGCGCGCCTGATCGGCCATCTCGTGCAGGACTATCCCGCCTCGCGGCCTCTCCTGGGAGGGGCGAGCTTCATCTACCGGGGGCGCGTGCACAGCCGGCGCATTCCCCTCTTCCAGGATCCGGGCGGGGTGCAGGCGCTCAAGACGGGCTTCACCCGCGAGGCGGGCTACAACCTCGCCATTGCCGCATGGCGCGAAGGACAGCGCTTTCTCCTCATCGTGATGGGCGCGCAGACACGCAGCCTGTCCTTCCGCGATGCGAAGCAGCTGCTACGCTACGGCTTCGTCGAGTCCGGCTTCGAGATAGCCGAGGAGCAGCCGCGGCGGCCCACGCCGACCCCCGGTCGCCGTCCGAACGAGCGGCGGCGCCATGCCGTCGTGCCGACTCGCCCCGCCGCCGTCTCACCCCGCTAGGCTTCCCACCCGGCAGGAGGATCACCATGGCCACGCCAAAGGCCTTCATCTTCGACGCCTACGGGACGCTCTTCGACGTTCACTCCGTGGTCGAAGCGGGCCGCGCCGTCACCCACGATCCCCAGGCCCTCTCTATCCTCTGGAGGCAGAAGCAGCTCGAATACACGTGGCTGCGGACCCTCATGGGACGCTACGAGGACTTCTGGGCGGTGACGGAGGCGGCGCTGCGTTTCGCCCTCCAGCGTCTGGGCATAGCCGCGGGTCACGAGGCGGTGCAGAGGCTGATGGAGGCGTATCTGTCGCTCGCGACCTTTCCCGACGTGGCGGGCGCGCTCTCCGCGATGGTCGGCATACCGCTCGGCATCCTGTCGAATGGCTCGCCGCGCATGCTCGAGGCCGCGGTGCGCTCGAGCGGACTGCGGGCAGCCTTTCGCCATGTGCTGTCCGTGGATTCCGTCAAGGCCTACAAGCCCGCGCCCGCCGTCTACGAGCTCGGCCCGCGGGCCTTCGGATTCCCGGCGGGAGACATCCTCTTCGTGTCCTCGAATGCGTGGGACGTGGCGGGAGCCAAGGCCTTCGGTTACCGCACCTGCTGGTGCAACCGTCTCGCCGCTCCCATGGACAGGCTCGGCGTCTCGCCGGACCTCGAAGTCAGGAGGCTCGACGAGATCCTGGGGAAGCTAGGCTAGGAACTCGTTCGGCTTGTCGAAGATACCGAGGACGACGCAACCGTCGGGACTCCACGCCTCGTGGACCGATCCCACCCGCCGCCACACGTAGTTGCCCGCGGTGCAGGCGCCGTCCTCGTCCACGAGCGTGCCCTCGAGGACAAAGCTCTGCTCGATGCCCACGTGCCGGTGGCCGGGAAGGCGCGCGCCGGGCTCCATCTTGGTGAGGGTGGTCAGGCGGCCCGAGGGCTCCTCGTAGAGCTTCTTCGTCCACACGCCGGGAAAGCGCGTCGGCTCCCAGTCGATCTTGGACACGTCCATGTAGGTGGACCGCGCCGTCTCCTTGAGGATCATCGTCTCGCTCCTTCCGGCGCCGGCGGATCACCGAGCGCCCGCTCGTACAGCTCGTCAGTGAAGCCACGCACCAGCAGATCGCCCCACACGAGCACGGGCACGCGGAGGAGGCCGTCCTCGTGGAGCAGCCACTCGAGCGCCTGCGCCTCGCTCACCGGCTCCTGGGCCGCGTCACGCTCGAGGAAGCCGGTGTCTTGACGAGGAAGCGCCGCGCGCCGCGGGCGAGGCGAAGGGCGCCGTCGCGGTCTATGGGGTGCGTGTCGAGAGGGCGGCTGTCGTAGTCGACGTGCGCCTGGGTGAGGGCGCGGCGGGCCAGCTCGGAGGACGCACAGTGGCACGTCTTGTCGTAGAGAATCGCTCGCATATCGGAAGTGTGGTGGGCAGGCGGGCGCAAGTCAAGAGGACCGGAGCGTCCTGGAGGCGCCGGGCAGGCTCAGGACGATCCGGTCGAGGCGTGGCGTAGCCTACTTCTTGTTGGCGAGCTTCTTCTTCTTGACGTAGCCCCAGATCTTCTTGGTCATCTCGGAGGGGCCGATGGGCGACGCCCCCATGACGGACTCCATGCTGTCCTTGCATCCCTTGAAGTTGATCGAGTAACCACCAAAAGCAAGCTTCTTCTTTGCCATGCGCTCTCTCCTCCATCGAATGGGTGTGGGATTCGCCGCCCGGCGCCTCCCGGTAGGGCCGAGGGTATTATCGCCGGGTTACGAGGGAGCGCAAGGGAAAAATACAATCCCTAGGGGGCCCCTTACGAGGGGGCGCTACCGGGAGGGGGTATACCCCCCGGGGGTGTCGAACGACCTAGCGGCGACCGGCGAAGGCGGGCATGACGTCGCGCGCAAACAGGAGAGCTGCTCCTTGAATTCCTTCGGTGGCATGCCCTCGGCCCAGTGAATCATCATGTGCTCGAGGCCGGGATAGCGCGCTTCGAACGCCTTGATCTGCTCGACCACGAGACGGGGCGGGCCGCACAGCCACGCCCTCTGCGCGACGCCATCGCGAATGCTGGGCACGCGCACGGGCGCCCCCGGCATGCCCCACGAGCGGCCTTCCTCGTCGGCGTAGCGCACGAAGCCGAAGGGCGCGAACCACTTGTAGCGCTCGTCGTGGTACGGCTCCACGCGCCTCACCGCCTCCTCCACGCTGTCCGCAAGGTAGAGACCGACACCCCAGCAAATGTCCTCGCCGAGGGCGAGCGCTCGTCCCGCCTTGGCCGCCTCCGCCTGATAGGCGCGCACGACCTGATCGAAGATGCGCTCGCCGTTGAGCGTCACCATGCCCTTGATGCCGCGGGAAGCGATGTAGGGCAGCGTCTTGCCCGAGGCGATGGGCTGCCAGATCTCGACGGGCAGGTTGAGGGGCCGCGGCACCACCGTGATCTCCTTCAGGGGATAGCCGCGGTACTCCACGGGAGCGGGAATCGTGTAGTGCTTTCCCCGGTGCGACCAGGACTCCTCGTTGAAGCACTTCAAGAGCACTTCCATCTGCTCCTCGAACAGCTCCTGGTTGGCCTTGTTGTCGAGCATGGGCGCGCCGAACGTCTCGACCTCCCGGGTGTGGTAGCCGCGACCCACGCCCATGATGACGCGGCCGCCCGTCATGATGTCCGCCTGCGCGTAGTCCTCGGCGAGCCGGATGGGATGCCACATGGGCAGCACGTTGAAGGCGCAGCCGAGCTTGAGCCGCCTCGTCTGGGTGGCCAACCAGGTGCCGAGGAGGATGAGATTCGGGAAAACCTCGTAGCCCTCGTGCTGGAAGTGGTGCTCGGCCGTCCACAGCGCGTAGTAGCCCAGCTCGTCCATGTGCTGGGCCACCTCCTTCGAGGTCTGAAAGGCCTCGGCGAGGCGCTCGTTGGAATAGCGGCGCTCATTGGCCGGCGTGCCCGAGAGCCCGACATTCTCGAGCTCGATCTGCCCCACGTAGAGCACCGAGAACCTCGTGATCATTTCGCCCTCCAGCCTCCGTCGACCACCATAGTGTGGCCCGTGACGTAACCCGCTTTCTCGGAGGCGAGGTAGCAGACGGCCGACGCGATGTCCTCCACGGTGCCCCGTCGACCGGCGGGTACCACGCTCCGGACCTGCTCGTCGTTCACCGCGATGCCGCGGCCGCTCATGTCGGGCACGCCGGGGCCGAGGATGGCCTGCGAGTGTCGCCGCAAGTCGGTCAGGATCGGTCCCGGGCACACCGCGTTGATGGTGACGCCGCGCGAAGAGTAGACCACGGCCATCTGGCGGGTGAGGCCCACCACCCCGTGCTTGGCCGCGACGTAGGCGGCACCCCCGCCCGTGCCGTTGAGCCCGGCCACCGAGGCCATGTTGACGATGCGACCGCGACCGCGCGGCAGCATGTCGGCAAGGGCGCGCTTGCTCCCGAGGAAGACACCGGTGAGGTCGATGTCGATCACCCGGCGCCAGAGGGCCTCGTCGATCTCGTCCACGTTGAAGTAGCCGTCGAGGATCCCCGCGTTGTTGACCATGATCTCGAGGGGGCCGAGGGCGGCTACGGCGCCGCTGACGGCGCGGTCCACGTCCGCGGCCTTGCTGGTGTCGCCCTGGAAGGCTTTGGCCTTGCCGCCGGCTTTTGTGATGAGATTTTCGGTTTCCTCTGCGGAGGCGCCGTCGAGGTCGAGCGCGGCTACTGGGGCGAGGGCCACGGCGATGGCTCGGCCTATTCCTGAGCCGGCGCCGGTTACTACTGCCATTCTGTCGTTGACGCTCATTTTCTTTTGAACTCCCCTCACCCTGCCTCTCCCCTTGGGGGAGAGGGGAAGTTGTGCGCCCCCTCACCCATGAGGGTGAGGGGGCGAGTGTTAGATGGCCAGTGCATATCCATCGCGGCGGGGATCGGCGCCGGCCATGAAGGCTCCGGACTCGGGATCGCGCGCGATCCCCTGCCCGCCCCCCACGATCCACGACCAGTCGTCGATCACGTTCACCTCGTGGCCGCGCTGGGCGAGGCCAGCCCGCGTCGCTTCGGGAATGCGCGACTCGGCGTCGAGCAGGCGGTTGCCGTACGCGCGCACCCGCGCCTGTTCGATGGCCTCCTGGATATTGAAGCCGAAGTCGAGCACGTTCAGAAGCATCTGCGGCTGGGTCTGGAGAATGCCGTACGAGCCCGGGGTGCCCACGCTCAGCGCGAAGGCGTCGTCCTTGAATACCTGGATGGGCGACATCATGGTGCCGGCCTTGCGCCCTGGCTTGACCACGTTGGGCGAGGCCGGATCGAGGTCCATCCACTTGAGGATATTGTTGAGAACGAGTCCCGTGCCCGGTATGGCGAAGCCTGAGCCAAAGGGAACGCCGAGTGTCTGGGTGACCGAGACAACCGTGCCGTCCGCATCGGCGCAGGCGAAGTGGGTGGTCTGCTCGTTCTCGAACTTCGCCGGATAGCCTTCCGCGATCTGTCCCGGCAGCTTCTTGCCGCTGTGACGCTCCCCCTCGCTCACTGCCGCCTTCTTCGAGTCGATGCGCGCGCGCTGGGTGGCGGCATACGCCTTCGAGAGGAGCCCCTTGATCGGCGTCTCCTCCGAATAGGCATAGGCGAGGCGATCGGCGGAGCCGAGCTTGATCGCCTCGATCAGGTGGTGGAGGTAGTCGACCGAGTTGTGGCCCCAGCCTTTGAGGTCATACCCCTCGAGGATATTGAGCGTCTCCAGCATCTGGAACGCCGAGAACGGCGGCGGCACCGAATACACGTCGAGGCCGCGATAGCCGATGCGAACGGGCTCGCGCCACATGGGCTTGAAGTCCGCGAGATCGCGCTCGGCCAGCCAGCCGCCTGCCTCCTGGACGGCGCGCGCGATCGCCTTCGCGATCGGCCCGCGATAGAAGACTTCGCTGCCCCCTTCGGCAACCTGGCGAAGGGTGCTCGCGAGCTCCTTGTAGGTCACGACCTTGCCCGGGCGCGGCCCGCCATTGCCCAGATAGAGCCGCTGCGCCTCGGCCGAGCGGCCCAGCTGCGGGCGCGCCTGCTCGATGAAGCGCGCGTTCATGAAGGACAGCGGCACGCCCTGCTCGGCCCATTCGATGGCGGGGCCGAACACCCGGTCGCGCGGCATGGAGCCGAAGCGCTCGAGGGCGGCGAGCCAGCCGCCGAGATTGCCCGGAGTGGCGCAGGACTTGGGCCCGCCCGCGAGCTCGTCTTCGGTGGCGCGCGTGGCATCGGCGGCGGCCGGGGCCAGGCCGATGAAGTCCAGCATGTACCGCTCCTTGCCGCCGCCGCGCGAGATGACCATGAGGCCGATGCCACCCGCGCTCGACATGAACGGCTCGACCACGTTCAGGGTCGAACCCACGGCCACGGCCGCGTCGACGGCATTGCCGCCTTCGAGGAGAACGCGGATGCCGGCCATGGAGGCAATGGGGTGGGCCGAAGCGACGGCACCACGGCGACCCATGACGACGGGGCGATAAGCGTGACGATGAGGGGGCATGGCTCCTCCGGTTCGCGAGTGATTGCGCGCTAGGACGAAAAGAATCGGACGCCGGCAATGGTAGGATGGACGCCGTGTCGACGCAAGCTTGCCCGCACGTGCGGTCATGACCGCACCCTTCATCCCCGAGCTGAGCTCGGCCCTCGCCGGCGCGCGCTACATTTACCTGACCACCTATAGCGCGGCGGGCAAGCCAGGCACCGTGCCCACCTGGTGCTGGCTCCACGACGGCGCGCTCTATTTCACCACCCAGCGGGCGAGCCTCAAGGCCCGGCGCATCAAGAACGACGGCCGCGTCACCATCCACGTGGGCCGCGCGGACGGGCCCGCCTTCGAGGGTCGCGCCGAGTGGGTGGATGACCGGCCTGATCTCGAGGCGGAGATTCTCGCCGCCTATCACCGCAAGTACTGGATCCTGGTTCCCCTGTGGATGGGCCGCTATATTCGCAAGGGCCTTCGCGCCAAGACGAGCGTGCTCATCCGCATCCTCCCCGCGGCGCGCTGAGCCGCCGTCCGCTTGACCAGCCCCGGGTTTGGCCGTAGCATTCGCGCAGAGTCACTCACGCGGGAGCTCGGTTCTCCGGGCTGAGAGGGCAGCTAGGCGCTGCCGACCGCTAACAACCTGACCTGGGTAATGCCAGCGAAGGGAGGCCAAATGAAGACCTATCTCACAGGCTCCAATTCCTCGATCCGCGTGCCCGTCCGCGCTCTCACCCTCAGCAACGGCGAGAATCTCCGCCTCTACGACACGAGCGGACCCTACACCGACGCCGACCACGCGGTGGACCTGAAGCAGGGGCTGCCGCCGCTTCGTCGCCACTGGATCCTCGAGCGTGATGACGTCGAGCCCGGCGCGGGTGGACGCTGGGGCCTCCGCGCCAAGCGCGGACGCACGGTGACGCAGATGCACTACGCGCGCCAGGGCGTGGTGACGCCGGAGATGGAGTTCGTGGGGCTGCGCGAGGGGGTGTCGCCCGAGCTCGTGCGCTCGGAAGTCGCGCGGGGACGCGCCATCATTCCCGCCAACATCAATCACCCGGAGTCCGAGCCCATGATCATCGGCCGGTCCTTCCTGGTGAAGATCAACGCGAACATCGGCAACTCCGCCGTGTCCTCCTCCATCGAGGAGGAAGTGGAGAAGATGACGTGGGCGACCAAGTGGGGCGCCGACACCATCATGGACCTCTCCACGGGCAAGAACATCCACGAGACGCGCGAGTGGATACTCCGCAACTCCCCGGTGCCCCTCGGCACGGTGCCCATCTACCAGGCCCTCGAGAAAGTCGGAGGCAAAGCGGAGGAGCTGACCTGGGAAATTTTCCGGGACACTCTGATCGAGCAGGCCGAGCAGGGCGTGGACTACTTCACCATTCACGCGGGCGTCCTCCTCCGCTACGTCCCCCTCACCGCCCAGCGCCTCACGGGCATCGTCTCGCGCGGCGGCTCGATCATGGCCAAGTGGTGCCTCTCCCACCATCAGGAGAGCTTCCTCTACACCCACTTCCGGGAGATGTGCGAGCTGATGGCGTCCTACGATGTCGCTTTCTCGCTGGGCGACGGGCTCCGGCCCGGCTGCCAGGCCGACGCCAACGACGAGGCGCAGTTCGCCGAGCTCGACACCCTGGGTGAGCTGACGAAGATCGCGTGGGAGCACGACTGCCAGGTCATGATCGAGGGGCCGGGGCACGTGCCCATGCATCTCATCAAGGAGAACATGGACCGGCAGCTCGAAAAGTGCCACGAGGCGCCCTTCTACACTCTGGGGCCCCTGACCACCGACATCGCTCCCGGCTACGATCACATCACCTCGGCCATCGGCGCGGCCATGATCGGCTGGTACGGGACGGCCATGCTCTGCTACGTCACCCCCAAGGAGCACTTGGGTCTGCCCGACAAGCAGGACGTCAAGGACGGCGTCATCGCCTACAAGATCGCCGCCCACGCCGCGGATCTCGCCAAGGGCCACCCGGGCGCGCGCGACTGGGACGACGCACTCTCGCGCGCGCGCTTCGAGTTCCGCTGGGAGGACCAGTTCGACCTCTCGCTCGATCCCGAGACCGCGCGCGCCTTCCACGACGAAACGCTCCCCGCCGACGGTGCCAAGGTCGCGCACTTCTGCTCCATGTGCGGCCCGCACTTCTGCTCGATGAAGATCACGCAGGACGTCCGGGAGTACGCGGCCAAGCAGGGCATGGTCGACGAGAGCGCGGCCCTTGCCCAGGGTCTTCGCGAGAAGGCCGCTGAGTTCAAGAAGATCGGCGGCAACCTCTACGTCCCCAAGTCCTAGCCCCACCCCTACCCTCTCCCCCGTCAAGGGGGAGAGGGCAGGGTGAGGGGGCCTAAGGGTGAGGGTTCAAAGGTGAGGGGTCCTCAGGTGAGGGACACTACTCCTTCGTAAGAAACTCCCTGAACGTCTGCCCGCGACTCACCCAGTAGTAGATCTTCTCCGTCCCCTCGCAGAGGATCAAAGCAATGGCAGGTTGCTTGAGCGTGACTGAGCGTTCCGGATGCCCGCCCAACTGCGCCCTCCCCGGCGGCCGAAGGGCAATCACCTGCCGCGAAGGAATCATCACCTCGTCCGACTTGGACAGTATGAACGGCCGGTAGAGTCCGTCGCGCCGGGCGAGGAAGACCACCGTCCATACCGATACGCTCTTGAGAGCCTCGCCGGCCACGGCCTCCGGCTCGCCGATTCTCAACAACAGTGCGTAGTCGGCCCGGCCATCGCCGTTGAAGTCCGCCCGCAGGACCTGGTCGCGCCGGTGCTCCGCCCCGCATCGCTCGACGAGGATCTCGTCCGCCCGCAGCACGGCGGCGGCCGGATGAAGGCTCGTGATGGCTTCCCGAAGCGCCGGCGGCAGATCGGCCACACTCGGAGACCCCGCGGCTTCCGCGTGAGTCGCCACGCCCAACGAGAGCAGCACGCCGAGCGCGATTCGTCGCGCAATCAGGCCGATACCCTCGAGGCTCGACCCGCTACGGCGTCCAACGCCTCCAGGAACCGGCCCACGCCCTCCCGGTCGTTGTAGACGTGGGTCGAGACGCGGATCCGCCCTTCCCCGCCCCACACGAGGACACCGCGCTGAGCGAGGCGATCCGCCAGCAGCCGGGAGGCGTCGGGGCGGAGCGGCATCTTGAGCGGATCGTCGAAACCCAGGCCGACGAAGTCACTCTTGGGGATCAGTGGGATCATGGGCTCTTCCCTCAAACTGGTCGCGCTTCGCGGGCGGCGGCGCCCGCGGCGTGGAGGAGGGGCTCAGGGGTTTCGGGATTGATGGAGCAGTCGGGGCCAAGCAGGAGCCAGCGGCCCTTCATCTCGGCGATCGCCTGCCGCGCCCGGCCGGCCAGGGCCTCGCCCGTCGCCGAAGCGATGTGCGGCTTGGCGGGAAAGCCACCCACGGCGGCCCGTCCGGTGCGGCGATGACCGTCCGCGAGCGTGGGATTCCCCGGCACCGCCGCCCACGAGAACGCCGTGACGGGATAATTCGAGAACTCATCGAAGAGAATGCCTTCGCCGCAGACGTGGAGGAGGTTGAAGGGCGCGCCGTCGACGGCGGCGAGCACACGCAGATCGAAGGGGCGCTGAAAGCGCCGGCACTCCGCGGCCGACATGAGCGACTGCGTGGCGACATTGGTCGCGTAGAAGAGCCCGTCGGCACCCTCCTCCACGCAGGCGCGGGCATAGGCGGCCAGCGTCTCCGCCATGGCGCCGAGGGCATGCTCGACGGCCCGCGGCGCGCTCCGCATGAACCCGAGGGCCTCATCCTTCCCTCCCGGCATGAGGAAAGGAAGGACCATCAGCGGCGCGAAGACAGTCCAGATGATCGGCGTGTCCGGCCCCACCGCCGCGCGAATCTTTCGCAACGCCTCGAGCTGCTCTCCGAGCGCGCCCGCGCGCGGGTCGACGGGGGCGAGCGCGAGCAGGTCGGCCTCCGTGGCGAGCGGGACGTGGGTGACCGTGTACTGCACGGCCTGTTCCCGCGACGGCGCGTAGCGGAGGCCCCACATCTCGGCGAAGCACTGGGCCCGCGATTGCGGCTTGAGGAAATCCCAGTCGAAGGTCCGGGCGAGGCGCAGGGTCTCCGCGGCGAGCCCCTCCGCCGAGTTCTCCGTGGCGAAATTGTGCAGCCAGAAAGCGACGGGCACCCGGTCCACGGGCTCGCCGCGGAGGGCCGCCGACACACGATCGCGCTTGGTCATTTCGCTTTGAGCCTCAGGTCTTCGTAGGGAGCTGTGTAGGGGTCATCGGGCAGGGCATTCACCGCGTCCACCGCCACCCGTGGGCCAACGGACACCAGATACGCGTACTCGAGCACGGGCCCGAACATGACGCGCTCCGTGATGAGCTGCTGCATCTTGGCGAGGATCTGGCGGCGCGCCACTGGATTGCCTTCGGCGGCCTGGGCGTTGAAGAGGCCGTCCACCTCGGGGTAGCTGCCGTAGGCGTAGATCCCGCCGGTGACCGCGTACTGCTCGATCCGGGTCGCCGCATTACCCGCCGCCCCGCTGCCCGCGAGGATGACGTTCTTGAGCGTCTTGTCGGCGAACTGCTTGAGAAAGGCCGCCCGCTCGAGGAGGCGGAGCTTCACGCGAATGCCCACGGCGTTGAGATCGTTGACGACAGGCTCGCCGATGCCCGAGCCCGCGAAGGGCTCGCTGCTCAGATCACCCGCCTCGAAGCCGTTGGGATAGCCCGCCTCGGCGAGGAGGGCGCGGGCGCGCTTCGGATCGTACGGATAGGGCGGCGGCCGCCAATAGTACTCGAGGCTCTGCGGGATGAAGCTCGAGGAGATCCGGCCCAGGCCCAGATAGCCCGCGGTGTTGATCGCCTCCCGGTCGATGGCGAGATTGGCGGCGAGCCGCACGCGCCGGTCGTGCCACCGCGACTTGGGATCCGTCTGATCGGCAAAGACGAGCCAGTTCGTCACCGGGATTTTCGCCGCCTTGAGCGTGAGACCCGGCGTGCGCTTCACCTCCTCGGCGAGGGCTCCGGAAAGACCGTAGGCCACGTCCACTTCCCCTCGCTTGAGGGCAGCCAGGCGTGTCGCGTCGTCCGGCACCACTTTGAACACGAGGGTCTTGATCACCGGCTTCTTGCGCCAGTAGCCGTCGAAGGCCTCCAGCACGAGCTCGACCCCCGGCTTGAAAGAGACGAGCCGGTATGGCCCTGCGCCCACCGGCGCCTTCTTGAAACCCTCGTCGCCGACCTTCTCCACATACTTTTTGGGGACGATCCACGCCGCACCGGTGGCCGGCGTACCGTAGAACGTCATGAAGTCGGGCCAGGGCTGCTTGAGGCGGAAGCGCACCCGGTAAGGATCCACGACCTCCACCGCTGCCACCTTGGCCTTGAGCAGGCCGGCACTCGCCCCGCGATAGCGATCGAAGGAGAACTTGACGTCCTCCGCGGTGAGCGGGTCGCCGTTCTGGAAGCGGACGCCCTTGCGCAGGGTGAACTCGTAGACGAGGCCGTCGCGGCTCGCCTCCCACGACTGAGCGAGCGCCGCCCCCATGCGCGTCCCGGGCAGCGGCCGCACCAGCGCATCGTGGACCGCGTAGTACACCATGAGCGGCAGCGCGGTCCCCGTGGCATCCGCCGGATCAAAGAACGCCGGGGTCAACGACACGTGCACGCCCCACGTCATCACCCCCTCCGCCCCCCACCCGGTTCCAGGACTCAAGACCCCAACACAGATCAAGGCGACAGTGGCCGAAACCGCGAGACACCGCAGAAACCTCAAACGCATTCGTTCTCCATTTGGTCTGACGGTATAGGGCTGCTCAAAAGGGCCCAGATGCGAGGCGGCGCCCGAAGGCCGCGGGCGAGGCGTACCCCTGGTACGTTGAGCCCGCGGCCGAGGGCGCCAACGAAGCAGATGGGTCCTTTTCAGCAGCCCGGGTCAGGGAGTGTCGGGGTCGATACCATGCTCCTTCAACTTCTTCCTCAACGTGTTGCGGTTGATGCCCAGGAGCTGGGCCGCGCGCACCTGATTGCTCTTGGTCTCGCGCATGACGGTACGCAGGAGCGGCTTCTCGACGAGCCCCACCATGAGTCCGTGGAGATTGGCCGATGCCTGGCCGCGCATGCCGCGCACGCATTCCGCCATCTTGCGCTCGATGATCTCCTCGAGCGAGGCATCGGCCGTTACACCCGCGGCCGCGGAGACGGGCCCGATGGGGAGGTGCTCGGGCAAGATCACCCCCGCCGAGGCCATGACCATGGCGCGCTGGATCACGTTCTCGAGCTCCCGCACGTTGCCCGGCCACTCATAGCCGACGAGGCGATCCATGGTGTCGGGGGCGATGACGCGCTCCCCTAGCGTTTCGGCATACTTCGAGAGGAAATGCTCGACGAGGAGCGGAGTATCGCCGCGACGCTCGCGCAGTGCGGGGAGGGAGAGCGTCACCACGTTGAGCCGATAGAAGAGGTCCTCGCGGAACTTCCCCGTCTTCATCATCGCCTCGAGGTCGCGGTGGGTCGCCGCCAGCACGCGCACGTCCATGCGAATCAGCTCGTGACCACCCACGCGCTCGAAGGCCCGCTCCTGGAGGGCGCGCAGGAGCTTCACCTGGAGCTCGGGCGGCATATCGCCGATCTCGTCGAAGAATACCGTGCCGCCGTGCGCCAGCTCGAGTTTGCCCAGCCGCCGCTCCTTGGCATCGGTGAATGCGCCCTTCTCGTGCCCGAACAGCTCGGATTCGAGGAGGGTGGCTGGAATGGCGGCGGCAGAAATGCCCACGAAGGGCCGCCCGGCCCGGCGGCTGTAGTGATGGAGCGCGCGTGCCACCACTTCCTTGCCCGTGCCCGATTCTCCGCGGAGCAGAACGGAGACGTCGCTCGCCGCCACGCGCCCGATCGTCTTGTAGACTTCCTGCATCGTGGGGTGGCGTCCGACGAGCGCGCCGAATTCCCAGACCTCTTTGAGGCCCGTCTTGAGCGAGGTGACCTCCTGGGAGAGACGGCGGGCGGTCAGGGCCCGCTCGGCGAGGAGGAGGGCCTCGTCGAGGTCGAAAGGCTTGGCGAGATAGTCGTAGGCGCCGCGCTGCATCGCCTGTATGGCGGTCTCCACGGTGCCGTGCGCGGTCATGATCACGACCTGGGCATCTGGCCGCTTCTCGCGCACCTGACCGAGCAGGGTCAGCCCATCGATACCAGGCATCCGGATGTCGAGGAGGATGAGATCGAAGGGCTGGGCCTCGGCCTCCCGCAGAGCGGCCGTGCCGTCCTTCACCGCCGTCACCTGGTAGCCGGCCCCGCGAAATCCCTTTTCGAGGACCCAGCGCAGACCGTCTTCGTCGTCGGCGATGAGGATGCGACCTTCCGCCATGCTGGCCATTCTACCCTCCGTGCCTCCGGCGCCGCTCAGCGCGCATCACTTGGCAATGGGCAAGAAGCATGAGAAGGCGGTGCCGCGCCCGGGCTCGCTCGTGACCTGCATGGCACCCTTGTGCTCCTCCACGATGCGGTGACAGAGAGCCAGGCCCAGCCCGAGGCCGCGATCCTTGGTGGTGAAGAACGGCGTGAAGAGCTTTTCTCGCGTGGCCGCGGGAATGCCCGCCCCTTCGTCGACCACCTGGATCTCGGCCATGGTCCGCTGGCCTTGCCCCAGGTCCACCTTGGCGAAGAGCGGGTTCATGCTGAGACGCGTCACCAGAGTGAGCTTGCCGCCTTCCGGCATGGCTTCGATGGCATTGCGCATGAGATTGTGGAAGACCTGCACGAGGCGATCCTCGTCGGCCATGATGGGGGGCAGGCTGGGATCGTAGCGGCGCACGAAGGACACCTGGCGCGCCGCGGCCATCTCCTCGAGGAGGAGGGCCACGCGCTCCAGAAGCTGGTGGACATTGAGGGGCACCGCGCGGAGCGTGACGGGGCGGCTCAGGTCGAGGAGCATCTCGATGATGCCGTTGACCCGCGTCACTTCCTTGAGCAGGACGTCCGTGTACTCGCCCCAACGCGCCTCGTCGCCCAGCTCGCGCTGCAGCAGCTGCACGGCGCCACGTATGGCCGAGAGTGGGTTGCGGATCTCATGGGCGAGCCCCACCGCCATCTGCCCGGCTGCGGCCAGCGTCTCGCCGCGGCGGACTTCGGACTCGAGCTGATGCAGCCGCGTGATGTCGCGCACCACGGCCACCGCGGAATCGATGGCGCCGCTTCGACCCGCGAGGGGCGCGGTCACGATGCTCACGCGCACGGGCCGGCCGTCCTGCCCCTCGATCACCGCCGAGGATTCGGAGCGGCTCTCGCCCGTGGCGAAGGTGTCCGTGAGGTGCCGCACCAGGGACGTATCGGGTGGGAACACTTCCTTGAGCGGCCGGCCGATCACACGGCGCGCGGAGCGTCCCAGCAACTCCTCCGCCGCCGGATTCCACAACACCACGCGGATATCGGCGTCCACTCCCACGAGCGCGTCGGGCAACCCGGACACCAGTGCCTCATAGTCCAGTCGCGGCATGGCCACTACGCGAGGGTCATCCCGGGGTCGGCGTTCATGGTCAGGGGCGCCCGCTCGCCCGCCTCGAGTCGATCGTTCCCCGCCGCGGCGATCATGGCCGCATTGTCGGTGCAGAGCGCGCGCGACGGGATGAAGAGCTCCCAGCCTCGCTCACCGCACTCGGCCGCGAGCGCCTGGCGCAACGCCGTGTTCGCGGCCACGCCCCCCGTGAGCACCAGTCGCCGTATGCCGAGGCGCTGCCCCGCCCGCAGGCTCTTGCGGACGAGGGTCTTGACCACGGTGGCCTGAAAGGACGCGGCCACGTCGGCCACCTGCGCCGTCGAGAGTACGCCGGCCGTCCGGACATGCAGCGACACCGCTGTTTTTATTCCGCTGAACGAGAAGTCCGGCGCGCCATCACTCATGCTGGCCGAGGGGAAGCGGATGGCTGCGGCATTCCCGCCCTGCGCCGCGCGCTCGATGGCAGGGCCACCCGGATAGCCCAGGCCGAGGAGCTTGGCGACCTTGTCGAAGGCTTCGCCGGCGGCGTCGTCCCGTGTCTGTCCCACCCGCACGTAGCGCCGTGGCGTCTCGACCACGTAGAGGGCGGTGTGCCCGCCCGACACCACGAGAGCGAGGAAGGGGTGCTCGGGCGCGCGCTCCTCGAGGAAGGCGGAATAGATATGGCCCTCGAGGTGATTCACCCCGACGAGCGGGGTGCCGTGCGCCCAGCTCAAGGCCTTGGCGGCGGAGCAGCCGACGAGAAGCGAGCCCACGAGACCCGGTCCCTGGGTCACGGCAATGCCGTCGAGATCGGAGAGTCCCATGCCGGCTTCGGCGAGGGCCCGGCGGACAACGGGCACGATCGCCTCGAGGTGACGCCGCGACGCGAGCTCGGGCACGACCCCGCCGTAGGGAGCGTGGACGTCGTCCTGCGACGCCACCACGCTCGACAGGATCTTGCGCCCCCCGTCGAGTACGGCGGCGGCCGTCTCGTCGCACGAGGTCTCGATGCCGAGCACGATCATGTACGAGCCACCGCCACGTGAATCACCGCGCGACCTGTGACACGGGCACGAGCCGCATGCCGCGGGCTTCCCAGCGCGGCACGTATTCGCGCAGGAGCCGCGCGGTCAGGGGATGACCGTGGGCGATGACGATGACCTCGCCGCGACTCTCCGCCCACCACGCCACCTCGTCCCACCGCACCCGGTCACCGGCCTCACCGGACGCGTGATCCACGATGACCTGCCGACGCCCGGCGCGAAGGCCCTGCGCCTTGGCCTCGTCGTAGGCGACGGAGAGATTGCTCGTCAGTCCATCCACCAGGAAGAGTCGTCGGCCTGCCATCACCTCGAGCACGCTGCGCATGCGCGTGCGATCCTCCGTCATGCGCGACCCCATGTGATTGGTCACGCCTACCGCGCCGGGCACGCTCGCCAGGTGCGCACCCATCTGCGCCTGTAGCTCTCGCGGGCTCATGGCCATGAGCAGAGCGCCGGGCCCGGGGTCCACTTCGGGGAAGCGGTACGGCTCCATCGGGAGATCGAGGAGGACCTCCATGCCCGCCTGCGACGCCTCGCGGGCCGTCCACCCGGATAGCGGCAGACCCGGCAGCACCGCCACCGTCAAGGGGCGGCGAATGTCGCGGAGCACATCGAAGACGTCACGCCGGCTGCCCAGGTCGTCGACGATGATGGCGACGCGAGGCGCCCCCGCCAGGCCCGGCGGAGCCGGGGAGGAGGATACGAGCGCTGCTGACGCCCGGGGCTTCGGCAGTACCGGAGCGCTTGCCGCGGGAGGCGGCGACGCGCGCCACGGCAGACCGAAAAGGCTAGCCTCGCCTCGGCGCGCCTGCCACTGGTCTAGCCCCACCACAGCGACCAACAGTACCGTGATGAGCCCGGCGAGAGCCGTCCAGACTCGCGCCGGCATGCCGCCCGATCAGCGCGCCGAGGTCTGCGCGGGCGCGCCAGCCGGCCGGGTGGTCTTGTCCATGATCTTCATCGCCTTGAGCAGGTCCAGCGCGCGCTGCAGCTGGGTGTCCTTCTTGAGCTGATCGTTCAGCCTCGCCTGCTCATCGACCGGCGGCTGAGGCGCCGCCTCGCCCGACGGGGGCGCCACGGGCTTGGGCGCCTCGACCACGATGTCCGGCGAGATGCCCTTGCCGTGGATGGAGCGCCCCTTCGGCGTGTAGTATTTCGCGGTGGTGAGACGCAGGCCAGAGCCGTCCGACAGCGGAATGATCGTCTGCACGGAGCCCTTGCCGAAGCTCTGCGTACCCAGCACGACCGCGCGCCCCCAGTCCTGGAGCGCACCGGCCACGATCTCGGACGCCGACGCGCTGCCCTGGTTGACGAGAACGACGATGGGGAAGTCAGAGTAGGTATGCTTGCCGCTCGCCTGGAAGCGCATGTTCTGGTTCCGCACGCGCCCCTCCGTGTAGACCACGAGCTTGCCCGGCTCGAGGAACTTCTCCGCGACCTCGACGGACGAGGTGAGGAGCCCGCCCGGATTGTTGCGCAGGTCGAGCACGAGCCCCTGGATGGGCTTGGCCTTGTTGTATTTCTCCAGGGCCGTCTCGATGTCGTTGCCCGTCTGTTCCTGGAACTGGCGCAGGCGGATGTACTCGATGCCGGGCTCGAGCTCGCCGCTCTTCACGGACTGGACGCGGATCTGCTCGCGCGTGATGGTGAAGTCCTTCGGCTCCTGCCATCCCTCGCGGATGACGGCGATGACGATCTTGCTTCCCGGCTTGCCCCGCATCTTCTTGACCGCGTCGGCCAGCTGCATGTCCTTGGTCGAGATCCCCTCGATCTTCACGATGCGGTCGCCCGGCAGGATGCCCGCCCGGTAGGCCGGTGTGCCTTCGATGGGCGTGACCACGGTGAGAATGTCGTCGCGCAGCGTAATCTCGATGCCGAGGCCCCCGAAGCTCCCCGACGTCTCAACCTGCATCTCGCGATACATCTCGGGGTCGAGGAAGGAGGAGTGCGGGTCGAGACCGCGGAGGGTCCCCTTGATGGCGCTGTAGATCAGTTCCTTGGGCGGCATCTCGTCCACGTACTGACTCTGGATGATGGACAGCACCTCGGTGAAGAGGCGCAGATTCTCGTAGGTTGCCGCCTGGTCATTGCTCTTGCTGGCCACTGCGCCACCGAGCGACAGAGTGAGCAGGAGCAAGACTGCCGCGACCATCCCCGCCTTCTTCACACTCCGAAACGAGCCCATCGCATTCTCCTGTTCCCTAACCTCGTGGTCTGAGCCATTGGGCGGGGTCCTGAGGCTTGCCCTGGTAGCGCACCTCGAAGTAGAGGCGCGGCCCCTGCAGCGAGCCCGTATCCCCGACCGTACCGATCACTTGTCCCTGTTTGACGTCGTCACCTTCGGCCACCTTCATGTCGGCCACGTGAGCATACAGCGTGTAGTACTCGTTTCCATGATCCACGATGATCAGGTTCCCGTAACCCCGGAACCACCCCGTGTACAGCACGTGCCCGGGGAAGACGGCGTGGACGTTCGACCCTTCGCCGGCGTCGATGTCTATGCCGTTCCGGAACGTCTTCGTTCCGAAGCGCGGGTTCACGCGTGTGCCATACTCCTCGACCACGCGCCCTTCCGCGGGCCAGACCAGCCGCCCGCGCATCGCTCCCAACCCCACCCCCGGCGTCGCACTCTCGCCGGGCGCTACTTTCGGCGGCTTCGACGTGGGCGGAGGAACCTTCGCGATCCGACGCCTCTCCTGGAGATCCCGAACGAACGCTTCGAGTCGCCGGGTGGCTTCGCTCAGCTCGCCGACCATGCGGTCGTGGTAGACCCGCTCGTCCTTGACCCGAGACAGGATCGCCCGCCGCTTGCCTGCTTCCCGGTCGGCCTCGGCCCGCTCGCCCTCGGCCTCGCCCCTGAGGGCCGACATCTCCTTGCGCCGGGCCTCCAGTCTGTCCTTCCGGTCCGCCAAACCCTCAGAAGTAACACGATACTCTCGAATCATTCGGGCGTCCACCGTGGCGAGAGTGGTCAGATGGCGCAGGCGGACGGCCTGCGCGACGGGGTCGTCGCCCGACAGAAGCACGGGGAGGGCGCCACCCTGGACCTGCAGCCGGTACATGGTCCGCAGGCGCTGGGCGAGGGCATCTTCCTGGCCGGACCGCTGGCTCTCGAGACGGACGATGTCGCGCTGAAGCTCGCTCATCTCCGCCTGGGAGCGCTGGATCCGCCCGTCGAGGATCGCCACCTGCTTGCGCTTCTCGCTCAATCGCCGGTCGATCGCTTCGAGCTCGGCGAGGAGTCCCGCCTCGCGCTTCCGCGCGTCCGCGGCCTTGGCGCGCTCTTCCTTGAGCCGCTTCTGCGTCTGCTGGAGCGCATGCTCCTTGTCGCCGAGGTCGGCGCCGTCCTTCTTCTGCTGCCCCACCGCGGGCAGGGTGAAGGCCAGCACGAGAAGAGAGCCGAGGACGATCCGGAGGGCGCGTGTCACGCCACGACCCGTCCGCGGGCGAGGAGGCCGCCGAATCCGCCCAACACGGCTCCGCCCGTGATGAGCAACAGAATCTGCGGCACCGAGAGGAACACCGCCCGGGCCAGTCCGAGCGTGAGCTGGAGGAGCGGCTCGAGCCTCGGCGCGCCGACCGCATAGGCCGCCTCGAGCAATGCCAGCGCGACTACGGCACCGAGGAGCCCCTGAACCATGCCCTGGAGGAGCTGGGGAAGGCGGACCACCGCCTCGCTCGCGCCGACGAGCCGCATGATCTCCGTCTCGGCGCGGCGGACATGGAGCACGAGCGTGGTGGCCGTGGTCACGGTGAGAATGGCGGCCAACGCCAGCACCGCCCCCACGGCGAGACCCACCACCTGGAAGAGCCGCTGCCAGCGGGCGAGACCTTCCACCCACTCCGCGCCCCCCTGCACTTCTTCCGACTCCGGCAATGCCGCGAGCTGCGCGGCAAGCGCACGCGTCGCCTCGGGAGTGGTCGCGCCTTCGGCGGGCGTGACCTCGAGCGAGGCGGGGAGCGGATTACGAGGCAGGTGATCGACCACGCCTCCCTGGGGTCCCAGTGACTGCCGCAGGGCGCTGAGCGCCTCCGCCTTGCCGACATAGCGCACGCGCTGCACTCCGTCGAGATCCTCGACGCGCCGGGTGAGATCGGACAGGGCGGCCGGCGTCGGCTCGTCCTTAAGGAAAACGACCACTCTCACTCGATCACGCCACTGCCCGACGGCGCGGCCGAGGTTCAAGGACAGGAGCCAGAAGCCGCCGAGTGCGGTCAACGACAAGGTGATGAGCAGGATGGCGCTGACGCCCACGCGGCCGGCGCGGCGAAGATCCACGAAGGCCTCGCTGACAATGAAGCTCAGCATGGGCGGCTACCGCTGCGCACCTGCCCCCATCACTTTGCTCATCTTTCGTCTTGCTCAGCCCTCGTCCTTGGTCAGGACGCCCGCTTCGAGGCGCACGGTGCGGCGCTTGAGCTGGGTGGCCAGGCGCAATTGATGAGTGGCGAAGAGCACGGTGGTGCCGCGGCTCCAGATGTCCTTGATGAGGTCGAGGATCTCGCCCGCCATCTCTTCGTCGAGATTGCCCGTGGGCTCGTCGGCGAGGAGGAGGGCGGGAGACTTCACGATGGCTCGGGCGAGGGCCGCGCGCTGTGCCTCGCCCTGCGAGAGCTGCGCCGGATAGGCCTGGGCGCGCGACGACAGCCCCACCGCCTTCAGCGCCTGAAAGGACTTGGGCGTGATCTCGCGGCGGGAGGTGCCCAGTACGCGCAGGACGAAGGCGATGTTCTCGAAAACGGTCCGTCCCGAGAGAAGCTTGGCGTCCTGGAAGACGATGCCGAGCGAGCGCCGCAGGAGCGGGACCTCGGAGCGCTTGAGCCCGGTGACGTTGAAGCCGGCGACCTCAATCTCGCCCTCCGAGGCCTGCTCGTCTGCGTAAAGGAGGCGCAAGAGGGTGGTCTTGCCCGCCCCACTCGCGCCGGAGAGCACGACGAACTCGCCCTTCTCGACGGCGAACGAGACATCGTTGAGGGCGGGCAGCTTCATCGGCCCGCCGTGGAAGAGCTTACAGACGTGCTGGAGCCGTATCATGAGGCTGCCACCATTCTATCCAAGCCTTCAGACTTTCGGTAGTTTCTCGATCTGCTCGATCAGAAGTGAATTCACCACGGCAGGGTTGGCTTTACCGGAAGTGGACTTCATGACCTGCCCGACTAGGAAGCCCAAGGAAGGCTTATTCCCGGCCTTGTAGTCCTGGACAGCCTTGGGGTACGTCGAGAGCACCGTGCCCACCACCGTGCTCAGTACAACAGTGTCGGCGACTTGGACCAAGCCCTCGCGGTCGACGATGGCGCGCGCGCTCTCCCCGGACGCGAGCATCTTCTCGAAGACGTCCTTGGCCATCCGGCCGCTGATGGTGCCATCCTCGATCAGGGCAATGAGCCCCGCGAGGTCAGCCGGCCTGACGGGGCATGCGGCAATGGCCTTCTCGTCGTCGGGAGGCACGACCCGCAAGACCTCGTTGAGCACCCAGTTCGCCACGGTCTTCGGATTGGCCGATCCCGTGGCCGCCGCCTCGAAGTAGTCGGCCAGCCCTTTGCTTTGGGTCGCCACGTCCGCATCGTATGCGCTGAGCGCGTAGACCTTGGTGAAGCGCTGGCGCCGCGCCGCCGGCAGCTCGGGCAGGGTGGCGCGCACCTGCTCGATCCAGGCAGACGCGACGTCGAGCGGGGGGAGGTCCGGTTCCGGGAAGTAGCGGTAGTCGTGGGCGAACTCTTTCGAGCGCATGGAGACCGTGTGTCCCTTGTCCGGGTCCCACAGTCGCGTCTCCTGCACGATGCGCTCGCCCGAATCGAGGGCGCGGGCCTGGCGCTTGATCTCGTACTCGATGGCATGCTGGACGTTGCGGAAGGAATTCATGTTCTTGATCTCGACCTTGGTGCCGTACTCCTTCGCCCCCGGGCGCCGCAACGAGATGTTCGCATCGCAGCGCAGCGAGCCCTCCTCCATGTTGCCGTCGCAGACGTCCAGGTAGACGACGATGGCGCGGAGCGACTTCAGATACGCGGCCGCTTCCTCGGGGGTGCGCATGTCGGGCATGGAGACGATTTCCATGAGCGGCACCCCCGCCCGGTTGAAATCGACCTGGCTCGACTGCGCCGTCTCCAGACTCCCTTCGTGAACGAGCTTGCCCACATCCTCCTCGAGGTGCAGACGCTGGATGCCGATCCGGCGCGAGGCGCCCGCCACCTCGATGTCGAGATAGCCGTGCTCGGCCAGCGGCTCCTCGTACTGGCTGATCTGGTAGTTCTTCGGCATGTCCGGATAGTAGTAGTGCTTTCGCGCGAAGCGATTGTCGGCGTTGACCGTGCAATTGATGGCCAGCGCCGTCTTGATCCCGAACTCCACCGCCCGCCGGTTGATGACGGGGAGCGTGCCCGGCATGCCCTGGCAGACGGGGCAGGTCTGGGTATTGGGTGGCGCCCCGAAGGCCGTGGAGCAGCCGCAGAACATTTTGCTGCGCGTGCGAAGCTGCGCGTGAACCTCGAGCCCGATGACCACTTCGTAGGCGTCGCTCATGCCACGAGCTCCGGCTTCCGTTCCCGCCACGGCGTGGCCGCTTCGTAGGCCTTGGCCGTTCTCAACAGGGTGGCCTCGTCGAAGGCCTTGCCGATCATCTGGAGCCCGATGGGCAATCCCGTCCGGGTGAATCCCCCCGGCATGGACAGGCCGGGCAGCCCGGCCAGGTTGACGGGAATGGTGAAGACGTCGTTGAGGTACATCTGCAGCGGGTCTGCCCTCTCCCCCAGCTTGAAGGCCACGCTGGGAGTGGTGGGGGCCACGATCACGTCGACCAGCTCGAAGGCCCGCCGGAAATCTCGGAGCACGAGGGTGCGCACCTTCTGGGCTTTGCCGTAGTACGCGTCGTAGTAGCCCGCCGACAGCGCATAGGTGCCGAGCATCACCCGGCGCTTCACCTCGTCGCCGAAACCGGCCCCGCGCGTCCGGGAATACATGTCGATCACGTCGCGGGCGCCCGGCACGCGCAGGCCGTACTTGACGCCGTCGTAGCGCGCGAGATTGGACGAGGCCTCCGCGGGCGCGATCACATAGTACGCGGCGAGGCCGTATTCGGTGTGCGGCAGGGACACGCGCTGGGTCTGCGCACCCAGATCCTCGAGAGTGGCGATGGCCGCTCGAACCGCTGCCTCCACCTCGGGGTCGAGCCCTTCGATGAAGTACTCGTCGGGAATGCCCACCTTCAAGCCCTTGACGCCCCGGGACAGCGCGGCCGCGTAGTCGGGCACCGGCATCGGCGCCGAGGTGGAGTCCATGGGGTCGAGCCCCGCGATGGTCTGGAGCATGAGCGCGGCGTCCGCCACGTCCTTCCCGAACGGCCCGACCTGATCGAGCGAAGAGGCAAAGGCGATCAGGCCAAAGCGCGACACGCGTCCATAGGTTGGCTTGAGGCCGACGGTGCCGCAGAAGGCCGCGGGCTGGCGGATGGAGCCGCCGGTGTCGGTGCCGAGCGTAGCGGCGGCGAGGTCGGCGGCCACCGCTGCCGCGGAGCCGCCCGAAGATCCACCGGGCACCCGGGAGAGATCCCAGGGATTCCGCGTGGTGAAGAAGGCCGAGTTCTCCGTGGACGAGCCCATGGCGAATTCGTCCATGTTGAGCTTGCCCAGGAGCACCGCGCCCGCCGCACGGAGCCTCGTCACCACCGTGGCATCGTAGGGCGGGAGGTAGCCCTTGAGGATCTTCGAGCCGCAGGTCGTCTCCACGCCCCGCGTGCAGAACACGTCCTTGAGGGCGAGGGGAATGCCGTCGAGGAGCCCGATCGGCTTCTTCGTCTCGAATCGCGCATCCGATTCCGCCGCCTGCTTGCGCGCCGCCTCCGACGTCCGCGCCAGGTACGCCTTTACCTGGGGATCGAAGGACGTGATGCGGTCGAGGTACTCGCGCGTGGCCTGCGAGGGCGTCGCCTCCCCCCTCCGGAAGCGGGCGCCGAGCTCGTGGATGGTGAGACGAGTGAGCATGCTTACGACTTTGGGGGCGACTCTTCGGGCGACTCTTCGATGATCCTGGGCACGCGGAAGAACTCGCCGCTCCGGTCCGGGGCATTCGCCAGCATGACGTCTTGCGGAAACGATTCGCGCGGCTCGTCCTCACGCATCACATTGGTCATGGGCATGGTGCGAGAGGTGGGCGGAACACCTTCGGTGTCGAGGGCGCGGAGCTTGTCGATATAAGACAGGATGCCGTCGAGCTCCCCGCGCATGCGCTCCTTCTCCGCATCGGTGAGGGCGAGCCGGGAGAGCCGAGCCACGCTCTCGACTTCCTTCATGGTGATCTTGGGCATGGTCATCTTGGGTATGGTCATCTTGGGCTCGGCCACCGCTACAGCTCCTCCAGGTGCGCGTACTCCAGCGACAGGCGCTTGCGGCCGACGCTCGCGAAGTGCACGGTGGCGATCACGTCATTGCCCTCCCGCTGGATGCCGACGAGCAGCCCCTCGCCCCACCGCGCATGCCGGAGCTTGGCCCCCACCCGGAACGGCAGGTCGTCGTCGTCCACCGCCGGCGTCGGAGCCGCGGCGGTCGCCCTCCCGGCCGACGGCTCGGACCGCGAGGCGTTGAGCAGCACGAGCTGCTCCGTCGGGATCTCGAGGAGAAAGCGCGAGGGCTCTCCCAGCCCATAGCCCTGGATGCGCCGGTGAAGGGCATAGGAGAGCCACAGCCGCTGCTCGGCCCGGGTAATGCCGACGTAGCAGAGACGGCGCTCCTCCTCCAGCTCCTCCGTGTCGTCCATCGAGCGCGAGTGGGGGAAGACGCCTTCCTCCATGCCCGTGAGGAAGACGGCGGGGAACTCGAGCCCCTTGGCCGAGTGGAGGGTCATGAGGGTGACCCCGTCGGCGTCCTCGTCGAGCGAGTCCACGTCGGCCACGAGGGCGATGGAGTCGAGGAAGGCCTCGAGGGGAACGCTTTCGGCCCCCGCTTCCTCCTGGGTCGCCACGAACTCCTCCGAGGCCGCCACGAGCTCTTCGATGTTCTCGAGCCGCCCGTCCGCTTCCGCCGTGCGCTCCGCCTTGAGCACATCGCGATAGCCGGAGGCGATCGCCACCTCGTCGATGAAGGCGGGCAACGTGAGGGTGGCCCGTCGCTCGGCGAGGCGGGCGATGAGACGGCCGAAGTCGTCGAGGGCCCGCCGGGCCTTGGTCGCGAGATCGGCGGGCAGCTCGGCGCAGGCGGCTAGCAATGACACGCCGCGGGCCCGGGCCGCGTCAGCCAGGCGATCGAGGGTGGCCTTGCCCACCCCGCGGCTCGGCGCGGCGATGGCGCGACGAAAGGCCACGTCGTCCGCGGGATTGACGGCCAGGCGCAAGTACGCGACGATGTCCTTGATCTCCCGTCGCTCGTAGAAACGCACGCCGCCCACGATCACATAGGGAATGCTCGCCCGCCGGAGGGCGTCCTCGAGCACACGCGACTGGGCGTTGGTCCGGTAGAACACGGCCACGTCGCCGTACGGGAGGCCCTGGCCGTGCAGCGACCGCACCGTCTGGGCGACCCAACCCGCCTCCTCGCTCTCGTCCCAGGCGCGGTAGACTTTCGCCTGCTCCCCCTCGTCGTTCTCCGTCCACAGGCGCTTGTCTCTCCGCGCCCGGTTGTTCGCGATGATGGCGGAGGCGATGTCGAGAATCCGCTTGGTCGACCGGTAGTTCTGCTCGAGCGGTATCACGAGGCAGTCGGGGAAGTCCTTCTCAAAGTCGAGAATGTTGCGGAGATCGGCCCCGCGCCAGCGATAGACCGACTGGTCCGGATCGCCGACGACACACAGGTTCCGGTGCTCCTGGGTCAGGAGCTGGATGATGCGGTACTGGGCACGGTTGGTGTCCTGGTACTCGTCCACGAGCACGTGGGCCCACAGCGTGCGATACCACGCGAGCGATTCGGGCGAGGTCTCCAAGAGCTTGACCACGAGCAGGAGCAGGTCGTCGAAATCCACCCCTCCCACCGCGCGCAGCCTGTCCTCGTACAGGCGGTAGAGCTGAGCGATGCGCTCCTCGCGAGGGGTGCGGGCGAGCCGCTCCGCCTCTTCCACCGAGAGCATGTGGTTCTTCGCGTGGCTGATGCGGTGGACGACCGAGGCGGGCGTGGTCTGCCGCTCGTCCATGTCGAGCTGGCGCATCGCTTCCTTCACGATGCTGAGCCGGTCCTCTTCGTCGTAGATCACGAAGGAGGGCTGGAGCCCCACCAAGCGGGCGCGCTCGCGGAGGATGCGCACGCAGGCCGAATGGAAGGTGGCAATGAGGGGCGGGCGGATGCCCGCGGGCAGGAGGAGGTCCTCGACCCGGCGTCGCATCTCTCCGGCCGCCTTGTTGGTGAAGGTGACGGCGAGCACGTGACGAGGGCTGATACCCTCGACGCCGAGGAGCCAGGCGATACGATGCGCGATCACGCGCGTCTTGCCGCTGCCCGCCCCCGCCAGCACGAGCACGGGCCCCTTGGTAGCCTGCACGGCCTGACGCTGGACCGGGTTGAGCGAGCCGAGGATGGTTTCCGGGGCGACGGCGGGGCGCAACATGGATTCGTACGATATCACAGCGGCGGTCGTGACGCGCCGCCGCGCTCGCTACTCGACGGTGACGGACTTGGCGAGATTCCTCGGCTGGTCGACGTCGCGGCCGAGCCGGACCGCGACGTGGTAGGCGAGGAGCTGAAGGGGGATGGCCATGAGGATCGGCGACAGCAGCTCGGGCGCGGCGGGCACCGTCATCACATGCGCGGCGCGGGCCCCGATCTCACGATCGCCTTGGTGAGCGAGGGCGATGATACGCCCGTCCCGCGCCCGCACCTCCTCGACCGTGTTCATCATCCGCTCGTACGAGGCATCGCGCGGGGTGAGGGCGATCACGGGCATGCCGTCGTCGATGAGCGCGATGGGGCCGTGCTTCATTTCGCCCGCCGGGTAGCCCTCCGCGTGCAGGTAGGAGATCTCTTTGAGCTTGAGCGCTCCCTCCAGGGCGATCGGATAGTGAATGCCGCGCCCGAGGAAGAGGAAGTTTTTGTAGGTGGCCATCTCCTTGGCGAGATCCGCGATCTCCGGCTCCCTTTCGAGCGCCTGCTCCATGAGGCGCGGCAACTCGAGAAGACCCTGGACGTGCTTGCGGCCGTCCTCGGCGAGGAGGGCGCCGCGGCGGCGGCCGAGCCAGAGGGCGAGGAGATAGCACGCGGTGAGGGTAGCCGTGAAGGTCTTGGAGGACGCCACGCCGATCTCGGGCCCCGCGTGAGTGTAGAGCACGCCGGTGGACTCGCGCTGGAGCGCCGAGCCGACGACGTTGGTGATGCCCACGATGGGCGCGCCGCGGTCGCGCGCGGCCTTGATCGCGCCCAAGGTGTCCGCCGTCTCCCCCGACTGGGAAAGGGCGACCACGAGCGTCTCCGGGCCGAGCACCGCGTCGCGGTAGCGGAACTCCGAGCCGAGGTCCACGTCGGTGGAGAGCCCGGCCAGCCGCTCCACGAGGAAGCGGCCGACGATGGCCGCGTGATACGACGTGCCGCACCCGATGAAGAGAACGCGCCGGAGACCCGCGACCACGTCGGGGTCGAGGCCGATGTCGGGCAGCACCACCGTGCCGCCCTCCGGCGACACGCGGCCGCGCAGGGTATCGGCGACGGCGCGCGGCTGCTCGTAGATCTCCTTGAGCATGAAGTGCCGGTAGCCGCCCTTCTCGGCGAGAATGGGATCCCACAGGATGCGCGTGGGCGCGCGCGAGACGGGAGCGCCGCCGAGGTCGGCGATCTCCACGCCATGGCGGGTCACCACCGCCACGTCCTCGTCCTCGAGGATGACCACGTCGCGCGTGTGGGCGAGGAGCGCGGGAATGTCCGAGGCGAGGTAGGTCTCGCCCTGCCCCAGTCCCACCACCACGCTGCCCGCTCCGTGCTTGGCCGCGACGAGGCGGTCCGGCGTGCGCTGGGACAGCACCACGATGGCGTAGGAGCCCTTGAGCTCGCGCAAGGCCCGCCGCACCGCCTCCTCCAGCCGCGGCGTGTCCTCGAGATGCCGCTCGATCAGGTGCGCGATGACCTCGGTGTCCGTCTCCGAGGTGAAGACGTGCCCCTCCGCGCCCAGGCGCTCCTTGATGGGCAGGTAGTTCTCGATGATGCCGTTGTGGACCACCACCAGCGTGCCCGAGCCGTCCGTGTGCGGGTGCGCGTTTTCGTCGGTGGGCCGTCCATGGGTCGCCCAGCGCGTGTGACCGATGCCCACACTGCCGCGCAGGGGCCGCTCACGGAGAATGCCTTCCAGCACCTTGATGCGCCCCGCCGCGCGCCGCACCTCGAGGCCGGCCGACCCCAGCACGGCCACCCCGGCCGAGTCGTAGCCGCGATACTCGAGCCGCTTGAGTCCGTCCACGATGACACCCACCGCGTCCTTGTCCCCGAGGTAGCCGACGATGCCGCACACGGCTTCAGTGCTCCTTCTTGGCGGGGCCGCGCCGGGCGCGACGGCGGGCGACCCAGCCTTCCTTCACCACCTGTTCGCTCCGCTCCACGGTCAGTGCGCCGGGGGGGACATTCTTGGTCACCACGCTGCCCGCGGCGACGAAGGCGTCGTCTCCGATGGTGATGGGGGCCACCACGCTGCTGTTGCTGCCCACGAAGGCGCGATCGCCGATCTTCGTCTCGTGCTTGTCGACGCCGTCGTAGTTCACGATGATCACTCCCGCGCCGATGTTCACCCCGTCGCCCACGGTGGCGTCGCCGATATACGCAAGGTGGCTCGCCTTGCTCCCCCGCCCGAGGTGCGATTTCTTGAGCTCCACGAAGTTGCCGACCCTGGCGGCCGCGCCCACATGCGATTTCGGGCGAAGGTGGCAGAAGGGGCCGAGCTGGGCATCGGCTTCCACCACGGAATCGGTGAGCACGCAGTACGGCTTGAGGGTGACTCGATCGCCCAGGCGGCTTCCGCTCACGTGGCAGCCCGCGCCCACCACACACTCGGCGCCGATGACCGTGGCCCCTTCGAGAACAGCCCCTGGATACACCACCGTGTCGGGACCGATCTCCACCGTGTCGTCGACGTACGTGACGGCGGGGTCGAGCACGGTGACCCCCTCGGCCATGAGGCGGTCGAGCGTCCGCCGTCTCAGCGCGGCCCCGACGTGGGCGAGCTGCTTGCGGTCATTGATGCCGAAGCATTCTTCGGGGTCGGGGGCGGCGAGGGCTTCGATGATCGCGCCATCTTTGGCGAGGAGGGCGATGGCGTCGGTGAGGTAATACTCGCCCTGTTTGTTCTGGGGCGCCACGCGATCCAGCGCGCTCCAGAGCCGGCGCGCGTCGAAGCAATAGACGCTCGTGCCGATTTCGTGAATCGCCCTCTGGGCCGGCGTGGCGTCAGCGTGCTCGACGATGGCGACCGGGCGGCCACTCTCCCGGATCACGCGCCCGTATCCCGTGGCATCGTCAAGCACCGCAGTGAGCAGCGTGGCCGCCGCGCCCGCCGCCGTGTGTCGCTCGACGAGGGCGCGAAGCATTGCCTCCGACATGAGCGGCTGATCACCGGGCAGCACGAGGATTGTCCCGGGCCCGTCGCCGCAGGCGCCGCGCGCCTGGAGAAGCGCATGCCCAGTGCCCAGACGCTCCTTCTGCTCGGCATACGCGAGATCGGGCGCCTCTCCCACCGCCGCGCGCACCGCGTTCGCCTCGCGGCCGATCACGAGGACCACCCGCGCGCCGAGGGCACGGGCCACCCGTACCGGATAGTCGATGAGCCGCCGGCCCCCCAGGAGGTGCAGGGCCTTCGGGCGGCGTGAGCGCATGCGCTTTGATTCGCCGGCCGCCAGGATCACTGCGGTGAAATCGCTCATCGCGCCATTAGGTTAGCACGCATCGTGCCAACCCTCCCACGGGCCATGGCGTCCCGTTTACGAGCGCAAATGATCTAACCTTCTCGCCCACGGTCAACATGCCAAGAGGCATGTTGAGGATGAATGACAGAGCTAGTCTCGCAGATGAGACAGAAGAGTGACGATCCTGTTGGGCAATGGACACGCAAGGTCTACGACCTCGCCCGTCGCGGGATGCAGGAAGGAAAGCCCTGCGGCGTGGAGGGCCACGCCGCCCAGGCCCTCGACCAGGCCGGGCGGAAGCGAGTCGAGGCCCTTGCGGGCGCCGTAGGTGGTGTCGCCGACCAGGGGATGACCCAGGGACGCGAGGTGAACGCGGATCTGATGCGTCCGCCCGGTCTCGAGCCGGCACTCGAGATAGGTGAATCCGACGTAGCGCTCGAGGACGCGGAAACGTGTCACGGCGCGCTTGCCCGTGCCCGGGCGAGCCACGGCCATCCGCACCCGCGAGCGGGGATCACGGGCGATCGCAGCGTCGACCACGCCCTCGTCGCGCCTGATCACGCCGTGGGCAAGACAGAGGTAGCGGCGCGACATGCTGCGTCGGCCGAGCTGCGCGGTGAGAGCATCGTAGGCCACCCGCGTCTTGGCAAGGACGATGAGCCCCGACGTGCCCTTGTCGAGGCGGTGGACGATGCCCGGGCGGCGAGGACCGCCCACGCCGGAGATCTCCGGCGCGTGGGCGAGCGCCGCGGCGGCCAGCGTGCCCGTGGGACTTCCCGCCCCCGGGTGCGTCACCATTCCCGCGGGCTTGTCCACGACGAGCACGTGGGCATCCTCGAACACCACGCGGAGAGGAATCGCTTCAGCCGCCATTTCGTCGGACGGCGGCGGCGGCACGACGGCCTGGACGTGCTCCCCGGGCTTGAGCCGGTGGGAGGCCTTGCGGGCGGCGCCGTCGACCTGGACATGGCCTCCGTCGATCAGCGTCTTGATCCGCGTACGGGAGAGCTCAGGCAGCCGCGAGGCCAGCCACAGATCCAAACGTCGGCCCGTCTCGGCCGCGCTCACCGTGGCCGCCACATGCTTGGCGGCCTCGACGGTCATGCCTGGGGCGGCGACGCCGTCAGCATGCGGAGGGCGAGCAGCGCCACGCCCACGCTGATGGCCGAGTCGGCGACATTGAAGGCGGGCCAATGCCAGCCACGCCAGTAGAAGTCGAGGAAGTCCACCACGGCCCCAAAGCGCGCGCGATCGATCAGATTCCCTGCGGCGCCGCCGAAGATCATGCCGATGGAGACGGCGGCCACTCTCCCGCCCTCGGGCAGGAGACGCGTGGCGATGCTGGCCAGTACCCCCACCGCGGCCACGGACAGCAGCGCGACGACCCAGCGCCAGGCCGGCGGCACGGTGCCGAGCATTCCGAAGGCGAGCCCGGGATTCATGACGAGGGTGAGGGAGAAGAAGCCGTCGATGACGGTCACGGGCGCGCCGGGCGGGAGGGCGTGCAGGGCGATCCACTTCACGGCCTGGTCGAGGATCACGATGATCCCGCCCACCAGCGTCACCAACGTCATGAACGGCCGAGAACGACGGGCAGGCAGCGCTCGCAGAGGGTCGGATGCCTGGGATCGGCGCCCACCTCCGGGCTCCACGTCCAGCACCTCTCGCACTTTTTCCAGCCGAGCCGCTGCGCGGGTACCACGGCGAGGGCGAGACCGGGTATGTCCTGGCTCTCGTAGAGGACTCCCCCGTCCGCGGGCACCGTCTCGGTGAGCCTCACCGCCGACACGTTGAACAGAGTGGCCAGCAATGCCTCACCCTTGCCCGTGAGGAGGGGCCGCCACTGCTCTTCGGGAGCGCTGGTGACGTAGACGACGGCGTCGATACCCTTGCCGATCAGCCCCTGCTTGCGTGCGGACTCGAGGGCGCGCGACACCTCGCCGCGCACTTCGAGAAGCCGTTCCCAGTCGGCGGCCAAGCGCTCGTTGACCCACTCGCCCCGCTCCTCGGGCAAGGTCACGAGGTGGACGCTCTCCGGCTTGCCCCGCCCCGGGATATGGCCCCAGACCTCGTCGGTGGTGAAGGACAGGATGGGCGCGAGAATCCGCGCGAGCGCGGTCAGCATCTCGAAGCAGACCGTCTGCGAGGCGCGACGGCTCGGGTCATCGGGAGCGCGGGTGTAGAGCCGGTCCTTGATGATGTCGAGATAGAGCGAGGAGAGATCCACCGCGCAGAAGTTGTGCGTGGTGTGGAAGACCACGTGGAACTGGTACTCCTCGTAGGCCCGGCGCGTGCGCGCGATGAGCTCGCCCAGGCGCATGAGGGCCCAGCGGTCGATCTCGTCCATCTGATCGTAGGAGACGCGATCGCGGTCGGGATCGAAGTCGGCCAGCGTCCCCAGGAGGAAGCGGAACGTGTTGCGAATCCGCCGGTAGGCGTCGGAGAGCCGGTTCAGGATCTCGTGCGAGAGCCGGATGTCCTCGGCATAGTCCTCGGAGGCCACCCAGAGCCGCAATACCTCGGCGCCGTACTTGGGGATCAGCTCCTCCTGCTGGACGTAGTTCCCCTGCGACTTGGACATCTTTCTCCCCTCACCGTCCACCACGAAGCCGTGGGTGAGGACCGACTGGTACGGCGCGCGATTCCGCGTCCCCACCGCCTCGAGGAGCGAGGAATGGAACCAGCCGCGATGCTGGTCCGAGCCTTCGAGGTACATCTCGGCCGGCCATCGCAACTCGGGCCGCGTCTCGAGCACCGCGGCGTGGCTGCATCCCGAGTCGAACCAGACGTCGAGAATGTCCGTCTCCTTGCGGAACTCTTCGCCCCCGCACTTGGGACAGCGCGTGCCGGGCGGCAGCAGATCCTTGGCCGCGCGCGCGTGCCACTCTTCGGCGCCCCGCCCGTCGCGCATGATGGCGGCCACGTGCTCGACCAGACGCTCCTCGACGAGGAGCGCCTCGCAGGCCCCGCAGTAGAAGGCCACGATGGGTACGCCCCACACGCGCTGGCGCGAGATGGTCCAGTCGGGACGGTGGGCGATCATGTTGAAGATGCGGTCGCGCCCCCACCCGGGGATCCACGCCACTTCGTGCTCGACGGCCTCGAGGGCGCGCTGGCGCAGGCCCTTCTTGTCGAGCGAGATGAACCACTGCTCGGTGGCCCGGAAGAGCGTCGGGTTCTTGCAGCGCCAGCAGTGCGGATACTCGTGGCTCAGGGTGACCTCCGCCACGAGGGCGCCGATCTTGCGCAGGTGCTCGACGATCTTCGGATCGGCCTCCCACACCGTCATGCGCCCGAAGAGTTCGACTTCGGGGACATAGCGGCCGTCGTCGTCCACGGGGTTGTAGATCTTGAGGCCCGCCTTCCGGCCGAGCTCGTAGTCCTCCTCACCGTGCCCCGGAGCGATGTGCACGAGCCCCGTGCCCGTGTCCATGGCGACGAAGTCGGCCGCCAATACGGGCGAATCCCGATCGATCCAGGGGTGGCGGGCCACCGTGCCCTCGAGGGCCCGGCCAGGAATCGCCACGTCGGTGAGGGAGGCGCGGCCACGCACGCCCGGCAGGCCGGCGAAGGCCTCGGCGAGCGGGCGGGCCACGATCAGCGATTGGCCGTCGAGCTCGACCACCGTGTAGGTCTCCGTCGGATTGACCGCGATGGCGAGATTGGCGGGCAGCGTCCACGGCGTGGTGGTCCAGATCACGAGCGAGGCGGGCTTCCCTCCGAGCGCCTGCGCGAGGGCGGGAGAAGACGAGCGCACGGGGAACCTGACGTACACCGTCTGAGTGGTCTGGTCCTCATACTCGACCTCGGCCTGGGCGAGCGCGGTCTTGCAGTGCATGCACCAGTGCACGGGCTTGAGACCCTTGTAGACGACGCCGGTGCCGACAAAGCGGCCGAACTCGCGGGCGATCACGGCCTGATAGGCAGGCTCCATGGTCACGTACGGGTGCTTCCAGTCGCCGAAGATGCCGAGTCGCTTGAACTCCTCGCGCTGGATGTCGATGTACTTCTGCGCGTACTCGCGGCAGCGACGAATCTTCTCGAGCGGATCCATGGCTCGCCGCACGTCTCCGTCCGCGGTGTCGAGACCGAGCTCCTTGTCCACCTGATGCTCGATGGGCAGGCCGTGACAGTCCCAGCCCGGCACGTAGACGGCGTTGTGCCCCAGCATGGCCCGCGACTTGACGACGAAGTCCTTCAAGATCTTGTTGAGGGCTGTCCCCATGTGAATGTTGCCATTGGCATAGGGCGGGCCGTCGTGCAGGATCCACAGGGGGCGATTTGCCGACACCTGGCGGATCCGGCTGTAGATGTCCATCTCGTCCCAGCGCGCGAGCATGTCGGGCTCGAGCTTGGGCAGATTGGCCTTCATGGGGAAGGAAGTCTTCGGGAGGTTGAGCGTGTCCTTGTAGTCCATAGAGGGAGAAACGTAACACCGATGCGCGTTTAGGGCAAGGAAGGCGCCCACCAGCCAGCCCGTGGGAAGGTCACCGGTGTCACGTAAGGAGGCTACCGGACGTCGCGGCAGCTGATTCGGAGCGCGATGCGATCGCTACTTCGGGGCGATCGTGACGATACCGGCCGTGCTGTCTATGGTGACCTTGAACTGATCGAGGAAGTCGCGGCCGAGGAGCCCGTCGCCCTGCGAGAGATCGACGTCGTGGGCCGCGATGCGGAGCGGTCCCGAGCGGGAGCTGCCGACTTCGATGCTCTGAATGGGCACGAAGAGTACGTCGGCGGAGCCCGTGGCGCCTTTGACGGATCCGCGAACGGCCTGCGTCGATCCGATGCCCATGCCGGCGAGCACCCGGGGGTTGATCACGGTCACCGACGCTCCGGTGTCGAGGATGAGACTGGCCGCGCTGCCGCCATTGACTTTGGCGGAGACCATGATAGGCCTGCCGGGCGTGAACGGAATGCGCGTGCTGCCCGCCGCGGCGTCGCCGGGCAACGAGCTGGCCACGGGTGCGGCCGGGCGCTCCGGGAAAACCATCATCTGCGCCTTGGGGCGGAATCGATCCGGCACGCTGTCGAGGCCCTGCGTGTAGTGAACACTGCCCTGGTCGTCGGTCCACCTGTACATCTCCGCCCAGGCGGGGGTGGCGACGAGGCCTAGGGCTCCCCAGATCATCAGTAATGCCAGTCGCCTCGACCACTTCATCGCTTGAGCCAGTATATCTGGCGGGGGCGATCTTCCTGAAACTCCGCCGGCCGGGGCCCCTCGCCCCGAGGGATGACCTCCGGGCGGGGCCGGGGGGTGCCCTCCCTGGACCACGCCGAGTCGCAGCCCCCGTGGCCACTCTGGCCCGCCACGAGACCGTGGTTTTAGGCTTCGAGAACCTCCCCAGAAGACACGGGTCCAGGGAGGGCACCCCCCGGCCCCGCCCTCCCCGCTGTTGCAACAGCAACCCAACCCGGGACTATTCCAGGCTGTGGTCAAACCCCAAGCTTGATCGGTGGCGGGCTGACCACGGCGGAGGTGGGTGGGGGCGGGGGCAGCCTCCGCGGACCCGTATCTTCTGCGGGGGTTCTCGAAGCCGAAACCCATTCTCTCGTGGCGGGCCAGAGTGGCCCCGGGGCCTGCGACTCAGCGTGGTCCGCGGAGGCTGCCCCCGCCCCCACCCGCCGAACTGTCGGCAGGCTTCGGCGCCGGGACAGGACACGTGACAGGCGCCAAGCGCCAACGGTTCCATGCGGTCTCGTACACGACCATCTCGTCCGCCCCCGCCACGGTGTTGTGGTCGAGCTTGACCCGATGGATGGGCGTGAAGAGGTCAGTTCGGGTGGAGAGCGAGGGGAACCAGGCGGGGAAGACGATCAGATAGTCGGGGCAAGCCTGCTCGAGGTAGCGGAGGACGCCAGGCTCGCCTTCGCGGCGATAGGGAATGATGGCGGGCGTAACGAGGCCCATGACGTCGATCACCTCACGCCGTCCGAGATAGGTGATGGCACCCACATCGTTGAGGGCGAGGCGGGCTTTGGCCGGCGTCTGCGCTCCCACCCAGCGGCCGACGGTCACCTGCATGGCGCCGATGTTCTGGACGGCCCATGCGTAGCGCGTCGCGCCCGCCGCGAGGGGCGCGAGGGAGGCGACGAGCAGGAGGGCGCAGACCAGCCGCCCCCACGCGGGCTGGATACGGGCCGCCCGGACGAGCGGCGCGAGCGCGCTCACCGCCACGACCATGGCCAGAGGCAGGAGCTGTATCGAGTAGCGTCCTTCCTGAAAGGCAGGGCCGCGGTAGGGAGCGATCAGTGCCATGCCGATCGGATGGACCAGAAGTATGGACGCCGGCCATACCCAGTAGCGCCCGCCGCGCCCCCACAAGACCCAGAGCCCGGGTACGATCAAGACGGGTAGCAGCAGATTGACCGACGCGAGCCAGACTATCCATTCGCGCTCGAATTGCCATGGCCGCCAGAGCAGCGTGGTGGCCAGCGGCTCGCCCGCCCCCGAGAGGAACCCGACGAGACCCCCTTCGACCTTCGCCGCGGCTGTGGCGGGCAACGGCGTCCCTGCCGTCCGCAGATTGAAGACGATCCAAGGCGTGAGAATGGCAGAAGGAACACCCCAGGCGATCGCGGTGCGCGACGAGGTCAAGGGGCCGCCCAGCCACAGGAGCGGAATCAGCAACACGGATTCGGGACGCGCGAGGGCGGCCAGTCCCACCAGCGCGGCCGACACCGCGATGCGACCGGCCGTGTGAGCGGCGAGCGCGCCCGTGACGAGGGCGGCCGCCAAAGTGACCTCCATGCCCGACAACGCGCCCCAGACGATGGGCGCGCTCCACGCCGTGGCGAGCGCCGCTGTCAATCCAAGCGTAGCGTCACCCGTCCACACCAGAGCGAGCCAGCGCGCCACCCACGCGGCCGCCAGCGCCGCCACGACCCCGGCCAGCTTCGCCCACGCCGGATGGGCTCCGCCGATTTTGAACATCCCGGCGAGGAGGAGGGTCCAGAGGGGCGCCGTGGAGCCGGCCACCGGCACGTCTGGATTGTAGGCAAACCCGTGACCCGAGGCGAGGTTGCGGGCAAACTGGAAGTGGATCCAGGAGTCGTCGAGGGGAAACCCGCTGAGGTCGATGCTACCTACGATGAGACGCTCGCGCTGAAGGAAGAGCGCGAGCGCCGCGGCGAGCGCGGCCGCGGTGAGCAGGAGCGCGCCGCGGCCTCTCACCGCTTGTCGCGGACGAACGTGTAGCCCGCGTGCTCCACGCGGCCGCGACCGATCGGCAGCACGTAGAGGAAGCGGCCGTACGGCAGCTGGATCTCCTGCAGGCCCCGCGGCCGGGGCACGGCCGGATCCCAGTGATCGACGAACCAGACGAGCTGGCGGATGCGACGGGGCACGGTGATGGTGGATCCGGGGGTGAGGATCATGGTGGCCGCCGACTGTGGCGCGTAGAAGCCGAGGGGGACATCGCCGAGCTGCACCTGGTAGATCGCGAACTCCGGCATGTAGAACATGGCGTGGCGTAGCCACGGATACGAGCGCTGATTGCCCACCTCGGTGAGGAGGGCGGTGTCCGAAGGATCGTAGACAGCGCGAATGGTCTCGACATAGGTGCGAATCACCGCCTCGTGCTCGCGAAGGGCGGCCGCGGTGCGACTCATGATCCAGTCATGCGCCTCGTCCTTGGCGCGCCACATCCAGGTCCCGCCCGTACGATTGTTGAACTCGCGCGGCATCGGGCGCGCGCTGACGAAGAAGACGGTGCTCACGAGGCAGAGGGGCACCAGAGCCGCCGCGGTCAGCCCCCAGCGCCAGTTGGGACGGCGGAGACGCTCGGAGCCGGCGGCGGCGACCTCCACGAGCACCCGGCTCAGCAGGATGACCAGGGCGGGAAGGAAGGTGAGCACGTATCCGGCCTGGCCGAAGTGGACGAGCGTGTAGAAGGCTGCGGGCGGCACGATCCACGCCACGAGGAACCAATCTCCCCTGCCCCAACCCGCGCGCCGAATGTAGAGCGGCAGGGCGAAGACGGCCAGGGTCAGCGGCCCGAGCCCCACGATCACGGAGGCCAGGACATAGCGCGCCTGCGCCAACGTCACGTCGAGCGAGCCGCCGAGGACCGAGGTCGGAAGCATCACTGATCCATAGAGCTGCGTCGAGGCGCGGAGATACGGACCCAGCCCGCCCGTGAGCCATACCAGGGGGAGAAACCACGAGAGCACGGCGACCACCATCAGGCTCGCGGCGACCATCAGTCGCCGGAGACTCCGGACTCCGAGGACCGCACACGCGACGCAGAGTGGGAAGAGCAGGACGAGGACGGACTGCCGGATGCCGCCCACGAGGCCGATGGCCACCGCACAACCGTAAAGAGCTCGTGGACTGCCGCGAAGTGCCCCGTAGGCAAAGGCCGCGACGAGTGACGCGCCGAAGGCCTCGCCCGCATAGGTCAGCCCGACCGAGCCGTAGAACCAGAAGAGCGGGCTCACCGCGAGTAGCGTCGCGGCGGCGGCCGCGGTGACGCGGTCGTAGAGGGCGCGGGCGAGCCAGTACACGGCGACCGTGGTCGCAGCGCTGAAGACCATGGCGAGGGCGACGTAGGCGAGGTTCGGATCGCCCAGCGGGATATTCAGCAGGCGGCCGAGCGCGACGTAGAGGAGATACCCGGGCGGATGGGGCTGATGCTTGGCCACGTCGAATTCGCGGAGGGCGAGGGCGAACTGCACCGCGTCCCAGTTGTAGAGCATGCGCGCCCGATAGGGCCACCGGGAGATGAGAGTGAGCGCCGCGAGCCCCCCCATGATCCAGATGTCCGCGCGGCGCCGGAAGTGCGCTCGCGCGTAGCTGGCCCAGAAGGTGAGCGTGCTCATCGCTGGCCCCAGACCCGGTCGGCGGCGCCGAAGATGGCCGAGGAGTCGCCCAGGCCGGCCCGCGCGATCCGGACATCCCGGGCGAGCACGGTGGCGTGAGCCCGCACCTGTCGCTCGAGCCCCTGGGCGAGGCTGGGCACGGTGGTCATCACGCCGCCCCCGAGCACGAGGAGCTCCGGATTGAGGAGCGTCACGTAGTTGGCGATGGCCTGGCCCAGGTATTGCTCGGCGTCGTCCCACAGGGCTCGCGCAAACGTATCTCCCTCCACGGCCGCTCTGGCGACAAGGGCCGCGGTCACGCGGGAGGCCTGGCCTTCGGTCTCTCGTCCGAGGCGAGTCTCGGTGCCCGCCGCGAGCGCGGCCTCGAGCCTCCGGGCGAAGCCGCGTCCCGAGGCATACGCCTCGACGCAGCCGCGCTGGCCACACGCGCAGGGGACGCCGTCGGGCACGACCTGGGTGTGGCCGAGCTCGCCGGCCGCATTGCCCGCCCCGCGAAGCAGGATGCCGTCCACCACCGCCCCGGAGCCGACTCCGGTGCCGACGAAGACTGCGATCAGGCTTTCGGCCCCGCGACCGGCGCCGAAGCGGTATTCGCCCCAGGCGGCCGCCCGCACGTCGTTCTCCACATAGACCGGCATGCCGAAGGCCGATTCGATCTCGTCGCGGAGCGGAACATTCTCCCACTCGAGGTTCGGGGCGTAGACGACGGCGTGGGTCTTGGGATGGATCTGCCCCGCGGCGGCGATGCCGATGCCGGCCACCCGCGCGGGATCTGTCGAGTCCAGGAGGCGGGTGATCATGCTCTTGAGGTTGGCGAGGACACTCGGCGCGCCTTTCCAGGCCTCGGTCTGCACTTCGAGGCGGCCGATGAGCTGGCCGGAGGAGCTCAGGAGTCCGCCACGCAGCTTGCTGCCTCCCAAGTCAATACCGAGGGCGTAGCGATCGGGAGGCACGAGCAGTCGCGGGGAGCTGGTGGCGGCGGGAGGGGGCTGCGGTCTCGTCAGACCTTCTTGTCGTCGTCCTTCTTCTCCGTAGTCGACGCCTCATCCTTGAGGTCGGCTACACCCTTCTTGAATTCCTTCACGCTCGAACCCAGCGAGCGTGCGAGGTCGGGCAGGCGCTGCGCGCCGAAGAGAATGAGGACGATGACGAGGATGAGCAGCAGTTCCTGATAACCCAGACCGAACATGGCGGGACTCCTTTCCCTTGCTACGGCCCCTTCACCCTACGCGCCCGGCTTGGCCTTGTCAACGAGCACCCTTCTCTCGCCTTGGCGGACGGTGATCCGCTGGGAGTCGAAGTACTCCATGAGGGGGATGGCGTACTTCCGGCTGACCCCGAGAAGGTCCTTGACGTCGGCCGGCCCGATCTCCTTCTTCTCCCTCAGGTGGGCTACCACCTTGTCGCGGATCTCCTGGAGGGCCGCCGCGTGGAAGAAGAGCGACTCTTTCACGCGCAGGAGCCGTCCGTCGGAGACGAGCAGCTGGAAGAGCTCGTGCTTCTCCGTGCCCTTGACGCCGAGGCGGCCCAGCGCTTCCTCCGGCCCCGGGGGCGCGGCCCCGGCGCGGCGGAAGTCTGCTTCCAGCCCGTCGACGATGCGCTGCTGCTCGGGCGTCAGGCGGATCGTGTGCGAGGTGAGGCGCACCTGATCGCGCTCGCTCTTCACCACCCCGTCACCCTCGAGAGCGGTCAGGAGCTGGGCAAAGACCTTTTCCTGAGCGTGTCCGGCCCGGCTCCGGAGCTCCTCCCGGGAGATCCCGCCCCGCAGCGGGTACTGGGCGTGGAAGGCCTCGAGGAGCGCCACGGTCTGGGAGCGGAGACGGTCGCTCGCCTCATGGTGGACGTACCATTCTCGGTCCACGGCCGTGATCGCCTGGGCCTGCTGGAGCTCGTCGAGCAAGCCCCGGAGGCGCTCAGGGCCGAAGGACACGCGGGCGCGAAGATCGGCGGCGCGGAGCCCCGCCGCTCCCGCCTGGCGCAGGTGCTCCTCGACCACCTTCGACGCCGGGGCCGTCTCGAGAAGCTGGAGGTGCTCGGCGAGCGCGCCGCCCTTGCGCTTGAATCGGGGCGGCGCGATGTCCAGCACCGTGCCGCCCCCGATGGTGATGATGGGAGAGTAGGAGCGTATGACATAGCGGTCGCCGGGCAGCGCGGTGACGGCTGCCTCGAGGCGGAAGCGGCCGTAGGTCACGTCGCCGGGCGTAACCTCCCGCCTGTCCACGAGAAGCACTCGGGCCATCACTTCCTGCGTGCCGACGTGGAAGCGCACGCGGTCCCGTGCCTTGAGCGGCCGCGGGGCGTCGGCCAGGAGCTCGAGGGTGGCGTCGGCGAGAACGGTCGGTACGAGGCCGGCCGCCGGAGCCAGCACGTCTCCGCGCTCGATGGCCGCGCGCTCCACGCCCTGGAGGTTCACGGCGGTGCGCTGCCCCGCCTGGGCGCTGGGGACAGCGTGCCCATGGACCTGGAGACCGCGCACCTTGGCCTGAAATCCCCGCGGAAAGATCTCCACCTTTTCGTCCACGGCGAGGCGTCCGGCCATCAAGGTGCCCGTGACGACCGTGCCGAAGCCCTTGATGGTGAAGACGCGGTCGATGGGCAGGCGTGCCGTCTGATCCGTGGCGCGGCCGGGAACCTCGGCGGCAAGGCGCGCGAGAGTCTGACGCAGCTCGGGCAATCCCTGCCCCGTCTTCACCGACACGGGGGCGATGGGACAGCCGGCGAGGAAAGTGCCCTCGAGGAGCTGGGCGACGTCGTCCTTGACCAGCTCGACCCAATCAGGCTCGGCGAGATCCGTCTTGGTCAGGGCGACCATGCCCGACTTGATGCGCAAGAGCTGGCAGATCGCGAGGTGCTCGCGTGTTTGTGGCATCACGCCTTCGTCGGCGGCGATGACGAGGAGCGCCAAGTCTATGCCGCCCACCCCGGCCAGCATGTTCTTGACGAAGCGCTCATGGCCCGGCACGTCCACGATCTCGATCGTCAACCCGCCCGGCTCCTCGAGAAAGGCGAAACCCAGATCGATGGTGATGCCGCGCGCCTTTTCCTCGGGCAGGCGGTCGGTGTCGATCCCGGTCAGTGCCTTCACGAGCGAAGTCTTGCCGTGGTCGATGTGCCCCGCGGTCCCCACCACGACGTGCTTCGGCGCCGTCACAGGCTGCTGAGGGCGGACGCGAGCGCCGGCAAATCCGCGGGAAGAATAGTCCGGAAGTCCAGGAGGAGGCGATCGTCGAGCAGGCGGCCCAGCACGGGCGGATGACCCACGCGGAGCCGCTCGTCGAGCGCCTGGGCCCGCTGCTCCGTAGTGCCGAGGACGACCGCAACCGTAGGCAGCTCTACCGTCGGCAGCGCGCCGCCGCCGACTTGTGAGGTCGCGTCCACGAGGGCCACCCCGAGTCGGATGTGCGTGTCGGGCGAGAGGCGACGCAGGAATCCGCGCGCCCGGCGCCGGATGGAGGCGGGCGCCTCGGTCAGCATGCGCAGCGTGGGAATGGTTTCGAGCGCCTCGCCCGCTTCATACGAGTAGAGCGTGGCCTCGAGCGCGGCCACGGTGAACTTGTCGATCCTGAGCGCGCGGTTGAGCGGGTTCTTGGCGAGGCGGCCGACCAGGTCGGCCTTGCCGACCAGGATGCCCGCCTGGGGCCCGCCGAGGAGCTTGTCGCCCGAGAAGGACACGAGGTCCACGCCCGACCCCACCACCTCGGGCACGGTGGGCTCGTAGGGAAAGCCGTAGCGCCTGAGATCGATGAGACAGCCTGAGCCAAGGTCCTCCATGACGGGCACGCCCCGTTCGCGCCCCAGCTCGGCGAGCTCTCGCGACCCCACGGCGGCGGTGAAGCCCACCACGCGATAGTTCGACGTGTGCACCTTGAGGAGCAGTCCCGTCTCGGGCCCGATCGCCTGGGCATAGTCCTTGAGATGAGTGCGGTTGGTGGTGCCCACCTCGCGGAGCGTGGCGCCCGAGCGTCGCAGGATGTCGGGGATGCGGAACTCGCCGCCGATCTCGATCAGCTCCCCGCGTGAGACGACGACTTCCTTCCCGCGGGCCAGGCTCTCGAGGGCGAGGAGCACGGCGGAGGCGCAATTGTTCACGACGAGCGAGGCCTCGGCGCCTGTCAAGCGCTGGAGGAGGCCATCCACGTGGGCGTAGCGGGAGCCGCGCTCCTTGCGGGCGACGTCGATCTCGAGGTTGGAATATCCCGCCGCCACGACCTCGAGCCGCTCGCGCGCCCGCGACGAGAGGATGGCGCGGCCGAGATTGGTGTGGAGCACCACGCCCGTGGCATTGACCACGCTGGTGAGGGAGAAGGTGCCGCGCTCCGACAGACGCGCGACCACGCGATCCGCGAGCGCGTCGGCCGAAGCCGCGGTGGCCGCGCCTTCGAGGACTCGTCGCCGCTCGGCCGCGAGGACCTCGCGGGCCGCCTCGGTGAGACGGCGGCGCGGAAATCCGGCCAGGGCCGGGTGAGGCTCCACGCCAGTGACGAGGACGTCCACGCTGGGGAGCGTCCGCAACGCCGCCGACACCACCTTATCCCCCCGGGGCAAGCTCGGTCTCCACGCGTGCGCGTACTCGGGCAATGACTTCGCGGGCCTCGTGCCGGATGGCCTCGGCGCCCGCGGCGCGCGCGTCGGTCTGGAGAAGCCTGCGCACCGCCTCTTCCGTCAGACCCGCCCAGAGCTCTTCGAGGTCGCGGGGCGAGAATCCCTGACCGCGCAGGGCCGTGGTCCATTCGCGCGCCAGCTCCTGGACGAGCCGGTCACGCTCGGTGGCGAGCCGTCGCGCGCGCTTCACGAGCTCGGGCAGCTTGGGCGCCATCGTTACTCCTTGACGTAGCGGCGAACGGTGTCCACGAAATTGGGCTCCCATCGGGTTGTCGACACGCACTCGTAGTTGGGGTCCGCCTTGAGACTGCCCGTTTTGCCCAGGCGAAAGGTCCGCATCTTGCTGTTGATCTGGAGGTCCGTGGTGCCACCATTCGCCCGCACGAACACGGTGAAGGTTACGAGGGCCTCGCCCTCGAGCGGCTTGTCTCCCTTGCTCCCGCAGTCGGCGTACACGCCGATGGGCGAGACGATGTCGTCCGACGAGATGACCCCCGAGTCCTTGGCCACCGCGCGCAGCGGGACATTGTCGTAAGCGAGGGCCCGGATGAGGGCCGTCCAGGTCACGTCGTACGGCGCGGTGACCTGATCGCGATACGGCGGGGGCTGGAGGGGCGAGATATAGGCGGCGCAGCCGCTCGCCGCGACCGAGACGAGGCCGGCGCAGGCGATGCCGAGGAGCCGCCGGCACGATCCACTCATGGGTGCATTCTACCGCGGGTGATGGTCGATCCCGCGGTAGGCCGTGATGAAGCGGCGGATCCGCTTCTCGTCGAAATCGTTGAACGCGTCGAGCCTCGTCCACGCGGTGAGGGCGATCCGTGTCTTCATCCCGGGATAGGGGGCGAGGATCACCTGATGCTCATAGCCCGACACGATGGCCTTGAGCTTGGCCACGAGGTCGGGGCAGCCATCGGGGCAGTTGTACTGGACCATGACCCCACCGTCCTCGAGGTTGTGCACCTGGAGCTGCCGCGGTATGGGCTCGGTGTGAATGCCCCACGGCGCGATGTACGGAAGATGGGGGCCCGAGGTCGGCGGCTCCGAGTTGTAGGGCGGGATGGACTCGTTGAGCGTCTGCACGTGGCGATTGCCCTGGTCGGGCAGAATCACCCCGGGATCCGCCACGGCCGCGCGATAGACGAATGCGCCCACGGCGACGGCGGCGGCCACGGCGACCGCGCCGACCCAGAGCCAGATCCTGCTCCCATGGGCCGTCGTCGCTCCTGCTTTCGCGTTTTTCTCCAGCTTCTTCATCGCGTGGTGTCGAAGAGGTGCATGGCGGAAGCGTGTGGGAGTCGAACCCACCTCCGACTTGTCTAGAGCCGGACGCCGGATTTGAAGTCCGGGAGGCCCACCGGGATCCTAGACGCTTCCGTGCGGCCGACAGCAGATGAGGCGCGGGTGAGTGTACCATTCGGTTTTGGGAGATCAAAACGCGGCCACCGAGTCACGCGAGGCCCGTCCCGAGCCGGGCGTGATAGGCTCGCCTGCGATGAGGAGGGCCGCGGGTATCCTGGTGTTGGCCGTCCTCGCGCTGACATTGCCGGCCGCGGCCGCCGATCCGATTCCGCCTCACGGAAGCTCGGCCGCCGACCGCGACTTCATCGCGCGTCACTGGCGTGGCGCTATTCCGCCCCAAGGGCCCGCGCCCGAGCGCTTCACGCCCATCGAGCGCTCGCTGAAGCCGGAAGCCTGCGGCGCCTGCCATCCCGTGCAGTTCGGCGACTGGCAAGCCTCCCAGCACTCGAAGAGCATGGGCCCCGGCATCGCCGGCCAGCTCGGGGAGATGGTGCGGCGCGAGCCGGCGGCCGCGCGCTCGTGCTTGCGGTGTCACGCGCCGATCGCCGAGCAGCGACCCCAGCTTTACGAGACAGGCCGACTCGTCCCGAATCCGGGCTTCGACTCTACCCTCCAGGCTCGCGGCATCATCTGCGCGAGCTGCCACGTGCGTGGCCACGAACACTTCGGCCCGCCCCGCCGGGATGGCTCGACGGCCAACCGCGCGCCGCGCGCGCAGCTCCCGCATGGCGGCGTCACGCGGACCTCCGCTTTCCTGCGCGCGGAATTTTGCGCGAGCTGCCATCAGTTCGGACCCGATGGCCTCGCCCTCAATGGCACGCCCCTCGAGAACACCTATGAGGAATGGAAGAAGAGTCCCGCGGCGCGACGGGGCCTCCAGTGTCAGAACTGCCACATGCCCGATCGCCGGCATCTCTGGCGAGGTATTCACGACCGGGAAATGGTTCGCTCGGGTCTCGACATCACGCTTCGAGCCGACCGGGCTCGCTATCGCGCGGGTGACCAACTCCAGGCGATGCTGGTCATTGCCACCCCGGGTGTCGGCCACGCCTTCCCGACATACGTGACGCCCCAGGTGCGTGTCCGCGCCGAGCTCGTCGACGCGGACAACCAGTCGGTGGCGGGGAGCGTCGAGGAGCGCGTGATCGCCCGCCAGGTACCGTTAGACCTCTCGCGCGAAATCGCCGACACCCGCATTCCGCCGGGCGGCCGCTTCACCCTCGCCTACGCCCGCCGCCTCACCACTCCCGGATTGAGGCTGCGCGTCACGGTGACCGTGCTCCCGGACGAGTTCTATACGCGTTTCTTCGACGCGCTCCTCGCGGCGGGAGCCGGAGAGGGCGAGGCGGAGATCCGTGAAGCTCTCGAGGCGACGCGCCGATCTCCGTACACGCTGTATGCGAAGGAGCTGCCGCTGACTTGAGCGCGTCCGCACCGGCGGGCGTCAGCGCATAGGACCACCGGGCGCGGGGGTCGTATCCACGGGCGCGATGTCTCCCATGTCGGGCTCGAGTTGCAGCGTGTCCGCAATCTTCGTGTAGCTCGAGAACATCTGTGTCACGCCCACGATTTCCACCACACCCCGCGGGCTCACGCCAAAGCGTCGCATCTGGGAGAGGTGCAAGGCCGTCCCCGAAGCCGAGCGCGTCGTCATGGAAACGGCGAAGGCCAGCGCCTCCTTGAAGCGGCGGGGAAGACGATGGTCGGCGAAGGCGTGCCTGGTGGCCGCCCATACGTCGGCGGCATAGCCAGGGTCATGCGCGATGAAGCGGAAACCCAGCGGCACATCGTCGGTCTGGTAGAAGTCTCGGATGTCGGCAAAGAGAGCCCGCGCCTCGACAGGCGCGCCGGCCTCGTCCACCGCGCCGAGAACGCCGAGGGTGTCCGCGGCCACGTTGAGCACGTTGGTGATACCGACGATCTGCGCCGCCTCGTACCACACGGCGTCCCCCGTCATTCCCTGCAGCTTCCCGGCTGCAGTGTGTGCCTTGACTCAGTACTCGCAGGCGTTGACGCCGCTCACGGCCGCCGCCACCATCTCCTTCTCACCCCGGGTGAACTCCCCCGGCGTCATCGCCCGCTTCATGGCCCGGCCGTGCGGAGCGCCGAACTCACCGTCCCATGCCATTACGCGGCTCATGGCGGGCGGCTCGGAGAAATCGTGGTTGAACCAGGAGCGGCTGAGCTCGAAGAGCTTCTGGGCCGCCGCGGGATATTCGACGGCATCTCTGAGTCTGACCGTGGGCATAGTTTCCCTCCGGAAGGGATCAGCGGGTTTCGTTCACGCTCCTCCGGCAAGGGGCGGAAACATCGACAGCACGTCGCCGGGGACGAGAAGCTGCTCGGGAGGAGCGTCGCGACCATTGACAACGGTCAGGCACGAGAGCTCACCCGGAATCTCGAGCAGCTCAACGACGTCGCGCACGGTGGTCCCGAGGGGGACGTCGAGCGAGGCGACGTCGCCCTCCGCCCCAGCAGGGAGATAACGCTCGAGAAGCGCGAAGAGCTGGACTTCCACCTTCATCCGACTGCCCGAGCTAGTTGGCGGGGGTGGCCGAGGCGATACGCAGGCGGTCGCCAGGGCGGAGATGCGCGCCCTCGTCCAACTCGTTCCAGCGGGCGAGCGCGGCGGCCGAGATACCGTAGCGCTTGGCGATGCTCCGCACGGTCTCCCTCGGCTTGACTACGTGGACTCCGAGCTTGATGGTCTGCCGGCCATCTGCCCCGAGCTTCCGGTCCTGAATCTTGGCCTCGGCAAAGCGCTGGGAGGTCCCGATCGGGAATTTCAGGAGATAGGTCCCACCCGGGGGCGTCTGCTTGTTCCAAAGCTCGGGGTTGAGCTCCCGGAGAGCATCCAGGGTTAGTCCGGCCAGCGCCGCCACCCGCGCCAGCTGCATGCCCTGGGGTACCGGCGCCAGCTCGTAAGCGAGCGGCCCGGACTGCGAGGCGGCGAAACCGTATCGCTCAGGCTCACGACCGATCAAGGTCGCCGCCTGGATGGCCGGAACGTAGTTCTTGGTCTCGTCCCGCAACACCTGCCCGCGCGTGAGCTCCCAGAAGTCCCTCGAACCCAGTACGCTCATGGCACGCAAGACCTTCATCTCACCCGCGTTGTAGGCCGCCTTGGCCAGTTCCCAGGACCCGAACATCGCGTAGAGGTCGCCAAGGTAGCGTGCGGCGGCCACCGTGGACTTTTCGGGATCGAGACGCTCGTCGACCCAGCGATCGACGCGAAGGCCGTAGCGACGAGCGGTGGGCGCCATGAACTGCCAGAGCCCTTTGGCCCCCGCCCGCGACACGGCAACGGGGTTGAAGCCGCTCTCGATCATCGCGGTGAACATGAGATCTTCGGGCAGGCCCTTTGCCCTCAGAACACCTTGAATCATCCCCGCATAGCGGCCCGAGCGCTCGATCCAGCGCTCGACCACAGCCCGTCGATACCCTGTCTGAAAGTGCTCCAGGAAGCGCTGGACCTCAGCGTTGTCCCGGGTGGGAACGCGGGGAGTCGGCTGGCTGAATGACTCGGTGCCTGCTCCGTCTGACGGTTGGAGGTCAGGACCCGGTCCTAGCTCCACGAGGCCACCAGGGAGGGCCACGGCAGCCTCACCTGACAGCGTTTCGGTGACCCGGTTCTGAAGGGCAAGCGCCTCAGGCTCCGCTCCCGCCGCCTGGGGGTAGCCCAAGGCAACGAGCCAGAGAAGCATGAAGCCTAAATTTAGGGATCTATCGTGGAAGGGCATTGAGAGGAGCTTCAAGCGTTTTACCACGGGGGGCGGGCAGGGGTCAATCCCGACGCCTCGGGGCTCGATGGGGTTACATAAATCTTGACATGACGGTTGGCGTCAAAGTATCTAAGTAAGCGCAAACTAAGGTTCTTTTGAAGCATACTCTGGATAGAAAGAAAGGAGGTGAAACCACATGAAGAAGATCATTGCGCTGGTGATGGGCATTGCCTTCGCTTTCGGCACCGCGGGCTTCGCAACGGCCCAGACGCCGGCCCCGGCCCCCAAGGCGGATGAGAAGAAGGCGGATGACACCAAGAAGAGCGACAAGGCGGAGAAGAAGGGCGAGAAGAAGGGCAAGAAGGGCGCCAAGAAAGACGATTCGATGGAGAAGAAGACCGAGGACAAGAAGTAGGTCGATCCATCGCTCTGAAGTAGCCAGGGCGCCGCTCCCCGAACGGGGGGTTGGCGCCCTGCTCTTTTTCTTACTTGGGGGGAGCCGCTTGCCCCTTTGGAGCACTCGGCCGGTTCGGATCAGGAACCCTCCGATCCTCCCTCGTTCCCGTCAGCCACTCGTTACGATCGTGAAGTCGGATTGCCACTTCCTCACCTGCCTTGACCTGGAGCGGGATTCGCCAGAGCACGACAGATGTGTAGCCGAACACCTGCGGGCGCGTCTTGTACCGCCGAGCCTCATTTGCCTTGAGCGAGGTGGGACGCTTGGCATGAGGCATCTCCCTCCATGCGAGAAGCGTCCAGGTTCCCTCGGGTACCCGCGCGAACCGAAAGGCGCCCGACGCATCAGACGATTCCCCGAGAAGCAATTGGCCGCCCCCTGCGTCGACGATCGCTCGCTCGTAGGCAACGCGGGCCGCGCTCAGCTTGGGCTCGGCTTCGAGAAATGCATCCAGGGAGTCGCGATGACTGGCCTTGATCCCGTCCATCTCCGCCTCGAATTCCTCGGAACGCGGGAGGAGGAGCACCGATACGCCCGGGTAGGGTGTAGATTCGGCACCGCCTCGCTGGCCCTCCGCGTAGGCCCGACCGTCCACGCTTCCGAAGGCTTCGCGCTCGCGCGCCGCGAGAAGCGGCGCCGTGAGCTCCGCCACGTCTTTCGCTGAAGCATGGGCAGCCACCCCGACCAGGAGGAAGATCGCCAAGAGATGCCCGGCGGACCTCATGGGGATCATCCGTGGGGCAGGATCAGCCACGTGGCGGCGGCGAGCGTGGCAGACAGGGGTATGGTGAGGATCCAGGCCCAGACGATACGTCCCGCCACGCCCCAGCGAACGGCCGAGAGACGCCGGGTGGCGCCCACGCCCATGATGGAGCCCGTGATGGTGTGAGTGGTGCTGACCGGGATGCCGCCGACGGCGATACCGATGAGCATCACAGCACCGGCAGCCTCGGCGCAGAAGCCGCCCGCGGGTCGTAGCTTGGTCAGTCGCATACCCATGGTCTTCACGATACGCCTACCCGGCTCGGACGCGCCCCCCGGAAAGTCCACAGCGTAGCGACCATATCGAAGCAAAGGCGGTCAATCTTGGGTAGATACTTCACGCCCCGGCCACGTTTGACAGTGCCGGGGCCCGCTGGCTAGGATGCGGTCGTGCCATCCGACGAGCCCGGCGCTGGCCAGCAGGTCCGCTGTCCTCGCTGCGGAAGAAGGACGGCCTGGGCCGAAAATCCGAACCGGCCCTTTTGCGGGCTCACGTGCCGGCTCATCGACTTGGGAAAATGGCTCGACGAGCGCTATCGCGTCGCGGGCGATTCCTTGCCGGACGATCTGCCACCCGACGATCGCCCGCCTCGCATGAGTGAATGACGGATCTCTTCGGTGATCCGGCGCTCTTTCTCCAGCGCCTCCTCCTGCAGCTCCCTGCGCTCCTCGTAGCGGTGACCGTTCATGAGCTGGCGCATGCGCTCGTGGCCGATCGCCTGGGGGACCCCACGGCGCGGCGCCTCGGCCGACTTACCCTGAACCCTCTTCCGCACATCGATCCGATGGGCGCGATCTGTCTCGTGCTCGCCGGCTTCGGTTGGGCGAAGCCCGTGCCGGTCGACGCGCGGAATTTCCGGCACCCCGTGCGCGACATGTTCTGGGTCGCCGTCGCCGGACCAATCGCCAACTTCCTTGCCGCGTTCGGAGCCATCGTCGTCTACCTGTGGCTGCGGCCTGCCGGCATAGTCCCGGCGCCGGTGATGGTCGCGCTGGGCGCTGTGTTCACCCTCAACCTTGCCCTCGGCATCTTCAATCTGATTCCGCTTCCCCCGCTCGACGGGGGGCATTTTCTGCCCTACCTGCTGCCAGCGTCCGCGACGGGGCTTCTGCGGATGCTTGAGCGCTACGGCATGCTGATCCTGCTCGTGTTGGTCTTCACCGGCGCGACCGGACGCATCGTCAGACCTGTCATGGACTGGTCGGCGAAGATCTTTATCGCGATCGCGCGGTCAATTGTCTGACCCCGGTCGCACACAGCAAAGCGCCCGGACCTTTCGGCCCGGGCGCTCGAATTACCCCGGCAGCGACCTACTCTCCCACGCCGTTACCAGCGCAGTACCATCGGCCCTGGAGGGCTTAACTTCCGTGTTCGGGATGGGAACGGGTGTGGCCCCTCCGGCATCGCCACCGGG